>Ga0307513_10006774_pt1 | contig 14944 bp, 20 predicted proteins | sample 15_EM_MG_FD_202174 | JGI IMG/M metagenome (GOLD analysis project Ga0307513, IMG submission 202174) | Populus trichocarpa ectomycorrhiza microbial communities from riparian zone in the Pacific Northwest, United States - 15_EM | ecosystem: Host-associated > Plants > Roots > Unclassified | place... | reverse complement strand
ATGACACTCGACAGCGGTTACCTCGATGGCTACAAGGTGGCGGTCGTATGCTCTGCCAGGTCGGGCTCCACCAAAGCCCTAGGTACAACAAATCTACTATTAAGAGCTGCATCGGAAGCTCTTAGCCGCTCCGTTGTTTCTTCCAACCACGCCAACCATGGAATCCACACCCCATTCACCAGTCTCTGGGCTCAGTCGCCAGCATCCTTCTCACCGTCCATGACCCCCTTTCCCCAAAGGAGTCCAGGGAACCACGGTTCTCCATCCGGACTTTCCTTGTCGTCGGCCTCGCAGTTGACGCCATTCGGTCCGACGGTCGACCTGATCCGCTCCGAGCACCTCACCGCTGCTCGATCGCTCATTCGAGATCAAAAACTCTTGAAGGAGTTGGAGCACGAGATCGAGAAGGACTGCGACGGTTTACGGACGTTTTTGTTTGCCGCCCAGATTATTGATGAGATATCCCCCCGCTCCAAGGACAGTATTATGGGGATTGGCGAGCGGATGGCTTGCAAGCTTATTGCAACTGCCCTAACAGACCGAGTAAGTCTCTCCTGTTGTCAGTTCTTCTCGTCAGTCTCAAGTCTGGCAAACCAGGGTATCGACAGCGAGTTTGTCTCATTGGAGAATATCGTACCCCCACCCGGGGATCGAGATGGTATTGAGCCCGATAGGAATGAGTTGGAGGGACAGTTGGACCAATCCTTCTATGACGATCTTGCCAAAGTCATTGGGGAGCGCATTCGTCAATGTGGCAACCGAGTGCCAGTCGTCACCGGGTTCTTCGGGCCCGTACCTGGTTCACTATTACGCCAAGTGGGACGAGGGTATACAGACCTACTTGCCGCGTTGTTGGCTGTGGGTCTAGGAGCAGAGGAATTGCAGATCTGGAAGGAGGTGGACGGTATTTTCACAGCTGACCCCAGGAAGGTGCCAACAGCGAGGCTGATATCCATCATTTCCCCCGAGGAAGCCGCGGAGTTGACCTACTATGGCAGCGAGGTTGTGCATCCCTTCACCATGGAACAGGTAGGTCTATCAAGGTCGTCAAAGTAGCACACCTCACGAATTCGCAGGTCATCCGAAAGAAAATCCCTATTCGCATCAAGAACGTCGAGAATCCATCTGGAAACGGAACAGTCATCTACCCCAATCCTGATGGTGCCGACACACCTGATTCAGATCATCTACCCATCCCCGCAGTGACGACAATACAGAACTTATCGCTGCAGAACACAAACGGCTTCTCCACACACCGACTACCCACTGCCGTGACCATCAAGGAAGGCATCATCATCCTCAATATCAACTCCAACAGGAAGAGTGTCTCGCACGGCTTCCTCGCACGCATATTCGCTACCTTGGACAGGTTTGGTGTTGTCGTCGACCTCATCTCCACCAGCGAGGTCCAGGTCAGTATGGCGGTTGAGAAGAGTCTGGGCAAGAAGGCATTGGATCGTCTTATCGCTGACTTACAGAGACTTGGGACTGTGAGTAGACAGAACTCTAGTACCAGCGGTGCTTGTTGAGACTGTGAAACAGCTCACCGTCCATCCCGACATGGCCATCCTCTCCTTGGTGGGCAAGCAAATGCGAAACATGGTCGGTATTGCTGGAAGGATGTTTTCGACACTCGCGGAAGGAAATGTCAACATTGAGATGATCAGTCAAGGTGCATCAGAGATTAACATCTCTTGTGTGATAGACGGACGAGACGCCGTTAAGGCGCTGAATCTTATCCACCAAAGCTGTTTGCAGATCCGACCAGAAGGTGCAAAAGGCCGCGGTACGTGCTCTTAGTTGATCGCAGACACACTACTGAATACGTTTCAGTAGGCCCGTGGTTGTTTTAATCCGATTTATTAGAGGACTATAGAACCTAAAACACTTGTATCAGGTGTATCACTTGTGTGGTTGAGAAAAGATACAAGTCAATTTACCTCGAGTTACCTAGCCACGGGTTGGAGGAGAGGAGGCAAGGCGGCAGCTTGTTGCTGGGCTGCCTTCAGGTCCTTGAGCTTTAGCATCCGAAGATAGTTCTTGCCCATAAGGCGTTTACGCCCTCTCATAAACCGCTTCTCCAGCTTTTCGCTGAGGTCCGCGTTCGCGGTTACATATGGCTTCAGCTGAACAAAAGGAACGCATTGAAAACATGAGTACTGCATTGGCACGCATCCACTCACGTCTGAAGTTTCTAATACATGGGGCGGAGGCGCAACAAAAATGCGGACCTTCGTATCGTTGATTTCGTACTTTGCCTTGCCACGTATTACGTGTTGACCAGGTGCACCAGTTCTACCGCTGCCTGGTAGGACCGTCTGTCGATTCCCTGCGGTGAAGAACGAGTAGTCGGTACTTTGCACGCGTTTCCCTGGTTGGTAACCCTCGTGAACACGGACCCTTATAAAAGTCCTTGTTCGCAATTTTGGAAGTGAGTGGGAGTCGCGATGCCTTTGCCAGGCGGACGAATGAGGGGAACATGGTTGAGAACGACGAATATTGATGCGTCCCTCAATTTGGACTCGAACCAAGCGCGGCTCCCGAGACCAGCGCTGCAAACGACGCCGCGGGAGATCTCTACACCCGGATGGACACCTTCAAGGATGTCCCTGAGTTCGTCGAGGTACGACGGGTCCTACGCTTGAGGTCGAGCACAAACTCACAGTCGGGCGCCAGGTCGAGATTGGAGAATCCTTGACTGCACGAACAGAAACGTTATGTGAGTCAATACTAGTACCTACGAGGGGAACATAGTGCCAAATATGCTACCGCTTCAGCATCGTTCCGCGAACTGGGACCACCAGATTTATGTCATGTCGTGAAGAGCACTGGCAAAGCTGGCCAGAAAGACGTATGTGAAACCAGGTTCATGTTTCTGGCCCTCTCTGAACTGTTCGGACTTTGCAGACTGGTTCATACCACTACGTGTCTGGTGTCGATGCCACTACATCCGCGTCTCTGGCCGCGTACCTCAACTCACTCACCTACGCCATTGAAGACCAGTCGACATGGTTTGCAAACAAACCTGTATGGAAAGTACGGAGTGGATGCTACTGCTGCTTCAATGCCTTCTCTCGGGTGGATATGCGGGTTGACGTCAAGATTCCTGGGGGCGTCCATGCATATGTAATAGATCTCCGCGGAGAGAAGTAAAAGACAACTATTTATGGTCAAAAGGAAGAACTGACGCAGTACGTAGACACGAAGCATCTGCGGATCTCTGGCTAGAAACCCATCTCTCCGCCATTCTACGGGCCATTCTATACGCCGATGACTCAAACTACCGCCTCATTGGGTATCGAAAACTCGATCCCATCACCTCTCGTGAAAGCGAGATCCGCTTCCTCCAAGCCGCGGAGGCTTTGTTCACAAAGGGTTGGCAACTAGGCTCAGATCCCGAAATACAGGTCGCTAGTCTTGTTTCCAACCATCTGACAGCTGGTATCATGAAGTACTTTGGTGACAACTTCCGGCTGGGGCAGGCCGCCAACCTGTTCGAGAAGCTCATGATCAACGAACCGGAGGTCGCTTCATTACTAGCTCGTAGCTACATTGGCATGAGTGCGTGTACTTCCATCAGCACTGTCCTCTACGAACTAATAATTTGTGTAGACGAAGAGGTCAAAGCCGTTCAAGTCATGGCAGCAGCGATTCGAGAGAGCTCACAGTCCTACACCCTCCTTCACGCCCAATGCGACTTCCTCCGATCAAAAGGGAAATTGGAATGGGCCGCTGAGCTCGCCCAGCAGGCGGTGAACTGCGCACCCAGTGAATTCGTCACTTGGGCCAAGCTCACAGAGGTCTACATCGAACTTGGCCAATATGAGTCAGCATTATTGACGTTAAACTCTTGTCCTATGTTCACGTACAACGAACGCGACCTCCACCGAATGCCTCCTCCCGCACGAACACACCTCCCAACCAAGCAGTTCATTTCTGACTCGCAAATTCTAGAAGGAGAGGGCCAAGAAGAAGATACGGACCCTGCGCTATTGCGCCTCCCTGCACCTGGCTTACGCGGGACGTTTGCCAAGGCATATGCGCTCCTGTGTAAATTGGTCGGAGAAATTGGCTGGGATGAGCTCTTAAAAACACGGTCGGCAGTATTCGTCATGGAGGAAGAGTACCGACAGCACAAGAGCAAGGCGTCGGTAGACATGTCGAAAATTAATGGGCCTTCCAACGGTGTAAAGTCCCCTACTGCCACTGCCAACGAGGACGACGACGCATCTAGCACACGAGCCATCCGCTCGCCCAAGAGCGATGGCTCTGGAGGCGTAGAAGGAGAGGACAAGGCCGCGGACAACTCGATCCCTACGATCCGTGTTTCACCAGAGACCGAGAACGACGCAGAAGATGAGGCAAGTTCGACTGGGCAAGCAAACGGCGTCGCTAAGCCTGAGCAGGTGCAACATGCCAATGATGACGACCGCAAGGAGGAAGACGAGGACGGAGAGCTCTCTTTCAGTAACAAACGTCTCTGCGAACGATGGTTGGACAACATGTTTATGTGTTTATATGAAGTAAGCTTGCCCTGTCCATCACGGCACCCGTCTCATTACTGTGCAGGATCTCCGCATATGGACCATCTTCCGTGCCGAGGTCGCGCACTTCAAAAACCGGCATCAAGCATACCGAAAAACTGGGGCTGAGTGGGAGATCCTAGGTGATCTCGGCACAAGATTGCTGCATAAGGAGGAGGCGAAAGAGGCGTACCAGCGATGTCTCGAAGCCCGCTTCTCACCAAAAGCGTGGTTGCGACTGTTAGAAATTTATGCAGACGAGGGGGATTTGCAAAAGACACTCAATGCTGCCATTCGATTGACGGCGTACCAACACCGGTGGTACATGGAGATGGCGGTAGGTCTCAGTTCCACGCTCTTCGCCACGAGAGCACTGTTTGATACGGATGTTGGTACTGATGCTTGTTCTTTAGTACCCAACAGCTGTGGCCCACCATCTCTATAAGCTGGGCCTGGTGCATGGGCATGCAAAAATCTCGTTTACACTTCTCAGCATGGGCCTCCCGGATGGCATTCGCAAGATCGTGGAGAATTACCTGTCGTATGGGAGGACGTTCCAGATTGAAGGGCACGACTTCTAATATCGATTGCCAAGGTTTTTGCATTTTCTACACTATTGTTCAGTTCCCTGTCAATTCTTGAGCCAGATAACGACTTGTTTGCACGCTCTTATTCTTACGATGCGGCAAAAGAAGTTGTGAGAGAAAATTGTACCGTCCGCGTCAGTAGAATGATTAGAAGAGTATAATTACAGCGCTGCTGTACAATCCATCGAAAGCCGGCCGTAGTGTTCTACAAGTAAATCAAAAGCAGTCAAACAAGCCAACGCACATCACTGGCACTTAGAGAACAAGGGCAGAAAGGAGGCCAGTCAAGCCGAGGACGATTGTGGAGCCCGCGGTGATAGACCTGGCGGCACTAGTTGATTGCACGGGAGCGCCGCTGCTAGTGGGAGAAGGAGCAACAGACGAGAGGGGGGCATTGGCGACGCTAGTGGGGGCGGATGAACCAGAGCTAGCGCTGGAGCTGGAGCTGGCACTGGGAGGAGTGAACGGAACGGTAGTATTGAGACCGGGTTCGTCGGTGGTTTGGACATTAGCAGCAAACTGTGCGAAGGTTTTGTTGCCGGTGGTAGGCGCATTGATGGCCCCGTACATGCTAGAGGAGTCGTTCGTTACTGGACCGGTCAATCAAAAAAATAAAATTCTCTTACCCCATCTTGCAGTGCGGGGGGCGACCACAGAAGAACCAGATGGGGGTGTTAGGATTGTTAATCGTCAACGAGTATACACTGATTAGGCCCGAAGTATTAACGTAAGGAAGGAAACCCGAGTTAAACCCGGGCTGATTGGTGACAGTATTGAGTTGCCCTAGGAGTAATCGCAATGGTCAGATTGGCAATCTAATTGTGGAGAGACGCGACTGACATGCGCATGGGTTGGCGAAACTGCTTTGGGTGACAGTCTGCATCAGATACGGTTAACACAGGCCGCTCTCCCGGAGACCGGAGAGTACACACGTGATTACCACCACGGAACTCGAATTTGACGACATCCCCTTGTTGCGCGGTAATCTCTTGAGGGTCAAACCTCTGATGGCGCAGGTCGCAATAGGTCAGACAGGAGGTGGCGCCTTCGTAATGAGGAAACTTACGAGACCGATCGTGCCATCCTTGCTAGCACCGACGATGACGGTGATCTCGGCGGCAGAGACGAGGGAAGGAGCGAGAGCGGCGATGACGGCGAGCACAGCAGTGGAAAGCTTCATGGTGCTGAACGTTGAATGAACAAGGAACGATCGAAACGGCTGAGAAAGGCTAATAGAGTCGATGGAACTAGAGATTGACTAAAGTGAGAGTCTGTAGACTCATCAGCGACACGCGCCGAGGGAAATTGCAGGAAAAGCGGGAAGCGGGCGATGGGTGAGAGGCATTGGCACTGACCCGGCTCAAGGCGTTCTACCCGCGTTCAACACTGAAGGGAGGAAAGGGAGGGAGCGGTTGGGGTCGAAGGTATATAGTTAGCTTGCCGCTGTCCGCTGTCTTGGCCTAACAACGGACCGCACCCCCAATGTAAGTCCGCCCGTGCCAGTAAAATTTAAAGTAAAGTGAGAGCTGGGTAATTGATATCCAGACCATTTAATACCGAGTTTCCGGTTGCCTGGCTTCAAGAGTAAATATTGCCAGCAGGCCCGCCAGACTCAACCAAACGGAAACTGAAGCGCCTACCAGTCATCGCTTGTCCTAAATGCCAGCGCTTTGTACTGAAGCGCCTGCCAGTCATCGCTTGTCCTAAATGCCAGCGCTTTGTTAATGTGCATTTATATGAGTGTCAGTATGAATACACCAAGAAGAATAAATGAACAGCATTTCTCGACACAGGAATACCTCATTTAGTCGCACCAGTCCGTGACCGCACCCCCGATGCGCCGTCCCTCGTTGCTGCCAGGGTCTGAGCTGCTTGAGCACGCGAAGTGGCTTCGGCAACAACAGCCCCTTCCCGTCTCCATTGAGCACGCTCATACACATCGTACTCCTCCTTGGCATCGAGCCATCGCTCCTGCACATCCCGCACATCACTCCTTGGACCGGACAGAGGGCCGATTGCAGTCGTGAAAAGTGAATAAATATTTGGTCTTCGATCTGCTGAAAGACCACTCGTATCCACGGCGCTTGGAGGTGCGCCAATGTTTGCTGGAGGCGCGAAGACGCACCCAGTCGCGCGATCGACCACACGCATTAGATGAATCATAGACTCTCGGTCCTACACGTATAAGAAAAAGTTGATTAATAGGTGTTCTAATACAGTGAGCAGGGCATACCTCGACCGCCAGAGTCTCAAAACCCACTAACGAGAAATCTTCAATTAGCCGGCAGATAGCCATATTCAAACAAGCGTATCTTGATGCGCCCTTATTCAATGAGTTCTCTAGGTACCTCAGGTCCTGTACTTCGGTATAGAAATCGAGGTTGAAGTCTGTCGGGCAGTGCGGCGTCAACAAGCCGCGCGCGCCTCGGGCAGGCTCAAGAGAGGGGCGAACCAACCAAGATTGCCGAATTGAGAAAGGAGGTCTACTTTAGACAGGACGTTGATATGGGGCAGTTCGAGTTGTAACATTGCCCGCAGCGAGAGGAGAAGTACGGAGATATATTTGGCGGCATCGGTTATATAATGCGCATCACACAGATGCACTGCAGCTAGCTTGTGAGGAGTTATAAGTGAATGCGTGAGGCGGCCGAGGCTCGAGATGGAGTCGTACTCTGTATCCAGTTTTGACCAGTCTATCCACTATATTCTTCAGACTTGAATGATTCGTGCTGAGCTCTACTTGACCGGGTAGATCGAAGACGACGTATGTGTCTGGAGAGAGCGCGCTAAGCTTTTCAAGCAACCAGTCGAAGTTTTGCTCCAGATATTCAAGACAGTATAGCATTCCTCCATTTGGTCCCAACCCAAATTCGTTCATAGCATCCTGGAGAGTAATGAGAGACGCGATCGACAGGTCGCAAGGGTATGGAAGGTCGTCATTCGCGGGATCCAAGTTGACGATGGCAATCGGACGCTCCAGAGCGGTGAATAGTTGATGCTTTCCATATGCATATGTCGACTTTCCTGCTCCTGGCGCGCCTATTACGACTTCCCCGAAAGGCATGCTCGTGGTAGAGGTTGAAGGGCCGAAAGGCCAAGGGTAGAATGGCATTATCGCCATATCACGCATCGTGAGTGTGAGGGTGTTGAAGGTATCCAGAACTGCAGCTCGCGAGCAGCAGGGGTTGTTCTCTCCCCATTAGCTGGTGCTTACGAACTCGAATCTCCCACAAAAACAAAGTTTCACGCAAGCTTCTTAAATTAGAACTTAAACAAGAGGGGTATCATCGAACAGGCATAGTCCAGGCCTGTGTCCCACAGTCAGGGGCACGCCACTTGTGGGTTTGGCTTTTCACGCGGTGACAGCCTTATTAAAGGCATCCGCGAATGCCTGACCAGAGAGACCATCGGCGGCGGTTTGAGCAGCCTTGCAGTTCTCAATGGCCTTCTGGTTGGCATCACAAGTGTTCACAAACGTGTCGCAGATGAACTGGGTGATGATCTTGGGATTCAAGGCGCTGCCATGGTTGAAGTCGGTCTTGTTGGCGGGCTGGAACGAGTCCTCCTTGCGGCCGTCGAAGCCAGGGCCGAAGACGATAGTCGGGTTCGTGCATTTGTTGAGATTAGCGGCGTTGGCGAGCGCAGGATCGCCAGGCCCACCACCAGGGGCAGCCGGAACGTTAGCGAAGTCGGTCTTGAAGCCAAGAGCGGCGTTGAAGGTGTCAGCTTGAGCACCGCCCTGCTTGTCCACAGCAGCAGCGGCACCAGACCGGCAAGCATTGACAGTCGCAACGGGAGCCTTGCACCTGTCGGCAAGGATGTTGCAGATCGCGTTGAACACGATCTGGGGGTTGAGAGCACTAGCCTGAGGGAACTCGTCCTTGTTCACGGGCTTGAAGGAGTTCTCGCGCAGCTTGCGACCTTCGAAAGCGGGACCGAACTCAACGGTAGGGTTCTTGCAGCTACCCAAGTCGACGTCACTAGGGGAGGTTACTATGGTGGTCGAGGCGGCGGCGGCGGAGGAAGTGGTCGAGCTTGCAGTCGTAGCGGGATCAGTGACAGTCACCGTCACAACCACCGGAGCCGGGCAAACGGTGGCGGAGACTGGAACAAGGGCATCAGTAACTCAGAATGCTCAATAGCAGGGAGAACGAGTTTACCCTGCGTTGAGGTGGCAGCTGCAGTGGTGACAATATTACTGCCACCGAAGGGGGATGTGTTCGGTTGGCTGCCATTGACGACTGTGGACTGGGTGGTGGGATCGAAGAAGAGGTTGGGGTCATTGGCGGGGTCTTGAGCCTGAACCAGACCATTTAGCTGGGGATTACGGGGCGCCTTCTGGCAGAAGACGGAGTTGCGGAGAGTAGGAGGGTTGGTCGTAAAGTCGGGGCGTGTATTCTTCTCGCATTGACGGAACTTCTTAGCCAACTGAAGACGGCTATTGGCGGAGTGCCAGGACGGAAGTTATCAATAGGTGGCTCACCTCAACCATCTTGGCGGCAGTGGTGGCGTCTTCTTTCTTGCTAGCGTCAATGATTTCGTCGGCAAGGTCTTGCTGGGCGCACTCGGGCGCGGCAGCAAGCAAAGTGCCGACTGGAAAGAAGTGAACAAGATTGAATTCTCAGGGGCAATAATGTACATACTGCTCTTGCCACCCAATACGCCACACACTTCGCCACGGCATGCAGCGCCGATTTCTTGCGGGAGACCGCCACATTGTTCTTCACCGAAGCGTCTGGGAACAAGAGCGCGGCTGAGGACAGCTTTGCCGTCGCGTTCGAGAAAGAGCTCACGACCCGTTGTGAGAGGAGTCAGGGCAAAAAGAGTGACGAGGAGAGTCGACTTGGCGAACATGTTGAATATCAATGTACGTGTCTTTAAAATTGTTTGGAATGAACGCGCGAGGTCACGCAACAGCAAGGAAGAGAAACACCGATCGACGGCTATGAAAGAGGAGGGAGGTGAGGGGTAAGGTGCTGGGAGGGTTAATGTTTTATAAGTAGAGCTCACCTATTGCCGGGCGGGAGTTTATAAGTGCCGATATTCTTCCTGGGAGAGTCCGTGGTTACGCCGGAAGATCGGACGACCTAATACGGAAATCACTAAATCCCACGATATGCGCAAAAGCAAAGCCATTTTGGAGATAGCGGGCGAGGCTGAGGCGCCGACGGAATTCGGTTAATTCTCGAGACGTCCCGATTGTGGTTCGGACAATGCGGAAGCTGGCGTGGATATACCGGAGCAGAGCGGACATCGCTGCAGGAGCAAGATTTAGAAGATTTGGACTGCAGCTTGAAGACGAGATAGGCCCGGAGGTGCGGAAGTCGCGTCCGACAACCAAAGGCGCTGCCGCGTGACGCATTTGAAACGTGTAAGGATGTGTCAAGTGAGTTCCCTGTATGCAGGCCTAGCAAGACAGAAGCGTTGGAGTCGTCGGAATCCATGTGAGAATTATGATCCCTTGGAGGACGGGTGACTTGACTTGGCTCGTGCGACGCAGCGGAGGGAGGTTTGGAATCTACGCTGGACGAGTATCGCTCCTCCATCGACCACGGGAGCAGGCCCTGTCACTGGGGCCCCAAACCACTTGCAACCAAATCGCGATCAAATACGAACACTCTTGTCCCCGCCGCACTCAGGCTGAGAAACGCGGCTTGAGCTGAGCGACGAACAGAAGGACTAGGACTAGAATCTGAGTACCAAGGATGAGCACAGCGCGGCTCAGAAAGGGCATTCAGGCGCGCAAGAACAGGCAGCCCATCGAGGCCGACTACACGCAGCACCAACTCGAGGATGGCGCCTTCGTCAGCACACAAGAACGCGTCGTCAAGGATGTGGGTCGCAGCGAGCTCATAATATCTCTACATTTCTCACTGACCTTCGCCTGCCCTCCGTAATGATCATGGTCGTGCACAGGTCCAAGCTCCTGCGATGCAAGTCCCTACAGAGGCACAGTTCTTCTCAGCAACAGATCCTTCAAAGCCGGACATAGCCTTCCTCAAGAACCACTTCTATCGTGAGGGCCGCCTAACCGAGGAGCAATGCCTCTTCATCATCGAAAAGGGCACGGAAATCTTCAAGAAGGAACCCAATCTGCTCGAAGTAGATGCACCAGTAACAGGTCCGCCCCTCTCCTGCACACCGTCCACTAAACTTGCTCACCAATCCCGACCCAGTCTGTGGCGACGTTCATGGTCAATACGTGCGTGGCATACGCGCCTTATAAATGGGGCATATTCATTACCTATTCTTCTTCAGTACGATCTCATGAAGCTCTTCGAAGTCGGCGGGAACCCTGCTGACACCCGGTACCTATTCCTTGGGGACTATGTCGATCGGGGCTATTTCAGCATAGAAGTGAGTTTCCGTGCCACCTATTTACATCACAGCTCATCCTTGGTACCCAGTGTGTACTATACCTATGGGCACTCAAGATCTGGTACCCCGACACCATCACGCTGCTACGAGGGAATCACGAATGCAGACATTTGACCGACTACTTTACTTTCAAGCTGGAATGTGAGAGTATGTTATTTCCTAAACTCCTTCTGTGCTGATGCCGCCGGTTCAGGTAAACATAAATACTCTGAGCGCGTATATGACACGTGCATGGAGTCTTTCTGTGCTCTACCGTTGGCAGCAATTATGAATAAGCAATTTCTATGCATCCATGGTGGATTGTCCCCGGAACTCAGTACATTGGATGACCTACGAACGGTAAGCGCTCATCATGCGCCTGTCTGCCGCCCGTGGATCGCTGAGGACTTTGAAGATTGATAGATTCCGTGAACCACCAACCCACGGTCTCATGTGCGATATCCTGTGGTCTGACCCTATTGAGGACTTCGGCGCTGAGAAAACACAAGATCTCTTCGTCCACAACCACGTCCGGGGGTGCTCGTACTTCTTCACGTAGGACCACCTTGTCATGACCTTCTCCTTAGTCTAAACTCTCGATCCACAGGTATAACGCGGCATGTCAATTCCTTGAAAGAAACGGACTCCTGTCCATCATCCGCGCACACGAAGCACAAGATGCCGGGTAAGGCGGAAATATAACGTATACCTTTCCTTCTGAGCTCTATTGGTAGGTATCGTATGTACCGGAAGACGAAGACGACCGGTTTCCCATCGGTCATGACTATCTTCAGTGCCCCAAACTATCTCGACGTCTACAACAACAAGGCAGCCGTCTTAAAGTATGAGAGCAATGTGATGAACATCCGGCAGTTCAATTGCACACCTCATCCTTACTGGCTTCCGAACTTCATGGATGTCTTCACATGGAGCTTACCATTCGTCGGCGAGAAAAGTATATTCAATCTATCCCTTTGGACTTCCTCATTGTTGACTATTATTCGTTAGTCACCGATATGCTTATTGCGATCCTCAATACTTGCTCCAAGGAAGAACTCGACGAGGAGAGCGAAGAGGACCCCGAGGAGATTGACGCAGAGGAAGGGGGCGATTCTGTAGAGCGCCGGAGGGTCATCAAGAATAAAATACTGGCCGTTGGGAAGATGGCCAAGGTCTTCGCTGTGCTTCGGTGTGTAACCGTCACTCCGTCACAGTTCGTTTACTGAATCTGGTCCATAGAGAGGAGGCAGAGCGAGTATCTGAACTCAAGAACATATCCGCCTCGCAAAACTTGCCTTACGGTACACTGGTGCTTGGGTCGGAAGGTATCAAGGACGCCATCCAGAACTTCGACGATGCGTATGTGACCTATCAGTCTACCATTACTTTTACTGATGCTTTACTACAGGCGTAAATCCGATATCGAGAACGAGCGTCTACCACCCGACCTCATCGATCCGGAGTCGTACCTTTCCAACCAGACGCCAGATGGCGAGTTAGCGTCGCCACAAACAATGGAATCGCCAGGACTCTCGGGGTCATCCTCACCAAGCGGCGCCCCGTCGTCTCCAACGTCGCCCACCGCTCCGGGCACGCCCTTCCGACGTGGACACGGCCGTCAGTCGAGTCTGGGTACTACCTCTACCAGCCCAAGTACTCGCAGGAGGAGTATCGAGAACACCAAGAGTCTGCTCAGAGACGTCGTTGAGGGAAAGGTCTCCGAGGGAAAGGATAACGAGCTCGAGGCGCTTGCGGATACGCTTACTAGCCCCGTACGCAAGCGGTCTGGGTCGATCAGCACCTTGGCTGATGTAGCAGAGGAGCCGAAGCAGTAGAGCGGCCTGGAAGAAACTAAGCAGTAAGGGTCACTCGAAGGACGTTTGTATGATTGGAATGAGTTCTTTACACCCCCTTAACGACCTCACCTCCGCCGTTCCTTATCCCCAAATGAGAACCTCTTCATTGCATCTGCTGTTTCCCTGTTGGTCAGTCTGATGTGGAAATTCTTCATGACGCGAACCTTGGGACGATATTGGGCTCGTGAATATCTTGATATCGGAGTCGGTGCGGTCTTCAATGTGGAAAAGTTGGGAATGGGACTTCTGAGGCACGAAAAACGCACCATCGCCAAGATGTTCTGATCATCGTATAAGCTCAAATTATCTTTTTCATTATTTATTGAGATTATTTTTGCGTAACATTCAAGGTGTTTGGTTATTCCGTAATGCACTGAAGAGAGCCGACGGAGGAAGGAGTGCCATTCGAAGGGGGGCCAATTCGATAGCTCTAACATGGGTGGCGGAAGACTGTGAAGGTGCGAAGATAACCGGAGTTGAACCCCAGGGCACGTTGCCACTTGTGAGTCGTAATGGGCCCGGCCTTTCGTTTCACCAGCGCGTAGATATCATGGCAACCGTCAGCCTGGCCCGTATGGCCTGCATTCCACTAGACCGAAGCCCTTTGCTGAGGGACCAGGAGCGACGTCCATAGAGGGAGGAGTACCTGCTCAGGATGGACGGATCTACTGCGAGACGGGCGATAGACAGGAGCGTGACATTTTTGGAGCGTGATTGGTATCAATGGAAATGTAAGGAGAATATGAAATGGATCCACCAGAGTCACAGCGGTGTGCCACCGAGCCAGTACCCTGGGAAGGGTCTCGATCCCGACTCCACGGAAGATAACTGAGATATGGCATCTTCACCATCCAATAGCACAGATCCGTTAATCGCCTCGTGAGGGATGGTGATACCCGCCTCATGGCAGATACGGACGAAGCTTCGAGGGAGCGGAGCTTGGATGGTCAGCTTTCGGGTGATACATTCGCCGGACTCCTGCTTGAATGTCCTCTTCGAGACGACAATAGTCCAAGGTAATCCGAATGGAATTAGAGATAAGCTAGGGGGTGAGGAGGTGGAGGAAGGTGGGCGCACCTGCAAAGAAATGCGGTGGGAGTGCAGGTACATTGCCCCTGATATGGCGCTCATGATAAGCGGGCATGCAAGAGGCGAGTTGGTGGGAGAGTGGAGGGTATCGCCAAGAATTGGGGCTGGGAGGTAGGTAGATCAGTGTACGAGGTGGGTGTTGGGACTGGAAAGCCGCTTACTTCCGAGGGCACGCGCCATGTGCAGTCGCAGCTGGTGTTTCACGCCAGTGATAAGCGTTAGCCTGACCAGAGCGATAGGGTGCGTGGGCTATGAGGCATGTAAATCGGATGAGAACGCGGGGACCAGGCTAGGTAGCTGTGGTATTCTCACAGAGGTGGCAAGGGGTTCACATTCGCTGAAGGCTTTGAGCTTCTTGCCTTTCGAGTGCCCGTCCTTTTGCAGCTCCTCTCGCCAAAGAGACATCCGCCCATCCCCGTTATTACACAAGCTGTTCTTGATTGTCCGCAAATGAGTCTCTTGCAGTCCGTCAAGCGTTCTGACATTGCTTAATCCGACCAAGGCGAGGTAGCGTTTCTCCAGCGTGTTCGAG
>Ga0307513_10006772_pt1 | contig 14946 bp, 17 predicted proteins | sample 15_EM_MG_FD_202174 | JGI IMG/M metagenome (GOLD analysis project Ga0307513, IMG submission 202174) | Populus trichocarpa ectomycorrhiza microbial communities from riparian zone in the Pacific Northwest, United States - 15_EM | ecosystem: Host-associated > Plants > Roots > Unclassified | place... | reverse complement strand
ACGGTGGAGCATCGTACGGAGCCAGTGATAGAGCTTGGGCCGCTGCAGGTATTGATGCTGAAGTCGGATCACAAATGCGTGGAAGCCGAAGCCGCAATACTTCGCTACGGGCAGGCAATATGCCTCCACCGCCTGTCCTTCACCATACTACCAGCGCGAGTGGTCCCAGCGGCATTACTTATCCGGCTCTCTCTCAACGTTCGAACCTCGGTGTCGAGCCTCCTACCATCACGACAACTCGACCCAGCCAGACAAGCCATCATCGGCTCGAATCGGTCGATAGCACGGCAGGGGTCCCTGAAGGTGTATACTATGCGTCTGGTGTGCCAACTGGTGCCTCTGTGGCTGCTCGCAAGTCCACCGATGAGCTTGACAAGGAGTTCCACTCGGTACATGATACTACTCTTGAGTTTGATATCGACCGTGAAATGCCTGGAGTTGACCTGGCCGATTTGGTCGAACGAGGTACCACACCGACTGGATCCAGCTCGGATCCGCACCTTCAACGGTGGCTTGCTGCGGATATCGGCGACTTGAGCGATGAACCTCCAACCGGGGCATTAGGGCGTACACGATCGACACACTCCAGCTCCGGCTCAAGACGAAGTGGAACCAGTGATCGGACACAAAATTTGAACGATGTGGCTCGTACCTCCATGGCTCCTGAAAGTCCGACCGGCGAGCGTTCACGACTCGTCCATACACCTTCCTACACTTCATCACTTTCTTTTAGCGCGTTGTCTCCCATTACTCGTTACGATTCGCCGGTTGAGCGCACGGATGACATACAAAATCTCGCTGCTCTTCCTCCTGCAGGCCCTTCTCCGTCCCGTTCACGAGCTGCATTCTCCGATCGAGATAGTGGCCTTGGTCAATGGGTCAACCGAAATCGCCAGCTCGACTCCCGAGTGTCGGAGCATTCGCGCACGCCACTCTTCCAGCGTCTCTTCGATCCCATTCTTACTCGCGTTCGAACGGTCAGCCAAAGCGCAAAGGGTCGACCGCAAATTCCTCCCGTTGGTGGCACCTCACGTCCACAGGAATATGCTGCCTTGCCACCTGAACCAGAGTTGGAAGAAACGAGTCGTGGAGATCCTAGTCGTCGCCCCTCGCGTGATTGGAATTGGGGAGCCGGACCGACTTCAAACAGTTCAGGTGCTAGTACCAGCAAAGACGACTTCAGAAAATGGGGCCGCATGGGCGGTTCCAGCGGTGCTGCCCCTCGTAGCAGCTACGGTGGAGGGAGTGCACTCCGGCATAGCCTGATCTACGGCGGCGGCAGCAACAGTCAAGGAGACAGCAGAGCCGGCCTTTCGGGTGATGAGGAGGCCGACAAAGTTGAACGTGGTGAAGGGAGTGGCTTAGGTCTCGCTGGTGTACCACCCGTCCCAGAAGAGCAAGACATCACCTCCGCAGCTCCCCTGGTCCGCTCGTCCTCCTCACCATCCCCTCACACGCCTCCTCGAGCTCCTACCCGCGAACACGCGGAGTTTGGTCTTCGACCCCCGCTTCCTCCTGTACCAGTCGATCATCGTTCCTCACAAATCTCCGCCCGTACCGCAGGCAGTCAAGCAACCCAAGGCACCGCTTATTTCGATGCAAAGAGCACTTTGGCTTCCAGTGCCAAGGACACCGCCCGTGGTCCTTCACCCCTTGGTCAAATGTCGTGGAGTACATCACGCAGCCTTGCTGGAACTCCCATGATGGAGCCTTATGCAGTTGACATTCCTCAAACGTCCACTTCGACACCTGTCCAAGAAGTTACTGTTGAACAAAGCGAGTCGCATACACCGCAGGGTATCACACCTTCGCATTCGCCAATCCCTCCACCTGCTTCGGATCAAGCTCCTACACCACAGATCCAGCATGCTCAACCAGTTGACGTCCTCGATGTGCTACCACCGCCCGCGAGTCGCGACTTCCGCCAGCAGCCCAGTCTTAGCACCGTTTTCAGCGTCGGTAGCCTGGAAGCCTTCCACGAGGATCTTGGTACCGGTCAGCCGGAGGTTACCGTCGCTGATCACGGCCGTAGGAGATCAAGCAGTGTTCCCGGAGCCGGACATCATCAATTCGGTAACTTCTCTGCCCTGGATGATAGCGAACGCTTCCCGCCTCCAGGGTTGGCTCCAAATCCAAGGCTCTCTTATCAGCCTTTCGGCCCTCCAATGCCCGAAAGCCGACCCCCTTCCTACGAACAGGCTCAGCCCCGCGCTCGTTCCACAGACGTTGTACAAATATACCAAGAGCAGCTGCGACGTCTTAGCCAAGCTTCCAACGGAGCGGGAAGTCGAGGAAGTGTAACAAGTAGCTATGGAGATATACTTCCTGGTGGCATTTTGAGCGAGCGCACCCACGAAGGGGATGATCTGGAAGAAGACCCACCCATGGCAGCAAATCAATGGAGAGTGCTGCGAGGTTACCGCCGCGTATCGAATTTTCCTGATCGAGGGGAGGCGGACGGTAGCGGTACAGATAGCTCTGGAATCCGGCGACCAGGCGTCGGGTCAAGGCAACGCACTATCTCGGCTTGGCAGGCCGAAGAGCAGGCCGGTTACCGGTTAACGCTGGGTCAGGTAAGCATCCTGGTTGATTAGCTATGTGGTTTATCGCTGATGTCCGACTGTGCTTTGTAGACATTCGACATCACTACTGACATCACTGCTACACGTAGTCCGGGCCCTCAAGGTTCGGTCGTCGTGCAAGAAGCGCCCGGCTCTATCCACTCTCACCGAGCTTCAACGCACTCAGGGAATGGTTCGTCCAATGGGGACAACTCTCAACGCTCCAAGGAGTCGTCTAACAAGTCTCAGAACGGCTCTGGAGTGTCTGAGCATGGACGATCACGGCCAAGAACCCTGTCCAACCCTCTCAGCACCGTTGCACACTCACTTAGCGCAATCGTTGGGAGGCGCGACTCTGGTTTGATATCTGTAGGACCTAGCACTAGCAGTCCCAACCGGCCGACCTTCTGGAGACGAGGCGCACAAGAGTTGGAGTCTCCTCCGCTAAGCGCAGTGCCGCCTCTCACACCTCGTTCTCCACAACAACCGCTGGTCATTCCTCTCGGTCGCTCACCGCCACAATCACCGACTCGGCACCAGCATCATCGAAGCGATGATACGCATACGATGGCCTCAAGCAGCCACGGACATGGTCGAAGCCCCACGGCGATGAGCATGAACACGCTTGCTGGTACGACGGTCGAGGATATACCCAAAGATCAGGATGACGACCCGGCTACCCGTGTCCCTCTGTCCGATGTGGAAGAAATACTCGAGCCTGGGCCCACCCCGCACAACGGGAGTGGTACCGAGGACGAAGGTGGCCGGCGGTTAGCTGCAGCACAAACCACTTCAAATGATTCATGGCTTTTGGTTCCCCGCTGGGCGGCATGACGGACTTAGATTTGAAAGGACATTTGATAGCGATCTATGATCGTCACTACGTAGGTCAACATTTTCATTTTTGGCTGTATTTGTGAAATAGCCTATTACTGTATGACATGATAAACCTCCATCTTGGAATCAACAACGCGCCCCTGAGGAAAGGCTGGCCGTAGTTCGCTCTGCTCCAGAATCCGCCGCTGGCGGCCCAGTGCTAGCAACTGGTTACGGTATATACCCTTGACCTTCCTACTGCGGGTAAGGGTCAAATTCATCGTCAACGTGCCCAATCGATGGGTCAGTGGCGAAGGTGCGTCCTCGTCTTCTGAATCGCTCCAGCCCAGCCCGGTCGTCAATCCAACACCTCATTGCATCTCGCCACCCCTATGTCTGCATTTTCGTCACTCGTTGTCTTGGGGAACCGTCAAGAATGACATGCTTCCGATGGAGAGAGGTTTGCCTCTCCAAGTCGGGCGACAGTGGTCGGAGGACGTTGTGTGGGGCGAGAGAAGACCCACACGTAGCACAAGATGGGGCTAAGGATTTAACATAATCTCAGTGATGCTGAAAGGTGGAATGGAAATTTCGACATACCAAAGGGGTGTGCAGGTCCAGACTGTCATTCAAATGACCACCCTCATCATCATCACCAAAATCGAATCCTTGACGCTCATCCTCGAACGCATAGAGGCTCACATCTCCCTCCCCAACAACGCACCTCTCCTCTCCATCCTCCGCTTTGGGACTGCTCAAAGAGACTGCGTCGTCCAACAAGCTCAAGCCGACTTGTCATGTTCTATCCAACTCTTTCGTGACTCTGCGCCAATTGTTTTCTGCTGTCTTCGCAACAGCGGTTGGCTCCCATCTCTTGGGTTTCTCCACGCACCCCTTCTCCGCCGCCTCCTCGAATTCGGGTTTATCAGCCTGGCCTTTCCTAACCTCGATGTATCATATCCAAAATGTCCAGACTGTTTGCACCCTCTCGAGGGACAGGGGGGACCCGTTGTGAGTCTAGCCCCGTCTGTCCCGTGGGTTGAGGGACGCCTTTCGGGCAAGGTGCAATAGTAAGAGCAGGAACAGACATGGGTGCCACGCTGCGCGGAGAGATGATTCCTGAGCGGACATGAGTGAGTCGCTCAACACCAATGCGCGGTCACCGTTTTCCATGGTGGCCCCAGTAGCGGCGGTCTCGAGAGCAGGAGTGGGTGGCGTTGATGGGCGGTGGTCCCCGCTCGAGGGATATAAAACCTGAAGGCGCGAGCGGGGCTTGTGGGAACGCGGCGAGTCTAGCTCATCGTCAGAGAGTTCGACCTCGTGCCGAGGTGCGACTGGACTCGCGGTTGTGAGGTTCAAAGCCAGTATATCCCCTACATGCTGTTGCTGCCTGAACTTAGCAGATGTGTTTGTCTGAGTCGCCATCACATTCGAGGCCCCTGAGAGGGTAGAATCGATTGAGGATCGTGGGCGTTCGAAGTCCCCCAACAGTGAGCCCGTGCACTGCGCGCCGAATCTGTTTGTGGAAGCCGTCTACTCGACTTCCTGACCCATGCTGCGTTCTTCATTAATCTCAAAGTGCTGGCGGTACAAGAGAAAAGATTTGGTATCCCATACATTCACGCTTCTTGGACGTTGCACCGTGTTCCGCTCGACACCTCTCAGGGAGCTCATCAGAGTGGGAGGTGGGAGCGCGGATGTCGACGGTCCCGCGTCTTCCCTCGTGAACTTGAGGTGAAGGAGGGGTTCGGTGTCCGCGTCCATTTTCGCGGCCGCTTCGCCATCATCCTCGAGGTGCCCGTAGAAGCTTAACGAGCTCGACTGTACCCTCCTGTATTTTGGTCGATCCCTCGCATCCTCACCGTTGAGAGGTGGACCCAATGAACGTCAGGACTCCTGGCTCGCTTTGGATGAGTGATCAACTCGACCCCTTGACTGCCGCGCAACAGACGCGCAACAGACGTGCAACAGCCACTCTCCCGCTTCCTCTGCTCCGTCGTCTGTCTGGACCTCTTCCGTGTGTTGACAAAATATAAGACAGGCGATTCGAAGCGAGTGCGTCTTGCCGAGCGTACCACACCAGCTCTGTTCCCCAAAATCCCGTCTGTGGGGTGTTCTGGGGTATGGAGGTGGGCTGGTCGTTGCCCGGCGGTCGCGGTTTCGTCGCGGCGGGCCGTTGCGCGCGAGGCCAGGACCCGTTTTTCGGTTCTGCAGGTGTAATGTACGTCGGTGTCGTGGGGTCTTTTATACGCATAACCCTAGCGGTCGGCGAATCGAGTTGTGCAGTGGTGGAGTCCAAAAGAGACCGCCGCCGACCATGCGGACCAATGGACAACTCTAGCCTTCGCGTGCGTAGACTGGAATACGAAGTCTGTGTGTACCGTTCAGGGAACAAGCCCACATACTGTCGCGCGAATTGGAGCGGCGACGGAATCGCCATCGCCAGCCAGCAGTAGACATTCCCTTCGGTCTCACTGCTGGGTGCACTAGCGTCAAAAATCGACTCTATGATATTGTAGTTCGTAATACCGTGACTATATCCGGGTGCGCACCTGATTCCCATCAAGTAATCGCCCCTCGCGCGTAGTGGGCGTGCAGATGCAACACTGGGGAGTCCCATTTATACGTAGTGTCTTGATGTACACACTCTCATGCCCCGCGTGCTTTGTTTCTTCCTGTAGGTAAAAGTTTGCTAGTGGCAGCGAAGCAAAACCCGGTGTCCCCGTCAACTCTGGTGATGTGTTCAAATCGGCACTTTGCTGCCATGGCCATCGCATCGTATCGTGAGCTGATGACAGTCACTTTGCGGAGGCAAAGGGGTAATAAGTGGCAGGTGATTCTCTCATCAACTTGACCCGGCACCAAACCCACCCTTCCTGCTGCCAAATGATGTACACCCTTTGGTGCCTCGTTTTTGGCGAAGGAAAAGGAACCACATTCCAAGTCGAGATCGATGAGACTCAGTCAGTGCACGACCTGAAAGTCAAGATCAAGAAGAAAAATGAGATCGAGTTTAAGGGCATTGACGCTAGAAACCTCACGTTGTATAAACTCACATCCGACGTCGACAAGAACCAGTCCGAAGTGGGGGACATAACCAACGAACGATTCGACCTCAAGAAGCCAGCGCTTAACCCGATGAATAAATTGGCCGATACCCTCTCCGATACTGCCAATCTCGAAAACATAGTCCATATCCTCGTGGTGCCTCCTGAAGGTAAGTCAATAGATCCGTGAGCCTGTGGTGCAGTCGCTGAGACTAGACCAGCAAAATCAGGTGACAAACGCAAGCTACCCTCAGAATATAGGGACGAACCCCCAAGACGTGAGTTAATATTTCGTCATCAACACTGTTCATCAATGGTCACGCATTGGGTTAATCCGCTCCCATTATGCTGACAACATTCTATCGGGTCCCCAAGTGCAGGGACCCTCCCCGAAAAGGCGCCATACAGGTAAGCCAGTATTGCACAAGTTTGTCGAGCGCTGCTGTTAACTTTTGATTCTCAGAAAGCGAACAGTCACATGCCGTGTCCGTGACAATGCTTCGTACAGGCAAGCCAGTATTGCACACGTTTGTCGAGCGCTGCAGTTAACTTCTGATCCTCCTCAGACAGCGTAAACTGGCGAGCATTAGAATTTTATACGATGGCCTGGGGCAAACCGTGGCCACATCACTTCAACAAAATCGACATGACCAAATTCATCGAATTCATCCATCACAACAACGCTGCCGTCGAAGACTTCGCCAGCTCAGTTGACGATCACGACACTGACTTAGAAGACTTCGCCGGCTCAGTTGACGATCACGACGCTGGCTTAGAAGACTTCACCGGCTCGGTTGACGATCACGATGCTAGCTTAGAAGACTCCACCAGCTCAGTTGACGATTACGACGCTAGCTTAGAAGACTTCGCCGGCTTAGTTGACGATCACGACGCTCTCCCTGAGGGGCCCCACGTCGCTCGCTCAGTTTTCAATCGCGTAGACAGTTCTCTTCCCGATATGTCCCAGGTTCCCTCCGCCTCCGTATTCGAATACAAGTGCCTCACAGACATAAAGAAGCTTAGACACAATCTAGGGTACTCTCATGCCGATAGCGACGCTCTAGTCGTCCGTCGTGACTATGAGCTGCTCCGGAAGGCAATGGAGGAGGGTCACTTGAAAGGAATCAGGGCCTTTGTAGTGACGGGGCATCCAGGGATCGGTTCGTACGAAAGCTGATTTTAGTCTCAAGTCGAATTGCTGATTTCTATCCCATACTTAGGCAAGACCACCTTTCTCTTCTACCTTCTTTTATATCGTCTCGAACGTCAACTTCCAACGGCAGTCCAACTTACCCAACTACGTTACTACATCTTTGATGACCAGGGCAGCACAATTCACCCTCTCAGTGACGACAACAGTCGACTGGAACGGTGCTGGGCGCTGGCCGACAGCAATGCAGACGTCGAGCAGCCATGCACGGTCTTCAGACAGAGGGCCAAGTGTGTCATCCAAACGACGTCACCGGAACCTTCCAGGTGGAAGACATGGAGGAAGTATGAGGACGCCAAATTACTCATCTCGGATCTGCCCGAGGATTCAGAGATCGCAGCTATCGCGTACGTTGGCTTGGTGCTCATCCGTTGGATCTCCTGTTCACGAAAGGCCTCTACAGAAAGGAGCTCGGGTACGAACCACAAGCCGCTCTCGAGCTCATGTGCAAGTGGGGACCATCGGTTCGAAACATCGTCCGCAGCATGGACTGTGCCAGAACTAAGACGGACGATACCATAAAGGACGAGGTGCAAGCCGCTGTGGATCTTGCATGCAAAGAGGGATTGAACATTGTGACGGGATCAGCCATGCAGCATATGCCGATAAGTGACGCCTCTAGCCTTATTTTCTTAAAGCGTGTACCGCGTAAAGGGGAATTGTCTCGCGGCCAGGTCTTTATCCCAACGGAACACCTCATCGAGATCTTTGAGGAGCATCGCTGCAAATTGGAAATCGAGAAATCCCTCGACCTGTTTTGTCTGCTGAGTTCACACTCCGTAACAAGGACCGCTGCCGGTTGGATACATGAAAAGTGCATGCACAAGCGCCTGAGCACCGGTGGGGCGGATCTACTCATCTTTCAAGGCTCTACCCAGAAGTCGATCCGGCCTTCGACTCTTCTCCTCCCTGGCACATTGGCCGGCCTTGGGCAGGCAGACATCTCCAAGTCCTTCTATTGGATGCCATCTGTGTCAAACTTCCCAGGAATTGACAGCGTTCTCGGTAATAAAGATGGCCAGATCTATACTCTTCAGGCAACGATTGCGAGGAACCACAAAAGTCCCATTGATGGTATCGTCAAGGTGTGGGAGCAATTCCCCTCGGCGGTTCAAAGGCAATGTACTTGGCACTTTGTTGCTGTGACAAACACCGAACAGGCCGCTAAGTCATATATGAAGAAGTATTCGCAGAGGTTAGCTTCTTTCGAACTAGGTGGTAGACCTGTGCAGGTTTGGAGCTGTGTTCTATGACGATCATAATGGTCTTTGTATATGAGTTTTGTTTTGTAGATCCATTTTATCATGCAGCAAAAAGATGGCCAAAAAAAATCATGAGCGTCAGTGAGTGATTTTTTGTGGTGCTGCTGTGATCTTTGAGCGAGCGAGATCGCTTCACAGGAAAATATTTTGCTGGGTGGCAAAAGTGCGAGTCCGTGTAGCTAGGGGAGCAACAATGGGGAACTTTTGAGGTGCTGCTGTAGCTTCTGAGGTTGCAGAGCTTCTGCAAACACTTCAGAGGGGGTTGGTGTTTAGACTGGAGGGCGAAAGTGCAAGTATGTGTTGCTGGGGTGCCACCCCGCACAACGGGAGTGGTACCGAGGACGAAGGTGGCCGGCGGTTAGCTGCAGCACAAACCACTTCAAATGATTCATGGCTTTTGGTGTTCCCCGCTGGGCGGCATGACGGACTTAGATTTGAAAGGACATTTGATAGCGATCTATGATCGTCACTCGTCACTACGTAGGTCAACATTTTCATTTTTGGCTGTATTTGTGAAATAGCACATTACTGTGTGACATGATAAACCTCCATCTTGGAACCAACAACGCACCCCTGAGGAAAGGCTGGCCGTAGTTCCCTCTGTTCCAGAATCCGCCGCTGGCGGCCCAGTGCTAGCAACTGGATACGGTATATACCCTTGACCTTTCTACTGCCACCATAAGTGCACCAACCCATTCCCTTGTCCTAGCCAACTGGCCCCCCTGATCCTTATCACCCAACTTCCAAACTGACAAGGATTCGGCACTTTCACCCTCTAACTCATCCTGTAGCTCATCGACCCCGTCCTCTGCACCAGCCTCGTCATCTACAACCCAGGTGTTTCCGCGATCAGGACGCTGCGGGGAGCTTGGTTTATGAGGCTAATGTCTCCAAAGGTCTCAGCAAACTCATCAATTTCACTGGCCTCACTAGGACCAGGCCCTCCTCCACCCCAGATAATCCACCTACCTCCAAGAATACTTTTGCCCACTCCCCGTCACGCTTCTTATTGTGCTTCTGTTGAATTCGGGTGTACTTTGCATCCAGAGACAGTATAAGTCGGGTAATGTGGCCCTCCGGAACGTCAGACTGGTATCGGCACAACGAAAGTACCGAGGAAAGTAGATCGGAAGGCGTCCTGGAGATGAAAGTATGAGATTTCTCCTGAAGTGATAATTACAAAGTGGTATGGAACACCCATCCTCAATGCCCCGAGCCGTTGGGAGGGGTACTGGATAGTCCAGGTGTCGAAGTCATCCAGGTGCCCATCCCCAGTCCCTGGACTAATATGCTTTCTCATTTTCTTCGAAACTCTCATGGTTAGGATAGGCACAAGATTATAGTTGAATGTCTTCATGTTTCCAAATATCTGACAGTATTGTTAAACAATGACTGCAGAGCGGTCCATGAGAACTTCACCTCTGGTGGATATAAGACAAATATTCATGTTTTCAACGCTTCTCGTCATGCCAGAAATCTAGTGTCGTAACATTAAGAAGAGCACTAAAAAGGCCTACATCCTTCGGATAGTATGCGAAGCCCTGAGGAGTCTTGTATTGTGCCGAATCATACAGAGTATGGAGTCCGATAGTCTGGAAAGGGTGAGTCAATCAGAAGAGCAGTTTGGCAAGTGTCCAAGTTCAAACTTCGGAGGGGGGAACCCCAACCAATTTGGGCATTGTAACCTGTAGGACGATGAGCGGTATGATGCTGGCATAAAATGATGGGCTAACAACCCCAGATGGCATCGAACGAGGTGTAAATGTGGAAAAGGTCGAAGAGCCTCTTCGGCACTGAGCCTTGTAACCAATCATTATCCTCCCTCTCATGGATTTCACAGACATACATTGGCCTTCGCCGAATTTGAGGGCTTGCCGGCTTGAGGTTTTCATCCACTGGGTGTTATGGGGCATGAAGGAGGTCCTTCATGAAACCTCAGGAGACAGAGGTGGTAATAGGGGAGGAGAGCAAGTGCCACCGGAAACATCTGCTGTATTGTCCCCTTGAGGCAGGGGTGGGCCTGGCAGTTCTCTTCCTCTGGGATGTTACGAGCCATGAGTCAGATCCCCTATGGTCCTCGGGAGGTGGAGGTGTCTAGGAGGTAGGAGAGGGACACCAGGAGAAAGTGGTGCCATGTCCTCGTGCAGACCTTGTCTGGACGGGACATAATGTACTCAGCAGACGAATGGGTGGACTACATCATGTTGAGAAGCAATATTGACAAAGGCGGACATAAAATTGGTTGATCAGTCGGAACAAAATTAGGCCGGCTGGCCCTTCCGCAGGGGGTGTACCACTGGTCTGCCAACAAAATTTTATATTCCTTAATGGCCAACTGTGTTCGTTCTCTGATGACAAACGCGTTCGGTCACTACAACCACAACCCTCATCCTACTTCCGATACCTTGCATCCAGTCCTGTCATTCGCTGTCGACGACCTTATCGATCAACTGGGGTTACACCACATACTGAATGTTCGTGATTGTGGGGAGGTAGATAGCAGCGATACAGGCAGTTGTTCTGGAGTCTGGGGACAGGAGTTGGACGAAGGCAATGCACTATCTCAGCTCGACAGGCCCAACTCCTGGTTAACACTAGGTCAGGTACGCATTCTAATCATCTCCTATCTAACCGCGCTTTGTAGTCACTGGTCTAGATCGATCATTGTGGCTCAACATGGTCTGGAAATGGTTTGTCCAATGCGAGCCATTTGTAACACTCCAAGGAGTCATCCAACAAGTCTCACAGTGGCTTTGGAGTGTCTGGGCATGGAAGGTCACAGCCGTGGTCCTTGTCCAACTCACTCAGCGCTGTTGCGCACTCATTGACTGCACTCACTGGCAGATGGGACCCTGGTGCGATACCTGCCGGATCTAACCCCAACAGTTCCACCCGACGGACCTTCTGAAGAGGCGCAAAGAGGTAGACCTTCCCCCACTGAGGGCAGTGTCGTCGTTCCAACCACGTTCTCTACAGGACCGCCGGTCATTCATTTGGACCACTCACCGCCACTGATACCGACCCGATACCGGTATCTCCAGAGCGGGGTTACGCACACGGTAGTCTCAAGTTGTCATAAGAAGCTTGGACACCCCCAAAACCCTAACGCAATAAGCGTGAACAGACTTGCCGGCACAACGCCTAAGAATACAACTGGGGTGAACAGCCGGTTGCCTGTCCCCTGTCTGACATGGAAGCAACACTCGAGCCTTTCAGGGCGCCGGTGGCGAAACAGACGTCGGCTTTTTAGGTGCTTTTTCATGTCGATCATGCTTCATATATGAAATGAGATTTCGCCTTGGAATGTACGATGTGACCGAGCATCTCGACTCAATACCTCGGTTACGGACGGTCGACTAAGATATGGCTTATCGGCCGTCAGTCTCCTTCGAAAACGCCAAATATCAGAATATACGTCCAGGTAGTTCAACGGAGAAGTCGTCGTTGTCATTGTCGACGCCATTGGGTTACGTGAGACTTTTGCTGGACACTCTCGAATACATTGTGTCCTGATATGACCATTGGCAAGCAAATGAAGCCCGAGTAGATAACCGGTCTTGCCCTCTTGTCGGCCATTGCAACCCAGGCCCGGAGACATACTTAAGCTGCCCGAGCACCCGAGCCGAGGACACTTCCCTTGCGCGGATAAAAGGTACTGGGTTCATTGTCAGGTGTGGACGTGGTTTGGGTTGTACGGTCTGAGTGTGTCGACCGATCGATTGGAGGCTTGAGAGAACAAACGGAAAAACCAGGTGTTGGGTGTTGGCCGTGCTCGTGTCTCTCTTGTGCTCAATGACCGGTTTGATGAGGTACCCTGGCCCCAAGATGGACAGCAGGGAGCGGATGGACTGGCGTTCATTTGGACGCGATCGATTAGGTACATTAGGTACATCCTGACCACTTTCCACACCACGAAAAACTAGATTGCCTCACTTGTTACTTCATATGAGCACGGTAATCCGATGCTAAGGGGCTGTCTGAGACCCTCTGATCACCGGTTCAGTGCGCGCAGCCTCCGTTCTCGTTACATGCTGTCAAGGGCACCAGACTTGAGCCGGGCGTGTCAGCAAGGGCATTAATCGTGGACCGGATGACAGTCACTCATATGAACAGACTGAACCTCACCGTTGACATGTCACTCAGTCTGGTATTCATTATTCATCGCAACCGCCAGGCGCCGGACCTTACGGAAAACGCCGTTGATCCTATGCTTGTTCGCAGCGGGCAGGGTGACTATTCGACTCACATGACCCGACCAAGCCTGACACTTCGCGTGCAAGCAGCGAGTGAGCGATTCGCGGGTGCGGTCCCATGATTCTTAAAAGGCTTTCCGGACAGCGGGTAAGAAAACCCCAGCGAGCGAACTGGAAATCTGCACGTATATATCGACCTCGAAAAAAGGCTGTCCGTTTCCGCTTAGCCCCCTTTCCTGACTCCTTTGGCCATGTTTTGCCGCCCAACTTGAACTCCCCCACGACTACGCCCCTCCGCTCGTTCCACCAGAACGCACCCAGCACGTCTATCATCTCAACTCCCCCAATAGCCCTCTGAGGAGCGGACATATCCTGTCGCCTTCCTCGAGTCGCCGACTAGGGGTACCCTGAAACACCACCACTAGCAACTTACTACTCGGCTCTCAGCCATATTATACTATTAATTAATACTCTACGCACCATGGTCCTCCAATTCCAGGCCTCTTTTCGCCCCCGCAATGCCGTTGAGCCAAATCACACCCAAGACGACTTCTTCGTTCACGCCACCCGAATCGCCCAAGTTCAGGTCGACTACTTCGAGTGGGACAAAGGTGAAGCACTTTTGGGCCAGACCTGGCGTCTTGCGACGGTCGCCAAGGACTACGTCGTCGACGGACGTAGGAAGGAGAACGTTTTATGGCGGACGTGGTTCCAGCAACGTTTGGGCTTGAAAAAGATCGACCCATGCGAAATCGAGTGGTTTGTGCTCCTTCCGTCTAGTCTGTGACAACCAGCCTCTAATTACTTCGAATTAGGGAGAAACTGGAAGAGGTCAGCGCGCTCTGCGGCCCAGTGGTCCTGTCTCGAGAGATCTGCTACTCCTGGACTGCCTCTCAAGACGCTGTCGAAGTCGAAGTTCGCCCCATCCGTCCGCGTATGAATCATTCGCTCAGTTCAAAGCGTGGCGTCCTCCGCCAGCCCCAGGCTCAATACCCCTTTCCCATCTCGCCATCTGCAAGTCGCGGGTGCTCTCCGGAGACCTATAAGTCGCGCTCCTTGTCCTCCGGCTCGGACTCGTCCAATCCAGCAGCGCGCACTCCCCCGGCACGCGTTGCTTTCTCGGGTTGGGTGTCACGCGGGCTAATTCTCGAAGAGCCGACTTTCTACTCCAGCCCAGACACCAGCCCGGCCTCGGAGGATGGCCCAATCCCTTCTTCAATCAATCTTGTTGGTTGGGTCGCTCTCGACGCCGTGGTACTCGCAAAAGAGCCTCAAGCGAAGTTCCGTTGCCAACAAGGACCGCCGATTATCTGGTTGGAGCCACAGCCCGCATTCGACGACGACCCTGTTGAAAATCAAGTAACCCTTCGGAGGCGCGGCCGCGGATTGCAACGCAGTCGCTCATTCTTTAATTTTAACTCAGTATCTTCGGACAAGGACAAGGACATGGACATGGACAATGTTCCTTCCCTCAGGGACTCGGCCTCGGCTGATACCGCAACTCAGATGCGGCCCCGCCGTATGAGAGCCAAGTTCCTAATTGGGGAGTAGGCCACTACTGAGGGCCTTGAACGATTCTGTTTGGCATTGTCTTCGTCCCGTACAGTAATTTTTTTTTTTTGGGCTCGTTACATTACCCACGTTCGCCTAGTATGTCGAGTTCTTTTCGTTTATCTATACATGTCCGTGGTCGACCCACTATAGGAAGTGCTCCCCACCTTTTGTAGTCGAACAGTCTTGTATTCCGTGTGTACCTCGCATTTTGCATGTACCGTAGGCGCTGTATACCATGTTTTCCTTATCTGGAATTCCTCGCTTGGTTGTGCCGCCACCATAGCAATTTGCGAGTCAGACTCG
>Ga0307513_10006771_pt1 | contig 14949 bp, 14 predicted proteins | sample 15_EM_MG_FD_202174 | JGI IMG/M metagenome (GOLD analysis project Ga0307513, IMG submission 202174) | Populus trichocarpa ectomycorrhiza microbial communities from riparian zone in the Pacific Northwest, United States - 15_EM | ecosystem: Host-associated > Plants > Roots > Unclassified | place... | reverse complement strand
GACAGTGACTGCTGCAATCTGTAAAGGTTCAGAAAGCCTTCCAGGAATAAAATGAAATAAAAACATACATTAGCGACAACAAAAGCCTTTTGAAACTCCTTCTCCACCATCTTGAAAAGCTTGGCTGTGATTTCATCTGAGGCAAAGTACCGAAGGAGACTGACAGCAACAGATCCAGTATCCTGGTTGATGTTAAAGGTCCCATCAAAAACAATGTGCCTGTTTCCCCCAAGTGGCTCCAAAGCACGAGGGGATTGCAAAATGGCGAAGGCAGTAATGCAGATAGATCCTGGGGAGCTCATGACGGTTGAGAAAAACTGAACTGCATGCTGTCGAAAAAAAAATGAGCTCACTTTGTCACGCTGTGGAGACTTACTAATGCTATTTTGTCACACGCTCTCACACCCGCCTGCACGCCAAACGTGACCGACGCCTCCAGTACCTCCACGGGTGCGCATCACGAAAATGGACATCGGGTGACGCTGGCCAGCACCTAAGAAGGAATACAGGATGCCAGCGCGACGTCCAACGGTGGCGAGCGGCGTCGAAAAGGACGCTGGAATCCCAAAATGGAGCGTGAGAATGCCTGATTCTTGTATTATAGATATAGAAAATGCATCAGGAAAAGGCCACCTAGATCTGGCTGTCTTTAGATGCTTTAGCTGTCCTAGGGCATCCTGAGACATCCCAAGATATCCTAGAATGTCCTAGGATGTCCTAGAGCAGCTAAAGCATCTAAAGACAGCCAGAGCTAGGTGGTCTTTTCCTGATGTGGCTTTCACACTGTTGCCCATTAGTGCTCCAGCCATCCCCAACATGTTGTTGTTGTGGTGCCTTTATCTTTATCCTTAAACCCTAAACTACTGGAAGTCGAAGTACAGCCAGAGCGCAGTTCAAGATGGATATCGTGTGGAGGAAAGTCAATTCCATACTATGTTCCAATTTTGGTGTTGTGTACTTAGCTCACAAGGAAGCAAAAAAGAGGTTGAATCGTTGAGGTTGAGTCATCAGCAAAAGTGCGCGTTGAATATATCCGAATACATTACCATATATAGTAATAAATTCCATGTAAACTTCGAAATTCAAGTATATAGATATATGTGAATACAGAGGACCTCTAAGCTGTATGCTACCACCATAAATGTGAACTCTACAATACCTGCAAACACTTGCAAATGGCCACATAAATTGTCAGGTATGTAAGACCATGTATTCATCTGCAAGAACTGCCGAGCATGTAACCAAGAGGTCACTTGTATTCAATTTTAGGGTATATATTTGTATACGTAAATTAAGCTCCTATGTAACAGATTCCAGAAGATACAATGAGCAATCCATCAATAAATGTCATAAAAAATAAATAATGATTGTAAGTTCTGTCTAATACATCAACGGATAACAAGGACTCCAATCGTGTACGTTGTTGATGCTCAAAATTTGCCAGCTGAAGATTGTGGGCTCCAGCTTCGTCGGTGGGTAAACATGTGGGAACTTGCGTTCGCCAGCGCCGCGGCTATGAATGGGAGATCAGATCCTTTGGAAGAGGGAGTAGGAATCACTTTGGTGACTCAACCTTGTTTTTGTCACCCACGGAGGTCTGGTTCTAGTGCAACAGTCATTGCAAAATGTGAACGGGTGTGAGGGATTTGTCGAAATGTCCAAGGATGGCGAGAATCGAGCTGCAGAAGTTAATTAGATACACAAGATGCAAAATTAGTAGAGAATCTAAAATATATGCGCTCACCGTGGACTGTATTAAATAGAACTCAATACATGGTGGTCGATAACGAGAGATCACTCCCCTCCGGCAGTCCGAAAGGCATAGCCTGCAAGTGACATGAAATAAATAATCAAAAGGGGGTTCAGGTGACGCATATACGCACATGTTCAACGGTTGATCTTCATTCTGTCTTGAGTTGTGATGAAACAAGTTAGCAAATGAGTTGTTTGAGATGAGGCTACAAACTCACACTGTCAAAGGCAGCTATGCTGCAATATCAAGGGTCTTGTTTGCTGTTGACGGCGTCAGGCTTGTTTTGTCATGGCTTGTCCTCAAGCTGCTGCTGCCGTGATCATGGTCATTGTCAGTTGGGGTACAAGAGGCTGCCGACAAAAAAAAAGAGAGTAAGAGAGGGGGTGGGGAGAAGGGGTTGTAGTCATGGTGGGAGAAACGAAAGAACGACACGAAATTCGGACGTACTTTGGGCATCAATCACGTGGTGGGCAGAGTCTAAATGGACTTGGCGTTTTATTTGGACCAGCGATCTGCGCTCAGTCGACCGTGATGCTCCTCACTCTCTCGCCCTCCTGGCACCTGCAACTCAGCGGCCTCGAAATATACTTGGTGAGTATTTCTTTTCATATTTATCTTCTTATTTGAATTAATTTGTAGTTACCTAGTTAAACGATGACATCCGAGTTCGAGAACAACGAATCCTTAACACGCACAATACCGTGCGCCCCTCCCGTCAGGATGTGGGCCGGGTTGGTGAAGACCCTGGTAGAGGGAAACCCAAATGATACATGTTGCTACGAGGTGACGACAGCACGGTCGAAGAGAGATTTCGAGTTCAAAGGTGGTGAGAATGATATCATGGGCCTCGTCATGTTCGAAATTCAGGGTGCAGATGATTTTCTGCGGTTGGCGATGGTGTGTGTTTTTTCTTGTCGTCATTACACTTTCATGGATTCTTATCTATCCGTATCCTTCCCCCCTTTCTTTACAGAAAACTGATATGCGAGTGGCGTTTTACCTGCAATCAAGGCTGGCAGAGGCAGCGGCAAGAACCAGCACTCACCAGCACTCAGCAAACCTCCCGTCGTCATCTTCAAGATACAGGTTATCGGCTGAATGAACCTGTCAGCAAAAGATCGTGGCGGAACCAGCGATCTGTGAGTTGTCTGTCCGTGCCAGATCAATGCGCCGAAGCTAACCACAAGTTCTGCTCAGTTTCGTCATGATATGGGTACTCAACTCGCGCCAGAAAACACCCATCGCAAAACGGACTGTCAATCCCGTCTACAATGCCTAAGATGCCTTGTCCGATTTCCCAATCTACGACCAGCTTTACTGTTACTTATCCCTTCATTTTCCGTGCAGGATTACCTCGCAACGCTCACGTCCACTGTCGGGCATTCCTTCGATGTCCCGCCCTTTGAGGAATTTTCTCCCATCGTGCATGCATACAACGGCAATGCCAGCACGTCTTCCAGTGGCTGTATGTGGGCGCCCTCAAGAAAACAGCGTACTGTATATTATCCAAGACCATCGGAGCTGCAAGCCCCACCGCCCACAACCGATGCCACCGCCGAAATCCTCCTCAGACCCCGAATCAGAACAACCATCCCGCAGACGATTCACTTCCATGCCCCATCCTCTTCCTTCCGCCATTCAAGCCCATACCAGATTGATATTGACAATGGCGCCATGCTGGGGGCATCGCCAGTCCGCCCATCATTCATTTTACAAGGTTCGAGGGCCTCAGTGCCATGACATCGCTATCGTCATTTGTGGCAGTACATAGACCCTCGCAGATGGTCGCCCCCATGTCAATCGACGTCTGGGGTGCATCGTCGAGGTCTTTTTGCCTATGACTCACCCATCCATTCAGTATCCCAACTGCAGGTTGTGTTGACCCCCGAGTTTTTGCATACCCCTACCCCCACCCGTGTAAACGCATACCCATGAGGACGGGTACGGGTCAGGATTTTTTATCCGAGGGTTACCTGTGTCATTCACTACCACGAGCAGACAGTTACAGGGTGCTCGAATGCCACAAGGTTTGAGGAGAGAGCTTGCTGCGGTCAACGAGGACCTTGTTCTGGCATTCGTTGACCTCGGGGATTCACAGCAGCCACATGAGGCGGCGAAGATGGATAGTCTCCGAAGACAGGCCTGTAAAACTCTTCTTTCTCTTTACTTGACCAATACTTACCATCATCTTCCATTTCCACTGATTAGCCCCACCATTCGCACTCCTGCAACCAAATCGAGGGCCCTAGAACATCCGCAGCATTATAAAACAACTCCCCACTATCAACGAGCCTTATCAACCCAAATCTGTATCTCACAGTCATCGAGCATGCCCATGAACACGTCGAACAAGAGAGAAGGGCGAGGGTGTTGACAAGGAGTATAAGAGGGGGGTTTGTGAATGTTTACGATGTGCTATGAGGGGAGACGGCACTGGCATTGAAGCAGTTCAATAGAAGTCGAATATCCTATTTCCGTCAGATGCAAGCTGCTGCAAGAATTTCCACCTGACTATATAGCCTCGACGTAATGCCAGTAGTTTATATGTGTAATAAATTTATTATGGCTTAATTACATTCCATCCACCAGTCTTCTAATTAATTGTATGTGTCGCAAAATTTCCGGGGCTGGATTACATTCAGCCCACCTTTCTGGTAGGATCTTGTATATGTCATGAAATTATTGCCATTTAATTAAATTCGGCTCACCTGTGCTGTAGCTGATTACATTTCCCTGCAGATATTGTACGAATTTATATATCAACTACATTTTAGTCAGTACATTTACATTCGGTTGTATGTACCTACCGTAATCGCGGGCCCCATGTATTGGCTACAATTGCTTACATCCATCGTGCACTTTTGGTGATGGTTGAGTAAGTAGGCTCTTTTAGAATTGTTGGGTTAAATACGTGGCTCACCTTGGACAGTGGAATGTTGGTAGAGACATAATTAAGAGGGACTGAGTGGTGTGCATTGGGTACCTCGTTAAGCATGTGGGCTGATGAGTTGAAGGAAAGACATTATATGGTGGATTTTTCTACACTGTAACATGAGGTATAATTATTGCATGTATGATATTTATTCAGGTGCCATGCAGTGCCTCGTGTAGTCGTGTACAGTGATAGTGGGTTGAGTTATATAGGGTTTTGCAAATTTCGAGAATTTTGAAACAGAAGTGGAGTCTGGAGAAGGGGAAGAATGAGGCATGTTTCATTGACATTGGAATGGGGGAGGATTTATCCAGATGTAGGAGAAAGAGAGAAATGATAAACTGGGATGAGAACTAGCAATGAAAAGAACTAACACAATGGGCAACGGTCACCGTTCTCACTTGACTCAATAACAAAATTGGGCATTTTTGGCTTTGAATTTGACCAAAAACTCTTTGGTTGAGATAAATATTAGCAGAATGAAAGCGAAGAATTAAGAGGAAGAATGACATTCACCTTAAGCAGGGGAGGGGGTGAATGAGTAACGGGATTGACTGGTTTGTTTACTCCTAGTCTTTTTTAGATACACTCTGGCTTCCTCTAATTTTCCTCAGACCTGTGGTCCAAATTTCATGAGAAAGGAATAACCCTTCTTCACTTGTCCATTCCAGTTGAGCTAGTGTGAGCTGGAGCTTCACAGATGAGTAGAAGTGGTGGATCCCCCAGAATTTCACCCCTCTTAGGGCAGTCTTTCAAGAGGAAGCATTCACCCTAAGTAGGGGGGTAGGTGGTTGCCTGAAGTGGATGATGCATGGATGACGACATGGAGGACTGAGTTAGTCCAATGGAATTTATGTGGTATAAAACTTGAGAATTAGAACGAAAGAATGTGGCGCACCAGATCTATACTCTCCAAGCCAATCCCAGGGCACAAGAGGGATCCTCAACGATGTTGGAACTTTGGACATGGAGCTAAGGCAGGGGTGCAATCGAAATATGCAGGTGAGGATAATCATGCATCCCTGGAATTCCACTCTGGATCCTGGCGCATTGTGTTGGATGTAGAGATGATCATTAGAGGTTGTATGGGCTTGGATTCTGCTGTGATTGTAGCGCCGATGGGCAGATTAGATGAGATTAGATTTTGCTGTGATGCTCCGAAGTTCACTCCTGTCTGGGTCCTCAGCGTTCTTCAACCACTGCGAAATAGTTAATTAACTATGAATAGTTGTACCACCATAATATGTGCTCCATGTACCATTGGCGGCCTCCACCGAAGGAGTCGACCTTGTCAATCATCAGGTAATGTATTCCAGTACATGCAACTCAAGCAATATGCACACCGCTGTAATTCCGTATCAGCAACAAAAGAAGATTGTTAAAAATAACAGTCAATAAATTACCCTAATCCCCAAATCCGTGAATAATGTTGGAATAACCCCTCCCTTGAGCGTTCCTTGAGAACACATTTCTTTCCTTTTTTAACTATTACACCTGGCTTTGGGTCATCATCAAAGATTCAAGTCACGATCCCAGCGTCGATCATTGATTTCATGCATTCAAATTTCATACCAGCCGTCGACAATTGATCCATCGCACAATCCACATATGGGTATCAGCAAAGATGCAGGTGGTGCCTGAAATCCTTCAACATTTTCTAGCAAGGCGTCAAGATATGAAATTAACCAATTGAGAGGCATTACAATGTACACGTACAAATTACCACCATTTTGTGCCTTCATGTTGCTTCACCATGGTTGCAAATTTGATATTGAGGTATTTTGCTTATGCTATATTGCGGGGATGAATCTTGTCTGGTAAATAATCTCACCAGATGTAATGGGCAAAGCAGGACTTGAGGTCCAAGATATAATTTGGGAGACTCCAACAGTGATGGTGGTGGTGGTGGTGGTGGTGGCGGTGGAAGTGGGACAGGATGTGGCTGGAAGGGATCTGATGGTGTGAGTTCTGATCTGTCTGAAGCAGTGCACACTGCAGTTAGGATAGGTGCTGACTGCTTCTGCATCTGCATCTGCGAAGAACACTAGGACCTTTGCCAAAGAGTGCCGAAGGGTTCTTTGGAGCTTGACCAAAGTACTGAAAAATTGGGGGTAAATGACTGAGGGGTGCTGACTCAAATTTCGGGGATGATGAAGCCGTGACAGGGATAGGAGGTGTTTGATGGGCTCGGAATGGGCTCCCATGGATGCTATACCAGCCTTGAAGGGTGCAGTCCCATAGGAGGCTCAAATAATGGAACTCAGTCCCAGGCTTTGAGGCGGCGATGGTGCAGAAAGCCTCAACTATTCTGGTCTGCAGCTGGTCAGACATGATGAAAAATAACGAGGCTGTTGTAGTTGGATTGGTTTGTATGAAAGATCGGGGTGGATGAACTCATGAAGGTTGCGGAAATTTTGCTGAAAACGTGCAGCATTGTTGAAAACTGTAACTCGTGATGACTGTAGACTGTAGACTGAAGGTCGAAAAATGAAGCTGAATGAGGGCTGGTGCTAGTCCGAAAGCGTAGTGTCAAATGCCTCTGTTGTCATCAGATGGAGATGGCAGATATGCTGAGCACGACATGATGGACATAACATATGCCACTGCCAGATTCACTGTTCCAGCATGTAGCTGCAAAAATAGTACCCTCATGTAGTGTTTGAAAGTCCAGTCCGGTCCAGTTATTTAGCGCTCGTGGCGCTAACCGAGACCGAGACCGGTTAGTTTTATTTCAAAATCTCAAAATAACCTAACCGAACCGACGCTAACCGGTTAGCGTCGGTTTTTATCGGTTACAGAACCGAACCGGTCACGGTTGTAACCAGTTACTAACTGGTTACAACTGGTTATTTGCGCACAATTTATACTTATTTTAATTTTAATTTTAATATGTACAGCTTTGCTGGGGGAATGGGGCCAGCGAGGCGGCGTGTGGGTGAAACGCCGCCCCGCATCCTTTTATGCTGTGTTGAATTGCCTGCCCCACCATCAATACACGCTCCCCACCGTCAATACGCAGTCCCTATTGTCAATACGCCTTCCCCACCGTAATATGCCTTCCCCACCGTAATACACCTTCCCCACCGTAATACGCCTTCCCCACCGTAATACGCCTTCCCCACCGTCAATACGCCTGCCCCATCGTCAATACGCCCGCCTGCTGTCGATACGCCTGCCCCGCCGTCAATACACCTGCCCCGCTGTCAATACACCTGCCCCGCCGTCAATACGCCTGCCTGCTGTCGATATGCATGGCCCCTCGCCGCCGTCGATACGCATGACCCCTCCCCACTGTCGATACGCATGGCCCCTCCTCGCCGTCGATACGCCTATCCTGTTGTCGATACGCCTGGTCCCTGTCGATAGCCCGCTGTCGATATGCCCATCCCGCTGTCGTTGTTGTGATTTGTGGCACTGGAGATGACGTGGCAGGGAGTAGGAATGCCCACATCCCTCAACGAGGGGAGGGGCAAGGAGGATTCCCGTGTGGTGACCTGTTGACACAGCGGGGTCGCGTTGGGTGGGTGGGTGACGCAGCGGCGGTTGCGGTTGAGGTAGCGACGGTGGTGTTAGCTTACCTGGCTTGACCCGAAGTGGGTGTTCGCCATGGGCTTGACAGAGTGGCGGTGTGGACTTGAGGTTGAGGGTGGTGATGGAAATGAGAAGAGGTGATGTGGCAGTTTCCAACTGGATCGTCACATGGGTGACTGGAGTCATTATAAGTCACACGTCTTTGAGTTAGCTATAACTCTTTTAATTCTGTACCAAAATTTATGTTTTTAGGGTCGTTAAAAAGCTCTTAAATAGGGGAATAATCTAGTATAATTTTGGTATCGAAAGACCAGTTAGGACCAGTCAGGACCAGTCTTTGTCGGTTAGTCATATTTTAAATTTGGAACTAACCGCTAACCGGACCGCAGTTACGGTTAGGATCGGTTAGGTGATTCTTGCGGTTATGATCGGTTACGGTTCGGTCCGGTCTCGGTTATTTTGCAGTTAACTAACCTAACTTTCAAACACTACCCTCATGCTACATAGGGCTGCGCACCGTACCATATTACGGTTATGGCCATACAATTTATGGTATATATGGGCCAACTCTCAAACTTCAACGGTACGGTACGGGTATATGGTATGGGTATATGGCCATATTTATGGATAAATTACCACTCACTCAAAATTGCTCATCCAAAAGTCATTACTTTGTGCCCAAGTTTTCCTTAAATGTAACTATTGTGCAGAATAGCTATTGTAACTAATTGTATTGTACTTTTCAGGCAGCTTTGTAGCATTGGCAAGCATTTCGGCCCTATGCCAGTCCTGTTATAGTCACATGCAGCATTTGTAATGGCTATTTCGGGACCAAAATTGGATCAATAGTAGTAGAATAGAGTCAAAATGGAGCATAAATCTCATTCCTTAACTAATTATCATGCATTTGGCTCAAAGAAAGCAGACAACAAGCAGGCACAGGTACACCTGTCACCCATATATATGGCCGTTGATGGCCATCTCCTTATGGCCATTTATATCGGTCTTCAAATCTGCAACGGTACGGTACGGGTACCCATATAACATTACCGTATAAACTGTATTATACGGTTACGGTGCGCAGCCCTGTGCTACAGGGTGTTAAGCATCTGTTGGTCACAAAGTTGAACCTGGTACTTTAGTCCTCAGCCAACATTGCCTTAAGACAGGAGAATGAGATCATTATTACAATGATAAAAAGGTGAGGGAGATAATGAATGAAGTGGGGGCTACAGACGGTAACACTGCGCCCATTGAAGGCCAAAGGTTGCATGTGTGAAGTCTACATAGGAACAAGCAGAGCGTGGTATAGTGAGGATGTTGGCAGCATCAGGCAGCAGTGCCTCAGGTGGAACAAACATGAGGTAGTTAGGACTGTGAGGAGACTCGAGAAGCCATCCTGTATATTGCTCATGGCGATTGGAGTCCACTATTCTCTCCTGGATGTACTGAGATCCTGAATCGCATACCTGCACCCGCACCGAATTATCAGAAGAGCCAGAAACAATATGTTTGCCATCTGGTGAAAATGCGACCGATGTGACCGAATTTGTGTGGTCCTTCAGCTGCTTCAACTTGTTGCCCGTTGATGCATCCCATACCCACACTGAAGCGTCCCAAGAGCCAGATATAATGTTTTTGCTATCTGGCGAAAATGCAACTGATCTGACCGAATTTGTGTGGCCCTTCAGCTCCTTCAATTTGCTGCCTGTTGACGCATTCCAAACCCGCACCGAATTGTCATCAGAGCCAGAGACAATGTGTTTGCCATCCGGCGAAAACGCAACTGATCTAACTGAATTTGTATGGCCCTTCAGCTCCTTCAACTTGTTGCCTGTTGACACATCCCAGACCCGCACCAAATGGTCACCAGAGCCAGAGACAATGTATTTTCCATCTGGCGAAAATGCAACGGATGTGACCCGATTTGTACAGCCCCTCAGCTCCTTCAACTTGTTGCCCATCAAAAAATTCCACACCCGCACCGAATCATCATCAGAGCCAGAGATAATTTTTTTGCCATCTGGTGAAAATGCAACTGAAGTGACCGAATTTGTGTGGCCCTTCAGTTCCTTCAACTCGTCACCCGTTGACACATCCCATATCCGCACTGAATTGTCCTCAGAGCCAGAGACAATGTGTCTGCCATCTGGCGAAAATGCAACTGATCTGACGCAATATGTGTGGCCCTTCAGCTCTTTCAACTTGTTGCCCGTTGATGCATCCCATACCCTCACCGAATAATCGGAAGAGCCAGAGACAATGTTTTTGCCATCTGGTGAAAACATGACCGATGTTACCGAATTTGTGTGGTCCTTCAGTTCCTCCAGCTTGTTCCCTGTCAACATGTCCCATACCCGCACCGAATTGTCGGAAGAGCCAGAGACAATGTGTTTTCCATCTGGCGAAAACACGACCGATGTGACTGAATTTGTGTGGCCCTTCAGCTCCTTCAACTCGTCGCCAGTTGACGCATCCCATACCCGCACCGAATTGTCCCAAGAGCCAGACACGAGGTGTTTGCCATCTGGCGAAAACATGACTGATGTGACTGAATTTGTGTGGCCTTTCAGCTCCTTCAACTCGTTGCCCGTCCACGCATCCCATACCTTCACCGATTTGTCAGAAGAGCCAGAGACAACGTGTTTGCCATCTGGCGAAAATGCGATCGATCGGACTGGATGTGTGTGGCCATACAGCTTCTTCAACATGTTGCCTGTCGATGCATCCCACACCTGCAGCGATTTGTCTTCAGAGCTAGAGACAATGTGTTTGCCGTCTGGTGAAAATGCGACCGATGTGACCCAACCTGTGTGGCCCTTCAGCTCCTTCAACTTGTTGCCCGTCGACACATCCCACACCCGCACCAACCAGTCCAAAGAGCCAGAGACAATGCATTTGCCATCTGGTGAAAACGCGACTGATGTGACCGAATCTGTCTCGCCATTCAGCTCCTTCAACTCGTGACCTGTCGACGCAACCCATATCCTCACTGAACCATTGGAAGAGCTAGAGACAATGTATTTTCCATCTGGCGAAAACGCGACTGATCTAACCGAATGCGTGTGGCCTTGCAATTCCTTCAACTTGTTGCCTGTCGACGCATCCCACACTCGCACCGATTTGTCGTCAGAGCCAGAGACAATAATTTTGCCATCTGGAGATACTGCAACTGCATGCACTGGACTATGCACATTGAGAGTCATCAACACCGTGCCGCCCAGCGAAACATTGGTGAAACCGGGAATTCCAGGGAAGTGGCTTTTCCAACTTGAACAGGGATCCAACTTCCGTGGCCAGGTTGCTAGTGCAGATATGTAGAGGTGCGGGGTCGACGACGAAGCCCCGCTCCCACTGAAGTATAGAGCAAAAGATCCAGCCTCAGCGAGGTTTTCCGCCAACAGCGAGTTGGTCTAAACGTTACAGTAAGTCAGTCATGGATTATTCAGCTAAAAGACGCTCACCTTCGATTTGACAACCAACTCATGCGCCGCTTGAAGCATTGGGTTACAGCGGCCCCGAAGTCCCAAGAGGTTCATGGCTTCAATCCAGAACAATGCACGAATTTGCAGGAAATCCGAGAGGGTATCATGCAGGCCCTTGGAATCAGGGGCCGATGCGGCAGAGGAAAGGTGGTAACCCCAGCTCCGGCAGGAGTAGCTCAAGACCGAAGGGATGTTTGTCTTGACGGCATCAGCAAGCGTGGAATTGTTTTCGTCGAGTATAAACGATGAAGGGATATTCGCGATGTTGAATTGCAATCCGACCTTCATGATGCTGAAGCAGGAGTTGGTCAGAAATTGGTGGTGCGTCGCTTGATTGCACCAAAATTCCTCTGAGCGAGCCCGATCGAATATGAAGTCGGAAAAGGATTTATGGTATGCCAGAACTCGGCCATCTTCCGTGTAGAGCACAGCATGAAGATCGGAGAGGAGTTTCTCGGCGACATCAGTGTAGTCGGAAGTGAAGAGAAGGTTAGCAATAACAGAGGTTGATGTCCCGTCGGCGGTACAGAGGAATGTGTGAAGGATCTGGAGCCGTTTACACCATTTTGAGGTTTTGGGGATGAACTCGCGAAAAGCATGGCGAAGGACCTGAAGGTATAGTGTATCAAGCAATTTAAAGGACGTCGCATCTGACAATGGTTGTGCCGTCGATGAGTTGGCGGTAGGGAGGAGCTCCGCCAGGAAATCCTGCTGTTCTGACCGGCCACAGGTTTCCAAGTACTTCACAACAGTAGTGGCGTAGATGAATAAGCCAGCTGACAGCACCACAAGCGCCTCCACCTGCGATAGGTCAAGGGGGTTTGGGAGGTTTGCATTGATGTATGTTGTGATGTCGCCCCTGACTTCCTCTTCCTTCACATCTTGGAGACGGTAACGGTGCTTCCGCCTAAATTTCTCCACATCAGCAACAAGACCCGGGTCCAACCGACTCGTGACGAAGAACTTGAGACCCGGCAAGCGATGTTTGTTGATGACGTTGAGCAGATTGCGCAAAAAATCGGAACCTCCATTGCCATCAATCTCATCGAGCGCATCAATGACAATGAGGTAGTTCTGTGGTGGCATTGATGGATCGGATTCTTTCCAGGGCCAGGGTTTCACAAGGAGATTTTCGATCTGGGTGTTAATGCTGTGATCCTTGGTAATGAGATTCCCGGTCTGATGCAGAGCGTCAGCGAATGGTTTGCACGTGAAAGCCAGGTGATATGCGATGGTACGAATAATGTACTTGGCAAGTCGAGTCTCCTCGAATTGTCGCGAACAAAAAAAATTGCCTCCCAAGATGATCGTGTCGTTGGAGTCACCGGCGAACTCAAAGCGGCGGGCGATAGTATAGGCAATCGTGCTCTTCCCCGACCCTGCTGAACCAAAGAGCCAGTAGATGTCTGGACTTTCTTCTGAGTTATCTTTGGCCCACATCGTAATACTATCCAATATGTGGGCACGAGTTCCGGCCGTGCAGATCTTACGATGAAGCAATCCACTTCCCGTACCCTCGAGAAGGTAATCGTGGTGGGCGATCTTCGAGGGTTCGAGATGGTCAAGGAATAATTCCTGTTCAAATAATGAAACAGAACTAGGTTTGAGAAACGAAATGCTACATACCTTGACGGTTTTGTCAACTTCATACACACTCTTAAAGACTCTTATACTCATTTCCAACTAAGTAGAGATCAATTGAGATAACCTGAACGAGAACAAGGTAGTGGTGTGTACCTCAAACTGCACTCTAGTCTCATCAATGCGCTCGAAAATATCCCCAATCCGCTTTTGCTCGTCCTCGTGGTCTAAAAATTTCCTCAAGTTCGACTCATCCTGGAGTTCGTTTAGCTTCTTTAATTCTTCCTCAAGAGTCCTAAGCAGTTATATAGTCACACATTCACTCTCGTTAGGACTATGAAACCCGTACGTTTTGAAATGATTTATCCATAGATGATTTCCTTTAGCGTTGTCTGGGTCCCAGCCACGCAATTCTTCCTCCACAGCCTCCAACTGACCTCCCGTTGACGCTACCCGTCGTGCGACTGCATCCTTGTTGTCTTTCACAGCCTGGAATAGTAGTTAGTCAGAACGCGACGTGAAGAGCGACAACGAACGTTTGCCATCTCGATGATCACCTTCACAAGACCTAGAGCCACCTTGGCGGGATTGTTGTCCACGATACTTGGAGCCTTCTTGGCGAGTGTCAATAGAAACCTTATCGTAACCGAGATAGGCGGTCCAGCATTCGGCATCGTTGACCGCGAGTGACCCGCTGTCCTGGTAGAGTTGTTGCTGCGCCCTTGACAATGATTACAGGATGTGAGTATCCAACCACCACGGGATGTGAGTGTATTCTCACCATGGGACTGACCAGCAGAGGTGGTCGTAGTCGGGTCCGGAAGAGTCGAAGGATTATCCTGATCTATGGATGACGATCAGTCTGAAGAGTAGCGCTGAGTCCCAAGGTTGCTCACTTTGGGCCACTCGAGAAGTAGCCGGTAGCGGCGATGCTCGTGGTGTGCGATGAGCCCCTGGTCTGTTAGATGGCATTTGGGGCGTACCACCCTGAAGAGTAGCCTCTAAGGAATCTGAGATGGAGTTATCAATCAGGTCCCCCGCGCAGGATGGTGCTTACCCATGGGAGTCTCTCCGACTGGATTCCCTGTCGAAGTCGAAGGGAGGGGTGTGGTCGACCGGGTGGGAGGTTTACTCAATAACTTGTTCGAGAATTTGTTGAAGAGTGCCTTCAGTGGCGGAGGCGAATTTGACTGATTAATTTGGTTGGGCGATTTTCTAGTGCGTTTCGTCATGGTGGAACAGGTAGATCTGGCACAAGATGCAGTCAGCGCAGCGGAATCGTGTCGAGCGTGGCCGTTTTATAAAGGTCACATCTACCTGCCAGTGGTTACCTGGTGCCGTGTCTGGGACACCTTATGTCCACATTTGGACACGGCTTTGGACATGGCCAAAAACAGACATAAGGTCGTCCAAAAGCAGACATAAGCCTAGTCTCGAAAGAAATACCGTTATTCATAGTAGTTACATAACATAGCCACTTCAAACAGCCCGCCAAAAGCCCTGAGTGTCAAACCGTTGATACACCTTTCCCACTACCTAAAGGTAGTGGGAATTATCATTATTTCAATCCTGATCGATATCAGAAAGGAAGTCAGATCAAAGAGTCTGTCCTGACCCAATTTAAAGCCTAGGTTTGGAGCAAAGGTACGTTAATCATGGAACGTCGG
>Ga0307513_10006770_pt1 | contig 14950 bp, 13 predicted proteins | sample 15_EM_MG_FD_202174 | JGI IMG/M metagenome (GOLD analysis project Ga0307513, IMG submission 202174) | Populus trichocarpa ectomycorrhiza microbial communities from riparian zone in the Pacific Northwest, United States - 15_EM | ecosystem: Host-associated > Plants > Roots > Unclassified | place... | reverse complement strand
TATTCATGCTAGTATCGTGGAGTTCACGATGCTTGGCAGGCGAGCTAGTGAACTAGCGTTGAGAGGTCTGTGGGATTCTGGATATGGACAGCTACAATAGGGGTACTCGGGTATATAGCAACGCCCCTGAGCACCATAGTTAATTAAGAAATTCTTCTATCGCATTTTCCTCTCTTGCTTGTCGATATCTCTCTTAGGATTTCAACACCTGCCATCCCCGGCCGTCCTCAGGCACCCCCCGCCGTCCTCAAGCATCCCAGGCCGTCATATATCCCCCCCTCATTATTTATCCTCATGTGCCCGGGCGTCATTCCTAATACCTGCCGTTTTTATCCCCCCCCCGCAGTCCTTGCCTACACCCTACCGTCTTTTGATACCCCCTACTCGAGTATAGTCCCCCGCAAAAACCCGGCCGTCCTTCCATCTCCCCTGGCGTCCCCCTTAGCAACCGCTATCACGTGTGTCCCACCACACCAAGAAAGGCCTAGCTTGTAGGGCCCGGCGGTCCCAGCCTAGCCCCGCCGTCCCCTACGTAACTTGACCTACATAGGACCACGGTTAGCGGTCCCGTCCCGTCCCGTCTTCTTGGCATTATCCCCGCCGTCCTTGTGGGGCCCCCGGACGGTTCGGAACACTGGTTGTGTGAGGTGAGATGTTCGTTAATTATTAGTCGTACAAGAGAGAAAGCTACTTAAAGGAAACACCCGTTCCGAGCTCACTCCCGCACAACCAGTGATAGGCCTAACCCAAACACAGTAGGCAGTCCCCAAGCTAACCCACAGACATGACCTAAGTGAGTAGCCGTACCTCAACATATCGTATCATATAGCTAACAGAGCTAACAAGCAGGATGGGGGAGGGGAGTCGCGACTGGAGTTTGCTTCCCCCACAGATCATTAAAACCACAAGGTAATCGCAATATCCTCTGCCCCCTCCGATACCAGTAAGCAAACCATATGTTTTCCAGAAAATTAGAGCAAAAAGTAAATACAACCAGCTACATCCTCTGTCCGGCTCCCTTACATGGTGTATCCTCTCTCCATTTAAGCGGATGTGGCCAATTACTTTGGATCTTGAGCAAGGTAACAAGCGCAGCACGTTCATTGTCAGTAAATTTAGTAGCTGACAATAATACTATCATTAAAAGTGTCGTCATTGCCATTGGTGCGGTTGGATACTTTCTCGTAAAGGTGGTCAAAACAAGCCATAACATCCTTGACATCAAGATTGCGGGCTTGTACTTCCTTATGAAGAACTCCTGTGAATTCAGGCAATTGTGCCAACTTGTCCAATCCCTGTTGTCTGAGCGCAGTTGGTGGAATATTTTTCTGCAATTCAGCTAAGTAGACTATGCGTTCTGCAATGGAACATTGGTAACAACTCTGTAGACACCAGTATTCCCAAGCGTCCAGTCCGCCCGTCTTCGGGTCTGGGCGGGACGGACGGCAGTATCTGAAAGGGCGCCAGGGACGGGTGGGTATCTTGGCATCCGCCCGGACCACTGCATGAATGGACGGGCGAGGACTGCAGGTGTCCCAGGTGGCGCAATTTTCCGGGAAACTCCAGAAGACCGGGCCTTACAGGTGATTGACGGGCCTTATGGGTTATCGGTGGGCCCTATAGCAAATTGGCGAGGACTGCAGATGACGGGTGAGGACTACAGATGGACTGCAGGTAGCGTTCGGGAGTTACCGATCCGCAGAGGACCTCAGGGCCCTACACTCACCCTCTTAGACGGTAGTCTTTTCCAAAGGACGGAAGCTCTTGCCATACAGCTTGAGACACATGCCCGGGACGCCCGGGACTGCAGTCCTGGTGGTGCCTACAGGGCCGACACTGGGCGAACGGGACGCTTGGGAACACTAGACACAAATTCATCTTACACACCTAGGGCTCCTTGGACATTATACTTTCCCTCCAACTTCATCCTCTTCGTTCTTTCTTCCAAAGCCAGACCCTGTTGAAAAATTAGAAAACTTGGAGTAAGGCACAGCTGGGATGATCCTACAAGGCGTTCGAAGCATTCCCGGATTAGCTCCTTAGTGCACTTGTCATACCGCTCTTGCTTCTTTTTAAAGTATTTGAGGAAGTCTTCGTGCCCATCACTCAAGCTTTTGACTTGATTCTCCAAGAAGTAGAGCATTGTGGCCTGCTCCTCCGGACAGTCTCTGAGTAAGGCATTGCGTAGGCCTAGATAGCGATTGGACCACTTGGCCTCAAGTTCCTTGACAGCCGCTCCGCACCCAAGCATGGTGGTCGGGGCTCTACGACTCCGTTGCGCATTGTTAGTTTCCAACTTGAAGTTGTCAAAGGTAGTACGAACACCATTGGTGAGAGGGCGAAATCTGCCGGTACGAAGTGCAGCCTGAAAGCAAGTTGGTGGCTTCGCGAAACGATGCATTTTAGGGGAGCATAGTGATGAGGCAAGGTAGTATATACTGCAGTGGTGTTCTCAGGCATGGCAGAGAGGACGATGGGAGTGGCCTAGTATAGGTTGTGTGAATATCATAAGTTGCTAGTCACATGCCAAGACAACATGCCTGCCGTAGAAGCTTGAGTAATTGAAACGTGTCCTATGTTGTTGGGCTTCCCTCTCTCTCAGTAAGGTCTGGAAAATATTTGCTGTCATTTTACTGTAATTTTGCTGTGCTTTTTGCCCGCTTTCAAGAGAAGGGAATTGTGGGCTTCATAGCTAGCGTTGTTGGCACTAAGTTGCCAAAGTTTGTGCCATGGTACTACCTTTCAAATGCTCTAGAGGCATCCGGCAGGAAACATAATCCCGATCCAGTAGTCTAGCTCTAGTCTAAGTTCGTGTGTTCGGCCGCTGCGCTATTTATTCCTCCGACATGGACAGAGCTGGCAGTGGGGCTTTGATGACATATGTGGAGGATTGCGCGCAGGAAGGCGCTACCCCGGAGCCAGGTTAGGTTGACGAGATTCTTGTCCAAGATGGCGAGGGTTATTCGTGAATTTAAAAAGCCAGATAGGTCTTATTTCCCACTTTTGCGAGCCACCTGTAACCCCTCCCACTCTACACCATTTCTCAAACAGGTGTTATATCTTTCCATTGAGCCGGTTAATGGCTTTTCCATGAGGTCATCATACTGTATTATATTATTCAATATTATTCTATACTATGTAAAATTGCCATTCGAGCACCAAATGTTGTCTGGAACGTGCTGTACTAGTCGTTTAGAAAGTGAAATCAGTATTCCCAGCCGTCCGGGGGCCCGGCGTGGCCCCGCGGGGGGACTGCCAAGAGCCCTGGACGGGACGTGACGGCTATATGTAGTCCGTCCGGCGCGGCCTAAAGGCAGGACCGCCGTCTTTGAGCAGGACGGTGGGCCCTACAGGGTGAGACATCCTGCCTAGTCAAGGGCCGGGGGGCGGACTGCGGGGGACTACAGGGGACGACAGGGAATGGCTTGAGACGGTGGGGGACGGCCGGGGACGGCTGAGGATCGCCGGAAATGGTGAGTGACGGCCGGGGACGGAGTGGAACTGTGGGGGACCGCGGGGGTCGGCACGAGTGATATCTCATGATAGGAAAAGCATTCATTTGCAATTAGCCTTGATAGCTTACGCCTGGAATATCCTCAATCTAGCGAGAAATCATTTATTCTACGCCATTCTAGTTACAGTACAAGCCATCCCAAACTCCACAAAGCCCACCAAAGCCAATTCCAATCGGAGAGGGTTGATACAGCATTAAAAGAAAAGAGAAAAGAAAAACAGGCCCGCTGCCCAGGGAAAGCACCACACTCTAAAACAGGAATTTTCTTTTTCTCCCCCCCTAGAGTATGAAGAGTATGTATGGCAAAAGAACCAAATAAACTAATAGGGAAACAGGAATTATCAACACCAAACCAATACTCGACAAAACGGAGACTGCTGTAGGACGAAGGCCACGTAGTCTACTTATGCAAAGCCGATACTCAAAATATCAGGATGACGAGATAGGAGAGGGAATGTGCGCTAAGAGGTGGAAAAAGAAAGAGTGAAAACAAAGTTATCAAGCACCGATCAAGAGCCAGTATTGTAGAAGCAGTATAATATAGAGTTGGAGACCCAGGGGGAGGTAATATGATACACTATTATTGGCAGAAAGATGTCTAGGATGTAAGAAGGTATAGACCTAAGCCAAAAGGAAAGCCAAAAGGAATGAGATGAGGAAGAAGTTCGACAGTGCGACAGTGTAACACTGCGAGTGAGAGGGCTTATCCGGTGGGGAACTTTCGTCGTGAATGACCGTCCTTACCAGCAGTATCGGGAGTCACATCCTCCATTCCAAAAGCATTTTCACGACGTCCCCAAACCCATGCTCGGCTGCCCACAAGAGAGGTGTTCTGCCGTCTTTATCCGCAGTATCAGGGGTGACATCTTGTCGCTCCAAAAGGATCTTCACCATGTCCAAATTCCCACTCTCAGCTGCCCACGAGAGAGGAGTTCGACCGTCTTCATCGGCAGCATCGGGAGAGACATCCTCCCGTTCCAAAAGTATCCTCACGATGGCCCCATACCCATTTTCAACTGCCCACGAGAGAGGGGTTCGACCGTCTTCATCTGGACTGTCGGGAGTGATATCCTTACGTTCCAAAAAAATCTTGACGATGGTCCCATACCCATTTTCGGCTGCCCACAAGAGAGGTGTTCTGCCGTCTTTATCCGCAGTGTCGGGAGTGACATCCTCCCGTTTCAAAAACATCTTGACTAAGTTCAGGTTCCCACTTTCGGTTGCCCACGATAGAGGGGTTCGGCCATCTTCATCCGGAGTGTCAGGAGCGACATCCTCCTGGCCCAAAAGTATTTCCACGACGTCCTCACACCCATTTCCAGCTGCCCACGATAGGGAGGTTCGACCGTCTTCATCCGCGGTGTCGGGAACAACACCCTCCTGTTTCAAAAGCATCACCACGGTGTCCCCGCTCCCATTTCCAGCTGCCCAGGATAGAGGGGTTCGACCATCTTGATCCGGAATGTCGGGGTTGATATCCCCCCGTTCCAAGAGCATTTTCACGACATCCTCATACCCATGTTCAGCTGCCCACGATAGAGGGGTTCGGCCACCTTTATCCGTAGTGTCGGGAGCGACATCCTCCCGTTCTAAAAGTATTTCAATGACATCCACGTACCCATTTTCAGCTGCCCACAAGAGAGGTGTTCGACCGCCATAGTCCGCGGCATCGGGAGCGATACCCTTCCGTCCCAAAAGCCTCTTCACGACGTCCTCATACCCATTTTCCGCTGCCCACGACAGAGGGGTTCGACCATCTTCATCCGCAGTATCGAGAGTGATATCCTCTCGTGCCAAAAGCATCAACATGATATCCTCACTTCCATTTTGCGCTGCCCACAAGAGAGGTGTTTGACCATATTTGTCCATAATGTCGGGAGTGACGTCCTTTCGTTCCAACAGCATCTTCACAATGGCCCCGTGCCCATTTTCAACTGCCCACAAGAGGGGTGTTCGACCGTCTTTATCCGCAGTGTCCGGAGTTACTTCCTCTCGTCCCAAAAGCAGCTTCACAGTGCCCTCCTCCCCATTTTCAGCTGCCCACGAGAGGGGTGTTCGACCGTCTTTATCCGCAGTGTCTGGAGTGACACCTCCCCGGTTCAAAAGCAATTTCACTATGCCCTCCTCCCCCTGTGCCCACGATAGCGGTGTTTGACCGTTTGTATCCGCAGTGTTGGGAGCGACATCTCTCCGTTCCAGAAGCATCGCCACAGTGTCCCAATCCCCACTTTCGGCCGCCCAGGATAGGGGGGTTCGACCATCTTCATCCGGAGTGTCGGGGGCGACATCTTCCCGCTCCAAAAGCATCTTTACCATGTCCAGATACCCATTTTCAGCCGCCCACGATAGAGGGGTCCGGCCGTCTTCATCCGCAGCGTCGGGAGAGACATCCCCCCTTTCTAAAAGCATCTCCACGATGCCCGTACACCCATTTTCAACTGCCCACGATAGAGGTGTTCGGCCTTCTTCATCAGCAGCATCAGGGGTGACATCCTTCCGTTTCAAAAGTATCAACGCGACCTCCTTACTCCCACTCTCAGCTGCCCAAGACAGAGGGGTTCGACCATTGGCATCCGCTGTGTCGGGAGTCACATCTGCCCGCCCCAAGAGCGCTATCGCGGTGTCCATATCGCCATATTCAGCTGCCCATGAGAGAGCTGTTCGACCGTCCCTATCCGCAGTGTTGGGAGTGACACCTTCCCGCCCCAAAAGCAGTTCCACGACGTCCCCGAACATATGTTCGGCTGCCCACAAGAGAGGTGTTCTGCCGTCCTTATCCACAGAATCGGGGGTGACATCCTCCCGCTCCAGAAGGATCTTCACCATGTCCAGATTCCCATTCTCAGATGCCCAAGATAGAGGGGTTCGACCGTCGGCATCCGGAGTGTCGGGAATCACATCCTCCCGCCTCAAGAGTGCCATCACGGTGTTCATATCGTCTTCTTCAGCCGCCCACGAGAGAAGTGTTTGGCCGTCCTTAGCCGCAGTGTTAGGAGTGACATCCTCCCGTTCTAAAAGCATCACCACGATGTCCGTACACCCATTTTCAGCTGCCCACCATAGAGGGGTTCGACCATGTTCATCCGCAATGTCAGGAGTGAGATCCTCCCGGCGTAAAAGCATCTTCAGGATGTCCTCAGAGCCATTTTTGGCTGCCCATGACAGAGGCGTTCGACCCGTGATATCCGTCATGTCAGGAGCGACCTCCTCCCGTTCTAACAGCAGCTTCGCGATGGCTCCATACCCATTCTCGGCTACCCACGATAGAGGTGTCCGACCGTCTTTATCCGGGGTGTCAGGAGCGACATCCTCCCGTGCCAAAAGTGTCTCCACAACGCCCTTATGCCCACCTCCAGCTGCCCAAGATAGAGGGGTTCGGCCGTCTTCATCCGCGGTGTTAAGAGCGACATCCTTCCGTGCGAAAAGTTTCTCCACAATGCCCTTATGCCCACCTCCAGCTGCCCAAGATAGAGGGGCTCGACCGTCTCCATCCGCAGCGTCCGCAGTAACAGCCTCCTGTTCCAAAAGTATCTTCACTACCTCGCTGTGCCCTCGCTCGGCTGCCCACGAGAGAGGTGTTCGCCCCTCCTTATCCGCAGTGTTGGGAGTAACACCCTCCTGTTCCAAAAGCACCTTCAGGACGGCCCCGTGCCCATTCTTTGCAGCCCACAAAGTTGCCGTATTACCCGCCACATCAGTTGCGTCGAGGTCCCATTCCTTCATCTTCAATAGAGCCGCTGCTGCCTCCGCGATCCCAAAATACGCAGCACCATGGAGCCCCGCAAATCCCGTAGGATGACCCCGATAAAGTTCCCTGTCCCGTTTATCGCCGCTTTGGGTTAAGAGTATCCCTGAGGATACATGCTTATCGAGCCCATCGAGAAGCTTTAGTGCGAGTGTGTTCACACTTTCAGTGATTTCCCTTGCTGCATGTGTTCCCCAGTGACAAGAGGCATATTCAAGCAAAGGTGTTTCTGGTCGGGGCCCATGATGGAGAGCCGAAAGGTCTCTAAGGCACTGAAAGTTGAGATACGTTAAACAAGCCTCGGCAATCACCGCATGAGGGCTGTGAAACAGGTCGGTCTTATCGGACAGACACCCCCGAAGAGTGTGGTGGACAAGATGGACAGTGTAGGTGGGCGCTTCAACTGTTACAAGCCCCAAAGAGCATTCGAGCAGTGTTTCTATCGGAGGAATGTTCCGAAAATTCAGGTCTGTGGTCCCTATTTCTACCCCCAGGGCATAGCACAACTCGTTGACTTTTAAGGGTCGTTCCGAATGTGATAGCCACATTAACACATCCATGCCAAGCTTCGACTTGCCTCCCTCCTGTGCCTTTATTCGTGCCAGGGTTGCAGAATATGCATCTCGAAGCCCATTCCCTTGGATCATCCGGTCGAGCTTTTTCTTTCTCTTGTAGATTGTAACCTCTTCCAGGACCGCATTAATATTAAGAGAAACAAGAAGGAATCTATATACTATTGTTAGCGAATATCCAACGAGGCCTAGGTTGGTTGGTCTACCCACATTGGGGAAAATTCCCCAGGAATTATTCTCATAATCTCAGCCCTCAAATCGTCGTCCATTGCGCCGGGCGTGGGATCTCGGTCCAATCTCATCTTAAGATATCTCCTAATATCCTCAGTGGTCGGAATGACGGCTATTGTGATTGCCTCCGTGAAATATCTCTTAATCTCGTCTCGAACGTGAGGCCTCCCAGTAACGAATACCCGCACGGCCGGCGAAGCCCTTACAATCTCTCGTAGCGACTCAAGAAGCTCTCGTCGATTGGTAGGATGGCATTCATCTAAACCATCGATACAAATGAAGACTTCCCGCAGTGAGGAGATTGTCGTCTCCAGCATTTCCACCAAGTCCGAAAGCCGAACAGCCCGCCCGCCTAACACCCTTTTCCCCTGGTGAAAAGCCTGCCGTATCGGATCCGGGATTCCGTCTCTCTCTAAAAGCTGCTTAAGGATTGCGCCCAACATGTTCGTTGTGGACTGCTCCTCCCGGGAGAGGTAATCGCAGTACAGGCCTGCCACAGCGACATCTCTATCACGAAATTGATTGCACAACGAGTCAATAACTAAGGAGCTAATATTGGTGGGCGTCAGTGATATCCACTTGCTCGAGATGACTTTCTCACTAACCTGATACATGTCTTTCCCACACCTGGATGGCCGTAGCAGAACATAACAGTGTGCTTCGGCATCCCTTCGCTACCGCTCCACTCCCGAAACTCGTTCGTTTTCAGAAGCCAACCACCCACACCATCCATCCGGCTGGTTTGCACACTTTGGTGCTTGTGTCGAGGCTCTAGCGGCGAGAGCCACTGCTTAATCTGGTTGTCTTCGCCGTCTGTTTCGATCACAGTAATAGTTTTGTTGTTCAGAGCGACAGTCTTGCCGTAGTTATTCGTTACGTTCCTACCAGGACCAAATGATTGTGTATTTGTTATTCGTTCCATGGTGCCTTTTTTTTTTTGGGATGCTTCGTTTCGCTGTGGATGAGGTTGCGCGATAATCCAGGGGGACAAACGAGTTTATGAGCTTTCTAGCGCTCGAGAAAAGGGGGTCATTTGCCCTATATTTTTTTCGCTATTGCTTTCCAATCCTTTCTATGCCAAGAAAACACGTCAGAAGGAAGGCACCCCTAGGGAGTTGGCAAACAAGCAAGAGGTACAAGGGTAGACAGACACCTAAAGATTTACTGGAACATAGCGCTGGGGGGAGGAACAGATGGGTTAAAATAAATAAAAGTTTTAACCGGAGCCGGCAGGGATGTATCTGGCTAGTTAACCTTGAATAACTGTTCCATAACCTCATGCCAAGACCCTGTACTGAGGTAAGTTACACTCTCGTTTGCTAAGTTCTCGCGGCAAGAGAGGTGCTCGAGTACTAGAGTATGGTTCTGGCCGTCTATAACATTCACCAGGTCTAATGCAACGGGGACGCAAGCTTGCCATGCAATTGTAGAGTAAACTCTCAGTATTTTGCTATTGTAGGGTTTATATTTTAATTTTTGCTATTTAATAATATTATTATGATAATATTATTATTATGTGCATTATTTTACAATAGCTGAATATCTTCTATATCATACCCCTCTAGGCATACAATCCTTTTAGGTTAACAGAAAATAACCTATTTCCTGCCATCTCGCTCTCCTTGCGCAAACTCTCTAATATGGAATAATTTCGTAGTATCATAATATTATCATGCTATGTCAAATGGGTTATTGAAGTGTCATCTAGTATAAAGATGGCCCTGCCTACTTCCTCCCCTCTCTATCATTTCCGGACTATATCTATCAACTCTCTTCCTATTTTTTTTATTTCCAATACCATAAGTTAACAACCACCTAGGGACCTTAAGAGGCATATCGGTGTTTACGTTTTACACAAAGTGCTGATAAATTGAATTTCCCTACAACAAGCGGATTTCACATCCCCGGGCCAGAGGGAGAGCCTAGAAGATGGCTAGAAGACTTCAATATAGGACTTTAGGGTTGAACGCGGGAGGGCCCTGCCCAGGAGCCGAGGTATATCCACAAGGTTCTCATCAGCGATTCCAATGGGGTGTTCGTCTACTGCAAGTATCCGAATATAAGAGCTGTGTGCTATATGGTCGAAAATTTCGGATAAAGAATAAAAGCATGCCCCCATCCAGCGCCCACCCTTGAACACTCGGAACAACGAGGACTAACTTACTCTCTGGACCAAAAAGTCGGCATCCACCCTAAACCGAGTAAACCTCCGTGACAACCACTTGCCTCCACCCCTTATACGATACAACTTCGGCAATCTCTACAATTATGGGATCTCTGAATAACCTCAGTGGTAAGTCTATAGTAGGAAACAAAATAAGCTTTCTATGATAATTTATTATATATTTTTCTTTAAAAATTCATTGAGCTGGGGTCAATTTGTTGAAAAAAGGGAGCTTTATGAGGTTTAGGGTGGATGCGGACTTTTTGACCGGGGGAGTATGATATATGCATCATCCCCGGGAGCTGTGATATCATTTCCACCCTCACATCAGCGTTAGTCTGGGGACTTGGTTGTACAATGCCAATGTGTGCAAATCTTGTAACACAGCACGTTTACGGCGATAGCGATAATTGTATTAATATTAAAGCAACAAAAGAACGCACACCAATGAAATCCCCATCCCCAAATCCCCTCCCCCCCGCACCACCCACCCGGCCCAGGCACAAAGTCCAACTCCCACCCCAGCCTTCTGCCAGAACAGCTCCGTAGTTCCAATTCCGCCCTCCCTGTGGCCCATGCTGGTGCTCTACTAGTAGAGTCCTAGACTTGTGCCCTGTCCCCTCCCTCTTCCAACCGGTCATTAAGTGCGTTGAACTGGACCTGAAGAGATCCCTGGAGAGCAGTGACCTCGGAAAGGTTCCGCTCTAAGTCCGCCACTCGCTGCAGGAGGGCTGAGATCCCCTCGGCAGCCCTCTCCAGCTCAGCCATCCGCTGCCGGAGGATAGGGACCCACGCAAGGTCCCTCTCGAGATTGGCCACCCTCTGTTCGAGATCCGGGCCAGGCGGGGCATGAGGGTCAAGGTGGCGGCGGATCCACTCATCCGCGAGGAGGAGGAGGAGCCCCACGAAGAGAGTAACCAGAGTGGCTATTGGAGAGCCTTCCACAGCGATGAAATCTGAAGAATGTAATAAGACCCAAGTCAGTAAACAGGATACTCCGAAACTTCTAAATCCCTAGTACAAACCGGCACTCCTTGATGGCATGGTGAACGTGTGGGGTGGAGAAAGATAGAGAATATTTTTTTATTGGATTATTAAGAAGGGAGAAGAAAACAGCCGCTTGGTGCTATGTGGAAGACGGTTATAGGGGGGGGGGAGGGGGCAGAGAGTTCTGGAGAGAGAGGAGACGAGTTTGCCTTGAGAAATTCATAACCAACGCATATTTCCCCTATCATGACGTGTCCCCTGGCTGGAAGGGCAACTCTGAGAACACGAGCAGTAGTTACGCGGCAGCACGATCTCTGCTGCAGGTAGCAGCCCGGTTGTCATCCACATCACCTATTATTATTCTCGTTGCAGGCGAAGGATTCTCCTTATTCCTGGTATAGTAACCCAGATGTTCCGTCAAACTCATCAAGAAATCCCCCTAGTCAACGAGATATCACTCTGGCGAATGAGACCAGTATGGGGCTAGGATACTCCACCGGTAAAGAAAGCTTTGTCATTATCCCAGTCAGGTCCCAGCAATAAAAGAAGCCAGAAGCAAATTCGCGAGTGATATTAGATGAAGATGGGGAAATATTTAGAAAATACAGCTGCCTGGCAGGAGTGTTCCTGACACTAGGTCGGGACCTATTAAAACGTCCCACCTGTCCAAGAGCACTTCTCTTTATGGGCTCCGCAATGGCCCCCTATGATATTCACGATGCTCTAATCCTTCCGGTAAACCATATTTTCTTTTGATTTGCCCGCTGTCCCTTATCAGCACCCATCCACCGTCCTAATGCAATGCGGGGGACACTCCACGACGTTAACGAGGCATACTTCTATTCTCTACCTATAGTATAACCCAAAAGAGATTTAAAAATGATACAAAAAGAAGAGGTAACTTGAAACGACAAAAGAGCAACCCAGGTCCGAACACGGCTTATCCGAATCATGCAAGCCTTTGAAACCTACACCCACGGTAAAGCAATGAGAAGAAAAAATACAGTGACAATCAGACTCCCCCGTTCTGAATCCTGCTTAGGTTGGGGTCATAAGCACATCTTGGGCCCTCTATTTATCCAGTTGTTTAGTAGTTGCGGCAACTATATTGGAGATTAGAAATGCGTACCGTGTCTTGAGAACGCCTTCTCATCAACTCCCCATTGGCTCACGATACCGTCCTCAACTTCCTTCCTCGTCACACTAACTCTTTTCTCCGGCAAGCCCATACTAACCAAAAAGCCGACGGCGTCTTTCCATTCCCTGCCCCTCCGGTCCTTGCTCCATTTCAACTCCTCAGACATAATATCAATGACTCCAGGAAGGGCCTCAAGGGCTGCCTGAACATTCAGGAATGCAAGACGAGTTCTGCGTGCGATAACGTCGACTGCTGTCTGTGCATACTCATGACGAACAGCATACCTTACCTCCCCATCAATAAACGGGTAGAGGGTGGACAAGCGTTTGCCACGGACAGGGAAGCGCTGCTCCGTCGGGGCAGACAGCGCAGCGACCGTCCATGCGCGATCTCCGTATGCACCCGCAAGATGTTGGGCGACCTCGGTTTCCACACCAAAGTGCTGAATGAGATTAATGAACAATGTCTTGCTGTAACCATGAGCCCCGATCAGTCTCAATTGATCTGTTTTGCAGTTGCCATCAATGGTGACCACTCCGTCCAGCTCTGGTATGGTTGGTATGTGATCGACGCGGGCCCCCAGGCCCGTTTTGAGATTGAACTGTTTTATAGCTTCGTCAACAGCCTCCTCAGCCATCTGACGATAGGTAGTCCATTTCCCTCCGGCGATTGTGATGAGCCCACTATCCGAGACATTGATGAGATGGTTTCGTACCAGCGACTCGGTGTTTTTAGCATCGGGATCTTTGACAAGTGGACGAATTCCGGACCAAGCCGCGAGGACATCCCCACGGCGCACGTTAATATCCGGGGCCAAATAGCGGCGGACCTCGTTAAGGATCCAGTTGATCTCCTCCTCTCGGGGGAGGGGGTGGGGTGTAATCGTGGCTGGAGCATCGGTGGTGCCGGCGATGGTGTTGCCTTGCCATGGGAGAAAGAAGATTACACGACCGTCAGAGGTACTGGGATCGATCAAACCCTGAATTCTTATTTAGCTGGGAGCTGATATTGTCTATGGAGTCACAATCTTGCCATTCGAGCAGGCGAGTAGTATCCCGGGAGGACAATGTGCACACCACTGCTCGGTGCAACAATTTCTTGTGTTGTTTCGCCTTGGTCAAGTTTGCGAATGCTGTCTGTGAAAGGGCCGGTAGCGTTGATCACACCCTGTGGAAATTCAGCGCTGTAAGGTTTCCAAGCTGCAATCGATTTGGACGTGCTTCTATGCATACCTTGGCCTTTACCACAAACTCGCTCTGTCCGGCACCCTCTCCTCTACCCAGTACCCCTCCTCTTGGTTGGTGCAGAAGGTCCCGAACCCTAACGCCCGTAACCTTGCCAGTAGCAGGGTCTTTTATCAACTCATTCACCTCCACGTGGTTGACGATTGTTGCACCATAAAGCGCTGCTGTGAGCGCAATGGACACATTCATGCGGGAGTCATTGTGGGATCCATCTACCCCAATGAGTCTTTAATCAACAGAAACAGAGGGGAACCATGCGAACCGTAGTACACCAAAGCACCCGCCAGCCCGTTCCCTTTCAACATAGGGAATGCCTCCAAGGCTTTGCCTCTGGTCAAAAAGTATGAACTCTCCAAATTCTCTTTCCCGGCCAAGAAATCGTAAACCTTAGTTCCAACCCAGAAATATGGAGCCTTCCACCACTCATAAACAGGCAGCATAATAGGCAAACTCATGCTCAAGTGAGGGGCTGTAGTCAAGAACACCGCGCGTTCCTTCAGTGCTTCTTTGACAAGCTGATACTGACTGTAATCCAATTCCTTTACGGCTTTCTCAAGATAGCGTACACCACCGTGAACGAGTTTAGTACTCTTACTACTTGTTCCCGAAGAGAAATCATCGCGCTCCACCATCGCCACTTTGAGGCCACGACTAGCAGCATCCAGAGCAATCCCGCTACCTGTTGCACCACCTCCGATGACTAACAAATCGTATTCATTCCCTTCCGTCCCAGATCGCAGCCGATTGATCTGTTCCCCTCTGGTTGGTAAGGGTGGAAATTTTGGAGGTACTGGGAAACCACCCATCGCATTCGGACGTTCGCCTGGAAGAATACTTTGGCGATCCCTTTTGAGAGAGGATGTGTGTGAAGCGGACCGAGATGAGTATAACTTGTATGCAATAATGCCACCAATACCCAAGGTGGCCCCAATAAGGAGCGGTCTCCTAAGAGACCTCATCGAGGAGCGAGCTCCGGCCATTATGTTTGACCGTTGGTGGGGGGAGAGATGATCTGTATGAATGGAAGCAGCGCGACGGGGGACGAAAATAAAATAGCAGGGGGTAGTGAAGGATGAGCCGCAATGAACCGTGCAGCACGTACGGTATTGTGTCGGCAGTTTTTGTCTCGAGTAAGAGGGAAGCGGACAATGATTACCTGGGATGCGAGAATAGAGATCTGACTTTTTTTCTTTTTTCTTTTCTTCCCTTTCCCACGTGGAAAGCAAAAATGCAAAAGAGGCTCAACGGGAGCTCAGAGCAATGTTGCAATGAAGGGGGGGGTTCGATCAAAAAATGATCGAAGGCTAGGAACGCGCTTTTTCGAACCGGGGGGTTATAAGATAGAACCCCTTCTA
>Ga0307513_10006768_pt1 | contig 14951 bp, 13 predicted proteins | sample 15_EM_MG_FD_202174 | JGI IMG/M metagenome (GOLD analysis project Ga0307513, IMG submission 202174) | Populus trichocarpa ectomycorrhiza microbial communities from riparian zone in the Pacific Northwest, United States - 15_EM | ecosystem: Host-associated > Plants > Roots > Unclassified | place... | reverse complement strand
GCGACGACGGTCGGGTCGGCCTTGTACTTCTGCGCGAGCATCACCCAGTCGGCGATCCAGCGCGCCTCGCTGTACGCCGGCGTGTACCACAGCGCCGCCTGCGCACTGCTGTCGGGGCGGTGGCGGTCGAGGATCACGCGCAGGCCGCGCTCGCCCGCCGCGCGGATCAGCAGGTCGAGGATCTCCGGCCCGGTCTTGCCGGCGAGCTCCGGGTTCTTGCCGAAGTCGATCATGTTGGGCGTCGAGCCGGCGTCGAACAGCTGGCTCGAGAACGGCACGCGCACGACGTTGAAGCCGAGCGTCTTGACCTGATCGAGCAGCGCGCCCATCGATCGCCGATCGAGCCCGTGCGGCGCGTAGGTCGCGGTCTCGAGGCCGAACCAGTTGACCCCGGTCAGCCGGACCGGCGCGCCGTGCGCGTCGACGAGCTGCGCGCCGGCGACGCGCAGCCGACCCGCCGCCACGTCCGGCCCGCGGCTGTCGGCGGCGCCGGCCTCGCCCGGCCCGGCGTCGCCGCCGGCCTGCGGCCCCTCCCCCGACGAGCACGACGCGAGCGCCAGCGCGCCGATCACCGTCGCGGCGCACCTCCTGGGCGGGTTCATCACCGGACCAGCATAGCGCAGCGCCGGCGCGCTCGATCGCCCGCCGTCACGTGGCGGGCGTGCTACGCCATCCGAGATGGACCGCCGGGACGAGCTGCGCGCGCGGATCGCACGTCACGCGTCGGCGCCCGGTGCGACGCCGTCGGCGCTGCCCGGCCTGCGGTTCAACCGCGCCGAGCGCGCGAGCGTGTTCGCCTCGGGCCGCGTCCCGGCGCTGGCGCTGGCCGTGGTCGCGCAAGGCAAGAAGGTGTGCCGGATCGGCGCGCGCGAGTATGCCTACGACGCCGACAGCTACCTGGTGTTCACCGGCGAGGCCCAGTTCACCAGCTCGATCGTCGAGGCCAGCTGCGAGCGCCCGTACCTGTCGATCTCGCTCCAGCTGCCCGCCGACGAGATCGTCCGCACGCTGCTGGCGCTCGGCGAGCGCGACCCCGGCGAGCCCGAGGCCGCCGCCGCGCCCGAGGACGCCCCGGCGTTCGCGGCGCGCGTCGAGCCGGCGCTGGTCGACGCGCTGTGCCGGTTGATCGACACGCTCGGCGATCCGGTCGAGCGCCGGGTCGTCGCGCCGCTGGTGATCTCGGAGCTGGTGTTCCGCCTGCTGCGCTCCGACGCCGCCGCGACGCTGCGCCGCGCTGCCGGCCGGCTCGGCGATCAGGCGCGGATCGATCAGGCGATGGCGTTCATGCGCGCCAACCTCACGCGCCGGCTGTCGGTCGCGGCGGTCGCGCGCCACGTCGCGATGAGCCCGTCGCACTTCGCGCACCGGTTCCGCGAGGTCGCGCGCACCAGCCCGATGCACTACCTGCGGCAGGTCCGCCTGCTCGAGGCGCGGCTGTCGCTGCTGCACGACGGCGCGTCGCCCGGCGAGGTCGCCGCGCGGTTCGGCTACCAGAACGCCGCGCACTTCAGCCGCGACTTCAAGAGCTACTTCGCGCTCCCGCCGGCGACCTACGCGCGGCAGTTTCGCGACGGCCTCGCGCGTTCCGCAGGATCCGGCAACACGATCGCAGGCGGCGGCATCGGCGCCGGCGCGGGCGCGACGTAGCCTGTCCGCATGCAACAGAGAAAGCTCGGAGCGCTCGGCCCCCAGGTCTCCGCGATCGGCCTGGGCTGCATGGGCATGTCGGACTTCTACGGTCCGGCCGACGACGCCACGTCGATCGCGGTCCTCCACGGCGCGATCGAGCGCGGCATCACGCTGTTCGACACCGCGGACGCCTACGGCCCCGGCAAGAACGAGGAGCTGCTCGCCCGCGCGTTCGAGGGCCGGCGCGATCAGGTGGTGATCGCGACCAAGTTCGGCTTCGTGCGCGAGCCCGGCAAGCCGTTCGGCGTGTCCGGCCGGCCCGAGTACGTGCGGTCGGCGTGCGAGGCCAGCCTGCGCCGCCTGAAGATCGAGACCATCGATCTGTACTACCAGCACCGCGTCGATCCGGCGGTGCCGATCGAGGACACGATCGGCGCGATGGCCGAGCTGGTGGCGCAGGGCAAGGTGCGCTGGCTCGGCATGAGCGAGGCCGCGCCGGCGACGATCCGCCGCGCCCACGCCGTGCACCCGATCAGCGCGCTGCAGACCGAGATGTCGCTGTGGTCGCGCGAGCCCGAGGCCGAGCTGCTCGACCTGTGCGCCGAGCTCGGCATCGCGTTCGTCGCCTACAGCCCGCTCGGCCGCGGCTTCTTGACCGGCGCGATCCACCCCGACGCGCTCGCCGCCGACGACTTCCGCCGCAACACGCCGCGGTTCTCCGGCGACAACCTCGCGCACAACCAGGCCCTGGTCGCGCGCCTCACCGAGCGCGCCAAGCGCAAGGGCTGCACGCCGGCCCAGCTCGCGCTCGCCTGGCTGCTCGCCCGCGCGCCGCACATCATCCCGATCCCCGGCACGCGCAAGCTCGAGCGGCTCGAGGAGAACATCGCCGCGACGGCGATCGACCTGACCGCCGACGACCTCGCCGCGATCGACGCGATCGCGCCGCTCGGCGCCGCCGCCGGCGAGCGCTATCCGTCCGAGCGCGCCGCGCTGCTCAACCGCTGACGCCCGTGCGCCGTGGCCACGGCCGCCGGGAGCGCCGCGCGTCGCCGTAAAATGCGGCACGATCGCCGTCGACCGCGCGTGCAAGATACGCGGGCTCGGCGGTGACACGCACGCTGCGCTCGCCGGCCGAGCTGCTTTCACGCTGCGGGAGATTGCCAATGAAGAAGCTCATCGGATTGGCGGCGTTCGTGACCATGGGGTTGTTCACGTACAGCGCGCAGGAAGCGCCGGCGGCCAGCGCCGCGGACGCAGATCAGGTGGCGCAGATGTCGTGGGTCTCCGATCCCGGCATGGGCGAGCCAGACTCGCTGATCTGCAATACCAACTGCTGCGAGATCAACGCCGAGGGCAAGTGCGTCAGCTGTCACTGGGTCTGTCCGTAACCCGGACAGCCTGATCCGTCAGGCCTCGGGCTTGCCCTGGACCTCGCGCAAGAAGGCCTCCTCGCTGGCGCTGAGCGGGCGGCCCTTGAGGCGCTCGAGCTCGTCGCGCGACAGGCCGCCGACCTTCTGGCGGTGGCGCGCCATCGTGACGTGCGCGCGGGCGATCGACGCGAGGACGTCCTCGTAGGTCTCGAAGTGGACCGGCGCGCGCTCGGGGTGGGCGCGCAGCAGCTCGGTGATGCGCGCCTCGTGGCGCTGGACGATCTCGTCGAGCGGCGTCAGCATCGGGAGCCGCTCGATGCGCGCCTCGGGCGGCGGCTCGAGGCGGTCGATGCCGTGGGTGTTGCTGGTCACCAGGAACGCGCCCTGGACCTCGCTGACCAGCTCGATGACGCGCAGGTTGCGCGGGTAGAGCTGGACGAGCTGCAGCATCGACAGCACGACGCCGCGCGGGTGCAGGTGATACACGCTCGCGCGGATCATGGTGCCGGCGTCGACGAACAGCCGCAGGAACGTCCGGTTCTGCGGGTAGATCCGGGTCAGCGTCAGGTCCTCGACGTCGGCGAGCCAGCGGTACGACTTCTTCTCGAAGGCGCCGCGCGCGCGGTCGTAGAACTCGAGGTCCGCCTCGGGGAACGCGGCCGGCGAGACCCGCGCGAGCTCGTGGGGCTCGCCGTACACGGCGTCGAGCCGGGCGCGCAGGGCTGCCCCGCCGAAGCCGCGCGGCCGGCGCATGCCGAGCGCGACCGCGACGACCAGCCAGAGGCCCATCATCAGGAAGAAGACTTCCACGGCCGCATTGTGGCACGCGGCGACGAGCATGGCTGCGCCGCCGACCACCTGAGCCGCCGACCGCCGACCACCGACCGCCGACCGCCGACCACCGACGCACCGCCGCCCGACCACCGACCACCGACCCACCGCCGCCCGACCGCCGATGACCGACCACCGCCCGCCGACCGCCGATCGCCGACCCGCGCTACTTGCGCGCGGTCAGGAACGGCTCCGGCTCGCCGCGGACGTGCTCGACCGCCGCGGCGTCGACGTCGACGTCGGCCTTGTACTGCTTGTTGATCTTCGCGAACCCGGGAGCGCCGCCCTTGTCAGGGTCGAGCCGCGCGGTGAACGCGTCGAACGCCTGCTTGAGGTCGGGCGCGGCCTGGTGCGCGCCGTGGTAGATGACCATGAGCTGGGCGTAGGCCTTGCCGAGCGCGTCGCCGCCGCCCTCCTCGAACAGCTTGTGGAGCTCGAGGTCGACGCCGAACTCGGCGCCGAGCCGGACCAGCGCGTGGCTGAGCAGCTCGTTGATCGAGCCATCGACGAGGTCCGAGGCGAACCAGGCGTCGAACGCGTTGGGGCAGCTCGACGCGAAGAAGTACTGCGCGAAGCCGCCCTCCTGGACCTGCTGATCCAGCTCGAACATGAACGCGATGTCGCGGTGCGCGTCATCAGCCTCCTTGTTGGCCGCAAGGCCAGCCGTGCGCTTGCGCAACAGCTCGCTCAGCTTGTCATCGGGCAACTTCAGCTCGGCACGGCTCAACATGGGCGGCGCACTATAGCGTCACTTCGCGACCTCCGCGATCACCTTGGCGCGCAACAACCGCGCGAGCACCGGCCGCATGGCCGCGACCTCCTCGTCAGCGAATGTCCGCTGCGCGATCGGCGGCTCGGCGCGCTCGGTCTTGTTCATGATCGAGACGGCGTAGCGCGAGTGCGGCAGGCCGAACACGTGGCCGAGCTCGTGAGCGAGGACGCGATCCGGCGCGATCGTCGAGAGCACGACGTACTTGCGGCCGTCGGGCCGCAGGTGCCACGTCACGCCGCGGATGACCTCGCCGGGGCGGTCGACGTCGTCGAGCTGGCCGATCACGAAGACATGGAGCACCGGGCCGTCGAGCCGGCCGGCCGCCAGCTGGTCGCGGTCGCGCCGGGTGGCGACGTGGGCCACGCCGGCCGGCAGCGTGTCGATGCCGACGACGGTGAACCCGAGATCGAGCGCCGCGAAGTGCTGGTTGGCGGCGGCGAGCTGGCGGGCGAGCCAGTCAGGCGCGGCGATCAGGCCGGCGTCGCGCTCGGTGATGTGGAGGCGCACCCCGACGCAGTGCGCCCGCTCGCCGCACCCCGGCAGGGCGTCCGGCAGCGCGGCCAGCTCGCCCGCGACATCCGCGCGCGCCGGCCCGGCGAGCCCGAGGAGGCCGAACAGCAGGACGGCGCGCCGCACGCCGGCAGTGTAGGCGAAACGCCGCGCGGCTGCGCCTGCCCCCGCCGTCACCCGAGGACGCGAAGCGCCTCGAGCACCACCGCGCCGAGCGCAAACGCGAGCCGCGCGCACACCGGCGCGACGACGCTGCGCCCCGCCGCGACGTAGATCCAGCCCAGCCCGAGGCCGAACACGCCGGCGCCGATCCGCGCCGCGACGCCGCCCGGCGTGACCATCGCCTCGGCGAGGGCCCCGACCAGCACGGGCAAGATCGGCGGGCCGGGCGACAGCTCGCGCACGCGCTCCACCACCCAGCCGCGCAGCGCGAGCTCGCTGGCCGCCGCCGTGATCCCGACGATCAGCGCCACCGCCACCCCCTGCGCCGCGTTGCCGCGCACCATCGGGAACATCGCCCACTCGACGCCGCGGCCGCTCACCAGCTCGACCACCGGCGAGCCGGCGAGCACGGCCAGCGCGAGCGCGGCCAGCCCCACCGCGGCCCCGATCCCGGCCGTCCCGCGCGCGCCGGCCAGCAGCTCGCTCCAGTCGCGTCCGCGCGCCCAGCGCGACGCCGTCGCGACCGCGAACAGCGGCAGCGCGACCGGGAGCGTCTCGGGCAGCGGCGCGATCGCGAGCGCGAGCACCGCCGCGATCTCGAACGGCACGAGGCCACGCAGCGCGCGAGCGGGTTCCGGCATCGACGCGATCTACGATAGCGCGCGCGGCCGGTCACGCCGCACGCGAAGATCGCGTTGCGACCCGGTGCTCCCAGCTACGGACACCGCGAAGCCGCGCCGGCTTGGGTGGAACCTGCAGCGATTTCTCGTCGAGAATTCGCACCGCGAAGCACCGTGTGCACGCAACACGTCGCCGCGTCATGCTGTCGCGAAGACATGTGGAAACGCCTGTTCGCGATCGTGTGTGTGGTCACCGCTCATCTCTCGCTCGCCCGCGCGGCGCCGTCGGCCGACCAGCTCAAGGAGCGGCGCGACGCCCTCGAGGCCCGGCTCGGCAAGGGGTTCACCGTCGTGGTCGAGCCGCCGTTCGTGGTGATCGGCGACGAGTCGCCCGCCACCGTGCGGCACCACGCCAGCGGCATCCTGCGCTGGTCGATCCAGCTGCTCGAGGCCGAGTACTTCAAGGAGCGGCCCGGCAAGGTGATCGAGATCTGGCTGTTCCGGAACGAGAAGACCTATCGCAAGGGCGCCAAGACCTACTTCGGCGACACGCCGGAGACGCCGTACGGCTACTACTCGACCGACCACGACGCCATGGTGATGAACATCGGCCCGGGCGCCGGCACGCTGGTCCACGAGGTCGTGCACCCGTACATCGAGGCCAACTTCCCGACCGCGCCGTCGTGGTTCAACGAGGGCCTCGCGTCGCTCTACGAGCGCCCGGTCGAGAAGAAGGGCCACATCTGGGGCTTGCCGAACTGGCGGCTGCCGAACCTCAAGCACCAGCTCGCCGACAAGTCGCTCCCTGCCATGACGACGCTCCTGGGCACGTCGACCAGCGAGTTCTACGAAGCGCAGTTCGACGCCTACGCGTACGCGCGCTACCTGCTGCTCTACCTCCAGGAGCAGGGCAAGCTGACCGCGTTCTACACGGCCTTCGTCGCCGACAAGGACGATCACACCGGCCGCGCCGCGCTCGAGGCGGTGCTCGGCGAGAAGCTCGAGACCTTCGAGCCCAAGTGGCGCGCGTGGGCCGCGGCGCTCAAGGGCGACAATCGCTGAGCCGCCAAGCGCCAGCGCGGCGGCGAATCCGGGAGCCTGGCGGTCGCTGTCGCGCGGCGGGTCAGACCCGCGGCTCGACGCCGGGCGGCGCGGCGTCGTCGAGGATCTCGAACGCCGCGCGCGACGAGCGCAACACCGTGGTGGTGGCGCCGCGACGCAGCGTGAGCTCGCAGCGCGCGATCTTGGAGTTGAGGCAGATCTTGGCGCCGCCCGGTGGGTTGTCGTAGCGCAGCGCGACGAAGTCCGACGGCGCGGCCGAGATCGCGACCGTGAGCTCGCCGCTCGGGCCCGAGGTCTCGATGCGCCAGTCGTAGGGCGCGTAGCGACCGCGCGCGCGGACGGCGCGGCCGAGGCTGTTCCAGGCCAGCGTCTCGCCGCCGAGCCGCAGCAGCACGGGGCTCATCCGCGGGGTCCACAGCGGGCCGAGCTTGAGCTGGGCGGTCGAGCACTCGAGGAAGGCGTCGGGGGCTTCGTCGAAGCCGGCGACCTGGCCCCAGGCGTAGCGGTCGGTGTGCTTGCTGCCCCAGTTGTGGTTCTGGCTGCCGACCCAGTCGGCGATCGCGACGCGCGCGCCGTCGACGATCAGGTGGCCAGTGAAGCGCGCGAGCGGCTGGCCGACCAGCAGCTTCGCCTTCGGGATCGGCGCGCCGTAGAGGCGCTCGGGCAGGAACAGCAGCGCGGGCTGGCCGCCGCCGTACCGCAGGTCCCATTCGATGGTGTGGCCGCGCGCCGTGGCGGCGCCCCGGAGCGCGCCGTCGTCGAGCCGGGCGTCGCCGATCGCGACGTCGAGGCGGTCGCGCGCGAACGTGCACGCCGCGATCGGATGGACCTGCTTGACCGCAGCGATCGTCGAGCCCTCGCGATCAAACGCGATCGCCCACAGCTCGCCGACGGCATCTGCTGGCCGGCCGCGCGGCGCGAAGATCGTGTAGCGGATCCAGAACGCCCGCCGGCCGCTCGCGTCATTGGCACGCTGAAACCAGCTCTCGTAGTGGCCCGTCGTCATCCCCGGCCGGTACCGCACGCCATTCCACTGCTCGCGAGTCGCCATGCCCCAGTCTACGCGGCGCCGGGGCGCAGGAGATCAGCGAGCGCCTGATCAGCCGGTCGTCGGGCGGAACGTGAACGGGTAGTTGACCTGGACGCCGCCGTCGCGCGGCGGCGGGAACACGATCGTGCCGATCACGTTGGCGATGCAGCTCGCGACCTCGGTGTCCATGCCGCTCGCCGACGAGGATTGCACCGCGCCCGCCGTGCCGATGAAGAACGACGCGGTGACCTGGCCGGCGAGCGCCGGGCGCGCGAGCAGCTGCTTCTCGTAGCAGTACCCGAGCTGCTCCTTGTACCGCATGATGTAGCGTCGGATGATCGACTTGCTGTAGTCCGAGCCCGACACGACCGCCTCGCTGAACTTCGGCGGGTGCGGGACGTGGCCCGGCATGCCGAACGTGTGGTTGCCGGGGATGCCGTACTTGCTGCCCTTGCGGGTGCCCATCAGGATCTTGTCGTAGCGACCGCCGCTCGGGATCGTGCCGCACGGCGCATCGAGACAGCCGCCGCCGAGGTCGAGGCCGCGCAGGCCGTTGCCCCACTGGCCCCGGCCCTCGCCGTCCGCGCCGTAGATGCCACCGTTCATGCTCTCGACGTCGAAGCCGCTCATCACGTCGCCGGTCGCGGCCAGCGCCTTGACGCTGGTCATCAGCAGCGAGCTGCCGAGCACGCCGGAGATCGTCGCCTCGTGCACCGCCTCCTCGAGCGCGCGCTGCGGATCGACATTGGGGAGGCGCTTGACCTTGAGCTTGGCGATCTGCTCGGCGTCGGGGTTGCCCGATTCGCCGCTCGGCAGCGGCATCGGCATCGCCGCCTCCTGATCGCCGACGTCGCCGCCGTCCTCGGCGCGCGTCGGGTCGGGCGGCGGATCCGTGGCCACCTTGCCCTCGATGTGCACGCGGAGCTCCTCGCTGGCGCCGAGGTTGGGGTTGATGCCCGACGCGTCGGGCGGGATGGTCTGCAGGATCGCCCAGATCCCGAGGTGGAGCGCGAGCGAGCCGGCGACGTACGCCGCCGCGCGGCTCTCGAGGCCGGCGAACAGCGGGCTGGCGTAGCGCCGCGGCCGCGCGACGCCGGACACCAGGAACGTGGTCTGCCCGGCGCGCGCGCGGATCCGGCCGTTGGCTGGAATCGGCACCTCGATCGCGCCGGCTGTCGAGGCGCTCGGGCGCGCGCGCCCGGCCCGCGCCAGCTCGTCGAGCGGCGTCGACGTCCCGTCCACGATCAGCTCGCCCTCGATCCCGGCGCCGTAGTTGAACACGAAGTCGTCGCCCGACGGCGCGACCAGCGGGAACGCCGCGGCCGGCGCGTGCTCGGTCGCGAGCTCGACGCCCGGCGCGGTGCCGATCCGGTAGTACGGATCGACGCGCTCGCGGCGGATCCGCAGCGCGCCGAGCGTCAGCCCGACCAGGCCAAGCGCGAGGCCGCCGAACGCCGCCCAGTCGACGCTCAGGCCCTGCCGGTGCGGGCGGAACGCGTAGGCCGGGCGGTGCTCGACCTGGATCCAGTGCTCGAGCGCAGCCTTGTTGACGCCGGCGTTGTGCACCGACGTCGTGAACGCGATCGCCGAGGCCAGCAGGCACGCGGCGCCCGCCGCGACGAACGCCCAGGTCGTCAGCGTGACCTTGCCGCCGCGCGGGTCGAGGCAGTGCTTCACGCCGATCACCGAGTCGCCGAGCATCGCGGCGACCTCGACCGCGCGCGCGCCGCCGCGCTCGTCGGTCGCCTCGCGCGGGAAGCCGGCCGGGCTCGCGGTGGGCAGGCTCGGCGCCGCCAGCTCGGGCGCCACGACGACGCTCGGCAGCGCCGGCGTCACGCTCGCGGCCTTGCGCGCGGCCGGCGGCAGCGCAGGCGGCTGCGCGGCCACCGCGGCCACGCGTGCTGCCGGCGCGATGCTCGGCGCGACGACTGCCAGCTCGGCCGCGTCGCTGATCGCCAGCTCGATCCGGGTGTCGCCCACGAGGATCGCGTCTCCCGACTGCAGCGTCGCCTTGTTGATCTTCTTGCCGTTCACGAACGTGCCGCGCGTCGAGCCGAGATCGATCAGGCTGACGTCGCGCCCGGTGATCTCGATGATCGCGTGCATGCGGCTGACCGACTCGTCGTCGATCCGGAGGTGGGCGGATGGCACCTTGCCGATCTTGATCACGCCCTGGGTCAGGGTGTCCTCGCGGACGAGCTGACCGTGCTGGAAGATGCGAAATGACAGCGCGAGCTTGGAACTGGACATGGCCGGACCTCCGTCGGGGCGCGCGAGCGCTGGCGCCCGACCGCTCCGCGGCGACCTCGCGCGCACCCGCGCGCTGGACCCCGCGGCCTGCTCGGCCGGCGCGACCGCTCGGCGACGTGCCTTGCGATCGAAAGCTCCGACACGCGCACCGCCATCTGGTTCCCGGTTTGAGCGCCCGAGGCACGCGAAATTATTTGCTGCAACCGGACGTACGTCGCGCTGTCCAGGCCGGTCGCGATCACGCCAGTGCTACCGTCTCGCGCATGGTGGCCGAGCCGGCAGCTGCGCCGAGCGCGCTCGCGGTGCGCGGCCTGCGGGTCGTGTTGCCCGACGGGAGAATCCTGATCGACGGCGTCGACCTGACGATCGGCGCGGGCGAGGTCGTCGTGCTGCTCGGCGGCTCGGGCGCCGGCAAGTCGACCTTCGCGCGCGTGCTGTTCGAGCGCGACGAGCTCGACGCCGCCGGGTTCGAGGTCGTCGCCGCCGAGCTCGTGCTCGACCGCGCGCAGCTCGGCCTCGTGCCCCAGCGCGGCGCGCTGTTCGATCACCTCGACATCCGCGGCAACCTCGAGCTCGCGATCCGCCAGGGCGCGCCCGACGACACCACGCCGGAGACCTGGCTGACCCGGGTCGGGCTCGACGCCAAGCTCGCGCAGCGCGGCACCCCGGTGACCCAGCTGTCGGGCGGCCAGGCCCAGCGCGTCGCCGTGGCGCGCGTGCTGGCGAGCCGGCGCAAGCTGGTGTTCCTCGACGAGCCGTCGGTCGGCCTCGATCCCCACCGCGTCCGCATGCTGGCGCGCCTGATCCGCGAGCAGGTCAAGGCGCTCGGCATCTCGGCGATCGTCGTCACCCACGACGTCGCGCTCGCCGCCGGCGTCGCCGATCGGCTGTTCCTGCTGTCGCTCGAGCATCGCCGGCTCGACCAGCTGTTCGCCGGGCGCTGGCCGGGCGCGCTCGAGGAGCCGGGCCACGACGCCGCCGAGCGCGGACGCTGGATGATCGAGCTCGAGGACACGCTGGTCGCGCACCTCGAGGCGCACGGCGATCGCCCACCGCCCACCGGCCCGCCGCCCCCCCGCGCCGCCCTCGCGGGCCTCGCCCGGCGCGCCGAGCCGTTGATCGCGCCGTTCCGCGTCGCCGTGATCGCCGCCGCCCGCGTGCCCCGCCAGCTCGTGCGCCACCCGCGCGACTTCGCGATCGTCGCGCGCCGCGTCGTCGCCCAGACCTTGCTGCGGCCGCTGCCGTTCTACGCGATCGTCTCGACGCTGATCGGCTACACCGTGCTGTTCGTGATCAGCAAGGTCGGCGGCGCCGGGGTGCGGCCCGACGCGCTGCTGCGCCAGATCGGCGGCAGCTACGTCGTCGCGCTCGCGCCCGCGCTGTCGGCCCTGCTGTTCGTCGCCGCGTCGGGCAGCGCGACCAACGCCTGGCTGGGCTCGATGGCGCTGACCAAGCAGACGCTCGCGCTCGACGCGCTCGGCGTCGATCGCCGCGCGTACCTGTGGGCGCCGGCCTGGCTGGCCGCCGCGCTCAGCTACCTCGCGGTCGCCGCGCTGTTCGCGCTCGGCATGATCGCCGGTGGGCTGCTGGTGTGCCGGGCGTACGGCGTGGCCGATGCCTGGGCGCTGTTGACCGGCGACCTGCTCGATCCGAGGCCCGAGCGCCTGCCGTACGCGATGCGCGCCGGCTTCCTGGTCTGGATCTATGCCTGGGGCATCGCGAGCGACGTCGTCGCCAAGGGCGGCGCCGCCAAGCCCGAGGCCGACGCCGTGACCCGCGGCATGACGGCGAGCGTGGTCGCGTGCACGCTGTGGGTCGTCGCGTGGGAGCTCGCGACCGTGATTGTCGTGTTCCGCACATGAAGGCCGCGGTGGGCGCGCTGATCGTCGCCCTGCACGCGCTCGGCTTCGTCGCGCTCGCGGGGCGCTGCCGCGGCACCGAGCTCGCCGTCGACGTCACCGCGGCGCCGGCGTCGCCGGTGCTCGCGCTCGACGGCCGCGTGCCCGACGGGCTCGCCGATCGCGTCGCGATCGAGGACTCGCCGGCGGGCCCCGGCCTGCATCGCCGGAGCTGGCGCGTGCGCTACCGCGGCGGCGTCGAGCGCGCGGTCGGCGCGGTGCAGCTCGTCGGGCCGTTCCAGGATCCCGCGGCGCCGGCGTGCGTCGGCCGCGTCGTCGTCGGCCAGGCCCTGCTCGACGACGGTCACGCCGGGCCCGGGACGATCGCGCGCGCGATGCAGCACCAGCTCGCGGCCGAGCTCGGCGGCGAGGAGATCTTTCCGATCGGCGCGCTGCGCCGCATCGATCATCTGCAGCTGCGCTGGGCGCGGCTCGAGCGCCACCCCGAAGATCGCGCGCTGGTCGGCGCGGCGCCCGGCGGCTACGTCCGCGTCGCGGCGACCGTCGTGTTCGACCGCGTCGCCGTGCCGCTCACCGTCGCGCTGATCCCCGTGGTCTCGCCGCGCGAGCTGCGCTTCCGGATCGCCGCGCACGCCGCGCTCGCGTTCGACAACCGCGCGCTCCAGTGGCTGAGCGACAAGCTCGGCGGCGACACGCTGGCGACCCGGCTCGCGCGCCGCCAGATCGACGACGCGCTGGTCACCGCGTTCGCGCCGCCGCCGCCGTTCCAGCTGTCCGGCGGCCAGACGATCCGGTTCACCTACTGCGACGAGCCGCTCGAGATCACCGAGGGCGGCTACGGCGCCCTGCCGTTCGGCATCGTGCTCGGCGCCAACCCGCGCGATCCGCGCATCCTGCCGCCGCGCTTCGGGCACGGGCCGCGCGTCGCGCCCGTCGCCGGCAAGCTCGCGCTCGATCTCGACCTCGACGCGCTCAACGCGCTGCTCTACGAGCTGTGGCGCGGCGGCTTCCTCGACCGCGCGCTCGCCGCGGCCGGCCTCGATCGCCGGTTCAACAGCGATCCGACGGTCACCCGGTTCCTCAGCGTGCGGCTCGCGCCACCGACGCTGGCGCTGCCGCCGGTCGTCACCGCCACGCCCACCGGCCTGCGCCTCACCGCCGAGGCCCGGATCGCGATCCGCGACGCGGCGACCACCACGACCGGCCGCGTGTGGGGCGGGCTCGACTTCACGTTCGCCGCGCGCGCGGTCGATCGCGTCGCCGTCGACCTCGGCGCCCTCGAGCTGTCGTGCGAGCGCACGCCGACGCGCCTGGTGCCGTGCTACGGCGACCTGGTCGCCGCGCTGCGCGGCCGCGCCGGCGAGCTGCACGGCACGCTGACCACCACGTTCGCGACGCTGCTGTCGGACATCTTCGTCGGCCGGCTCGGCGCCGTCGGCGTGCCCGCGGACCTCGAGATCCGCAGCGCCGTGCCCACCGTGCACCCGGCGGCACGCAACGCGACGCTCCACCTCGAGCTCGACGCCGCGATCGCTCCGCGATGACCGCGCGCGTTATCAACGCTCCGGCACTCTCCCGTGGCCCGACCGTGAGGTTGCACTCCACATCACGGCGCAGCCTCGAAAATTGCAGTGCGACATAACGTCGCGCGACGCTCGCGCATGGCGTGCCTGCGCCGCCGCCGGGCGTAGGCTGACCTCGTGGACCGGCAGACGTTTCGAGAGGCGTTGCTGCAGATCATGGAGCGCAAGCGCCACTGGGCGTGGTCGCGCTTCACGTCGGGCGACGTCACCCGCGAGCTGCTGGTGCGCCACTTCGAGCAGGAGTACGCGACCTACGTCCGCGACTTCCCGGTGATGGTCGGCTGGGCCTACGTCCAGTGCCCGCTCGCCGAGGTCCGCCGCGCGCTCGCCGAGAACCTCTACGAAGAAGAGACCGGCGGCCTCGTCGCCGGCCGCCCGCACCCCGAGCTGTTCCTCGAGTATCCCCGCGGGCTCGGCATGGACGTCGCGCGGTTCGCCCACGTCGAGCTCGGCCCGGCCGCCCGGCGGTTCCGCGCGCTGCTCGACGAGTACACCCAGCGCCGCGGCTGGGCCCAGGCCTGCGCGGTGACGACCATCTTCCTCGAGGGCACCGACCACGAGCGCGGCGAGCTCGACCCCAGCGCGCCGCGCCGCCCGGCGCCGCCGCTCGAGGCGCATCCGCTGGTCGTGCACTACGGCCTGCCGCTCGAGGCGCTCGCGCTGACCAAGGCGCACCGCGCGGTCGAGGGCGATCACCGCGCGGCGGCGTGGCGAACGATCCTCGACCACGTGCCCGAGACCGAGCACGCCGGCGTGGTCATCGCGATGGAGGCCACGCTCGCGAGCTGGCTCGCCTATCGCGACGAGGTCGCCGCGGCGTGCGGCGTCACGCGCGACCCGCAGCCCTGACCCGCCGCCCGACGAGCCCCGACGCGCGCGACACCTGCCCGGCGTGCGCTATCCTGCGCCCGTGGGGAGTGATCGCGACGACGAGCTGGCGCGCACCGCCACCGCGGCGGCATCCGGTTGCCTGCCCGCCGAGGCGCTGGGCGCCACGCTCGGGCGCTACCGCCTGGAGCGCGAGCTCGGCGCGGGCGGGATGGGCGTGGTCCACGCGGCGTTCGATCCGGATCTCGAGCGCCGGATCGCGCTCAAGGTGCTGCGGGTGTCGGCCCCGTCGATCGCGGCCAAGGATCGCCTGATGCGCGAGGCGCGCGCGATGGCGCGGCTGTCTCACCCCAACGTCATCACCGTGCACGAGGTCGGCACCGCGCACGGCCGCGACTACGTCGCGATGGAGATGATCCACGGCGAGACCCTCGCCAGCTGG
>Ga0307513_10006767_pt1 | contig 14953 bp, 6 predicted proteins | sample 15_EM_MG_FD_202174 | JGI IMG/M metagenome (GOLD analysis project Ga0307513, IMG submission 202174) | Populus trichocarpa ectomycorrhiza microbial communities from riparian zone in the Pacific Northwest, United States - 15_EM | ecosystem: Host-associated > Plants > Roots > Unclassified | place... | reverse complement strand
TAGCAAATCTGTCTGGAGCACTGGAAATATTGTTACGAAAATTTGAAGCTGGCCCCAGTAAGTCCAGTAAGTCCAGCACTTTCCAGCGATTCCAGCAAGCCTAGCAGCGTGTTATTTTCCTGATGTGTCAGGTGCCATAAACTGCCATTTGGGACGATATCACCTCCACATCTGATATCTATTATAGGGCCCAATCGTACAGTAATATCTGCGATGATCTAATAAATGATCTATCTCGAAACTACTGATCCAAAAGGTGGTATTCAAGCCGTCCTCTCTATCTATGGACCATTATGCATCTTCCCAATGGTTTCCTTGATTCGTATGGTCGTTTAAGCCTATAAAAATTTCATGGTAGGCGGCATTCGTGATGTTGGGGGATATGAGCAACAATACCTAGAAAAGAGATATGGGATCCAGGACGCTGTATGCGGAGTTGAGAGAGACGAAGAATGGTGAACTGTGACTGGGCCCACAACTAAAACGCGAGCGCGAAGGAGGGCGAACAGCAATGAGCATGAAAACCAACTGATCATGGGAGACGTCGACCAACCTGTAGGTATACACCCCATTCACGTTTACAGGCACACTTTCATTACCGAGGGATCGGTATATTCTGCGAAGATATATCTTTCAGATACTAGGACGGTTCGTGTCATTTTTGGAATATCCGGAGGCTGTGCGAGCGTGTGCAATGCGCCGCTATCCCCGGAATCTAGGTACATTCCTTATTTCTTATTGTTTTCTTTCATTCTTCGGGCTGTAGGCCCTATTTTATCTTACTCTCTTTTTATTCTGTAGTCTACAGTATATAGTGGAGATCTTGTATTGTAGCTACTCGTCCGTTTGTCCTGTGGGGACAACCGGAAATCTTATCTTTTTATCTTATCTCGCTGATTGATTTCAACTGTCTTTGTTGTATGTAAATCCGATCTCACACGCACGCGCACACGTGTGCCATCATTAGTTCCCATTATTTTTGGATGGTACTTACATTTATAAGGAAAGGTCGAAAAATTATAGGGTCCATTGACAGACTCCATACATCATACATCTTGGACAGAAGCGATGGGGGTTTCCGCATCCCGTACTGTAGGAAGATGCCAATGGCGATACGACCTAGTAGTCGTTCCGATTCGTTCCGACTCGTTCGGCAGTTTGTCGGTACTCCCTTATCTTAGTGCTATCTGGTCTTGTTAATCACTGTAGCTTTATCTGAGAATATAGGAAAAGAACGGTCATCTCCAAGGGGGTGTCGGAAAAATCCCAATTAACATATAAGGCTTTTAGTCTTATAATGTCAGCGGACAGGCTTATAGACCCTATGTTAGGTCATATAACCTCGCCGTAAGTGTTATAACTGATTGTAAGTGTCCGCTGGCGAGCGTATCAGAACATTATCGAATTTTGTCACCCGCGCTAATCTTCGACATCCCATATGAGCGCTCTGAAGTACATAGACAGTTTATATGGAAGTGAAGGGGCTATGACCACAAAAAAGAATTTATATCGAAGTATCGTTGTCCGATGGTGAACGTATCAGAACGTTATCAAGTTTTGTCACCCGCGCTAATCTTTGACATTCCATATGAGCACCGTGAAGTACATAGATGATTTATATGAAATTGAAGGGTCTATGACCACAAAAAAACAACTTAGATCGAAGTATTGTCCCGTTTTTGTATGTGTCATAGATGTGGATTCAAGTTGATTCTCGGTACTAAGTAGAAAGTTGTTCAAATACAATGCAAATTTAGGGACAATGACTAGAAAAATAGATGTTTTACATGGTGGGATATGTACATGGTTACAGCTTTCGTTAGATTCGGTATGTACAAAATTACTCTGTTTGTTGGACTTCGGAAAGAAGCTCTGCCAACATGCTGTGAATATTCTCTCTCTCCTCCCTCGCATTAGTCTCCCGTAGTCAGACTAACAAAATTCGTAGTCTTTTTTTATTTGTAGTTATCGACGACTTACTCATTCGAAAAGACTGAATGTGGCGCTCGCAAATAACAGGGAGGATGGCTATTATTGAGTCATGAACCATCTGTGGCCAAGATAGCATAGATCTCTTCGGTGTTGAGGATACATTAGATCGGTAATGAGATCGAAACTGAGTGGGCGATAAATACCATGGATGAGGTCGACGCTAACGGTGATATGGTGGATAAGCGGAGGGGAAAAAATAAGGGGGACGGTTGGAATTCGAGACGAGAGAGCCATTGTGGAGCGGAGAGTAAGTAGGAGAGGGGAGAAGACGCTTCTCATCCAAACTTCTCATCGATGCTGTGTAACGCATCTTACCACCACCGCTATCCATCCCGAATTTGTTGACGCAGTCCTGTGCTGACCCTCCCTTTTACTTGGTCGCATCCTAGCCTCGCCTTCACCACCGCCGAATACAGGCTACCGACGTTCACGATATCGCAGGTACGCGGTGCTCAGATGGGTACGCAGTCATTGCAGCTGGCAGCGGGGTAGGCGGCACGGAGTATCGAAACCGTCGCCTCGTCACCGATGGTAGTCCTGCATGTCGTGCAAAAGGAGGTACGTCACCTCGCTAACAAATATGTCATTCTAACACGAAAGGTCAGTGGATTCATTGTTCGAGATAATTAGTATGACATTACCGTTACAAAATGAAGTGGGAGTCCCGCTGCTCCTCCTGACATCTCACTCGCCAACCATGTCTCTTACCCTTCCTCGAACGCTAAAGTTTCCCCAGCTGCATTATAACCAGATCTTCGCCTATATTTCAGCTTCTTCCACATCGGGTGACCATTTGAAAAGTGAGGGAACTACGGGTTATACGCATCTTCACGTCATTCTAATGTTTTCGCAGGCGGAGCTTGTCATTGGAATCATAAGAGAGGTATGAGGCCGTCCGTAGGTTCTAGATGACATGGGCAAGGGATTGAGACGAGTAACGCTGTTCGAATATGTCCTTCCAGCTGGAGAGATCGAGACGAACATGAGCGCCTGAGTATATCCTGCCACCCAAAAGTGATCATCGCGTGGAAGTGATACGTGAATAGGAATAGGAGGGGTGCATATGCATTAGTAGGCTCCGATAAATCGTGGTGTTGTTGTTCCAACTTCTTTGTTTCAACGAGAACTACCAGAATATAAGGCGCTGCCGCTATTGGATACGTTTGAGGATAGCGTAGCAACGATGGGAGCAAGACTGACCACGTATGTACTATCCCCCTGCCGACCTCATCATAACTCACCCCTCTGCCTGCGTCCCTCTCATTCATGGCTATGCTCTCGCCACCTACGTCGAAATCGACGGGGTTTACGGTATCGCGAATAGACGGCGTGTGGTTAGGTATTCAGTTGTTGCGAACAAGCGCGAGGTTAAGCCGCATGGAGCGGACGACTAGCCTCACGAACATCGCCGCCCGGAAGCGAAGCAATGGGGACGAGCAAAAGGGCCTTTCGTAAACCGGACGACGAGCTCATTTGGTGATGAAGTCTCTGTGTCTGGGATCTAAGGGGTACGTGTTGTCTTTATTGAAGGTGTGAGGATCGATTACGGCGACGAGAAGAACTAACCAGGTAAATACCACCTTGCCATTGGAGCTCGTTTTGTTGAACCATCCATCTTGTCATGGCCCACCTCTTCTCCTAATGGTTCCTCTGCAAGAATGGCGGTGGCAGATAACAGGCCTCTTCGTTATCATGTGTGCAAATGGAAGAAGAGCGAAAGGGCGTGTAAAATGGGATGATGATAGCCGCGCCGCTGAATCAAGTTGGACCACCATGACCACCAGCGTGCGAATTCCAACGTGGCCAACCAGTAGTGCACGACAAAGGACAATAGAGGGGTGCCCTGTGGGAAATAGAGACTATGAGTGACAACGAAATGGAAGGAAGAGTTAGAGAGAAAAACGCGAGGTCCAAAATAGGCTCGGATGTCACGGAGAACAACGCGCACCAGCCTCTGAACCAAACACGAGCTGGTGACATCAGAATTCCAAAAGTTCTGCCCCCATTATTCTAATCACTCATTCTTTTCTGCGGAATAGTATCACAATTCGACAAACCAGGAACCTCCTGGCCATTCATCGAAAATGACAGATATACTTGAGTAACCCGGGATTCAGGAAACCCGGTGACGGGTTTGCCGCCTTCGTTACATATTTTTTTGCCCCAGCCTTCAACCTCTCCCCTTCAGTTTTTGCGAGGGTCAGACGTTTGAGAGCGTCAAGCCAAATCGTTGGGTGTGGTGTGCGAAAGTAAGGCATCTCCGAGTTGGTGACAAAATGTACAGATCATTGTTGATCCTCGTAGTTGGGTGTATGATCCTTTCAGTACGCAGTGGTGCAGGAAAATATTTATTCGTAAGGAGGAGTAGTACCAAATTACCCCATCCCTTGTACATGACGAGAGCAGCAGCGCCATTGGGACAGCACCGCTACGGACAGAAATATAGTTGAGAAACCCCTTAGAGATGACCGGTCTTTTCCTAGATTCTCCGATGATTAACAAGACCAGATAAGAGACGGTTGACAAGATCAGAGACTGCCGACAAGATAAGAAACTGCCGAAACAGCTACTAGGTTGTATCGCGATTGCCATCTTCAAGTTCCCGTGGGATGCGGAAACCCCCATCGCTTCTGTCCGAGATGTTTGGAACTTGTAATTTCTCGTGTTGGAAGAACTTTCCTTATAAATGTAAGTACCATCCAAAATAGTGGGAACCAATGACACCGCACGTGTGCCTGTAAACGTGAATGGGGTGTATACGTACAGGTTGGTCGACGGCTCCCATGATCGGTTGGTTTTCATGCTCGTTGTTACCTTCTTTCGCGCTCGCGTTTTAGTTGGGGGCCCAGTCACGGTTCACTTAACGTCCACTCTTCGCCTCCCTCAATGCTGCATACCGCGTCCTCGATCCCATATCTCTTTTCTGGGCATTGTTACTCATATCCTCCAACATCAGGAATGCCGCCTACCCATGAACTTGTTATAGTTTTGAACTACCATACGAGTCCCCAGTTGTTCATGGAAACCATTGGGAAAACGCATAATGGTCCATAGATAGAGATGAAAAGTTGAATATCAGTGATCACCTTTTGGATCAGCAGTTTCGACATTGCCGTGGATAGATCACTTATTAGATCGTTGTAACTTGATACTGTACGATCGGGCCCTATAATAGATATCAGATGTGGAAGTGATATCACCCCAAATGGCAGTTTATGGCACCCAAGGACAACGCCACCCTTGAACGTCGAATGGCCCGGACGCTGTTCTATCAACGCGCACAACATCAATCCAAGGCCCGATAAGCCCAACAGTATGAGCTAGAACAATAGAACGAAACCAAATATAGTTGCACATCTGACGGTTTGAATTGGGTTAGTCTGTCCACACTCTTAATTCTGATAAAGCCCACCGTGAAGCAGCTTGTCGTCTGGACATTCTCCTTGTTTCATCTTTTTCCTTTCGCTCGAGTCAGCACACTGACCCTGGAGAATAATTCGCTGTCATGGTGGGCCCAGGGAATGACTTAGCGTCCTTGGTAACCAGATTATTTGTGAACAGAATATTCACAGTCCGTTTTCCAACTCCTTTCAGTGTTGCGTTTCACCAATCTGACCACCCCACTGGCAGAATTTTGATGGTCAGGTCTACTATAGGAGAAGAAATTGGGCTCTTCTAACTGTTGCGACAGTCATAATGTTTACGATGTTCCTTTGGGACTACATCCTTACTTTCGAAATGGAGGTTGATCTGGTATGGAAATCGAAGTGGAATTTCATGAAGGGGCTATACTTCTTTCAACGCTACTTGCCGTTTGTTGGGATCCTTTGTTTTGCTTTCCTTCGTCAGTTTGATGTGGCTTCCTATCTTCTTCCTATACTCAACTTTTTTTATTTTGAAAAAAGGTCATGTTGGGGAGGCGACTGTGTGTTGGAGGATACACTACGCTAATGCGGGTTCGTAAAATTGACCCACCATACTTTTAAAATTAAGTTTATGTCCAGCATTGATGGTCATTGGGATTTGTGCATCAGAGAGCAAGTTCAGCTTACACTCCCTGTTTCGAGTAGTATTCATTGGTTTCTAACAGTGATCCTCACACTACGGACATGGGCAGTGTGGAATAGGAACCGGCGATTGACCATTATTCTTCCAATCCTTTACACCCTTTATTGCACTTCAAGTTTCATTGTCCTGGTGCGATGGCTTAATTCCGTTACCGGTAAGTGGAATTTCCATGCTCATTCTTGATGGATGATTTACTGTATGCTAGTTTATGTCGCACCATATCCAGGTTTGACGAAGTGTTTTATGGTGTACTCCAACCATGATGTTGGTTTTCTCTGGGTGGTATTAATTATATGGGACGCCCGTGAGTGTGAATGTGCTATTCAATGATATTCTTGCTCTGATTGAAAAGGTCCCTAGTGTTGTTCATGTTGATGTTGGTACCTGCCATCCGAGCATGTACGAAATCCCCGTTTTGTCAAGTCATTCAGAGCATGCTCATATTCTCAATATCAGATAGAGATGGGGCAAACAGCACCCTAACGAAAGTGGTCTATCGTGACGGTAAGACGCTGGGATATAGCTGGTAATTGCAAGCATGCTGAACTTTGGATATAGGCATTATTTATTATTTATATCTCTTCAGTAGGTCTCGTTTTGGAAAGAACAGGGGACTTCATCACTTACGACATTTTCCAGTCTTTTCATCTATTAATATCATCATTGTTAATACCCTTCCCGTGAGTTCAGGAGTTCCCTTTAAAATTTCCCAGAGTTTCTAATTTTATTGGATTACCATGGCTAGCAACAATACCAAATGCTCTTGGCAGGGTAAGTGGTGAATGTGTAATTTCAAATAGACGAATACTCACACAACATAGAGTGGCACGAATGGCACATACAATTCTTACAAGTCGCGTACTTCTTCATATTCGAGCCCAGGCAGGTGACAATCCTGTTTGGTCAGATAGACTGACCGAACTGAACACAATTCGTTTTCATGAAAGTGGAACCAACTCTTGAGTCTTCAATCATTGGTCCATCAATCTCAAAATCACCATGTCGACAAAGGACATTATCTTCCCACCGTAAACCTTCTCCCATAAGTATTTTTCCGGTACTTGTATTTAACGGCAAAGCGAGATACCATTGTCAAAGATAGATTACAATAAATACCATGTTTAGCCATCAGCATTTTGGCGGAATAGGTTCTGGTTTTTCAAATTTCACTCATGAGCAGACCGATATCTGCACCAGGATTAAATGCGCGAAAATCGGGCAGACAGCAACATTTGCAATAACCATGGGAGCTGCTGAACCTCTACACCCCATTTACGTTATAGGGCACATGGTTGATTTTGCAAGTATTAACACATTATTCACCACCAAACCCATATTCGTGTCTTTGCACAACTCGTGTACTCTGCATCAGATGCCGGTGAGGTGGCGGCCATTTGAGACATGCATTCTCGGGATGTGGAAATGATGGAGAAAATGTTTGGCTTCTGATTGTATGGTAATCAAGGTTATTTAAGAGCGTGGAACTCTTTTTAGTTGTCTCATGCGAGTGCGCTGCTGAATGAACATTACGTCTCTCACATTCCGGGAGAGTGAGAATACACGATAAGTCCAACCTATACCAGTCGACAGAGGAGGAAACGAACCCCCGATCACCGTCGTCTACTGGGTTACGTTTGTAGAAATAGGCCCTACCGCCATGAAAATATTGTAACCAAGCCAAGGAGCTGAATTGCATACTTTAACCCTTCATGCTTTCCACTTCCTGATGCTTGCCTCATCCTCTCTGCTCTCTCATCCCACCAACCGCACGAACACTCAGCATGCAACAGGTAAGCAACCCATTCTTCCTTGTCTTTTTATCCGCTCTATTTCACCTGGGGTACAGGTGGGGGTTATCGAGTATCGCCCATCCACAGTAATGACTGCAGCTGTCTTCCTCTATTCACATTCAAAGGTCAGTAAGCGCCTACCCCAATGTGATTGATATAACATCAACCTCACCTGCCATCTTTGGAGGCAGTCGGCCGGTTATCGTTGGAGTGTTCAAATGATATGTGATGGGTCCAGGGTCGTTTCTAGGTGGCGTGGATGAGTGCAACAACATGGGTATCATTATCCGAGTCGCTGTTCTATGTTAATCACATCACCTATCTGCCCTTCCACTCGATAAATAAGCAGGTGCTGAGGTCACGAAAAAAATGACTTGGCTGAACGGCCCAATGCATGAAGGGAGTTCCTAATCGCCATGTAGAAGAGGGATACTGGGGTATGCATAGTATATGTGGGTGGGTATCAACGGGCTCTGGCAAGTCGCCACATTGTGGTTCCTATTAACAAGTAGTATGGTATAAGGCGCACTGCTATTGTTTGAAGGAAATAAAACTGACCAGATAAGCATTTCGCTCCTGCTGCTCTCAACCATAGGCGGCGTTCGAGTGGGTATGAGGGTGTTGGTTCAGGTAGGGATCATAGGGCCCAGAGTTGTAGGCAGGTGAATGTTTATCTTCGAGTTGATCGTCGCCATTGTTCTATGCTAAACAAATCAATCATCATCTCTTCCGCTGTACGCAGGAGCGATATCGCCAAAGGTACAATTCGAAAACTTGCTAGGGGCACTCCAGAAGGGATGGGGTACGATGGTTTTGTAGATACTCACCAATCACATCTGTTGATTCGCCAGCTGCACAGCTTTGTCAACCTATCCCTTCCAGCCTGTCTGCTCCTCCAAGATTGGAGTTCTTAGTGTCGTCGCTCACAGCTGCAGAGTTCGGCGTATACAAGACTCAACATGATGCACGAATATTGCACATCCCCATGATGAATATCGGCACGGTGGGGCAGACATTGCGAGATCGGGGCCTCCAGTAAGTCCCATTTATTGTTCCCTTCTGGTGAAGGCTATATACTGCTGCTGTTTTTAGCAAGACACGACTTCCCACTGCCGCCATTCGCATTTGGTCTCGTCTTCAGGTGGGACTCAGACGGGCGAAGTGTACATTCCTTGCTAAGTTTATTGTCATCGCGGTTGCACGCGAATTGAATCAATTATTCTTCCTTCTCTAAGACATACATAGTGACGAGATCGGCGAAAATATAATGAACCCCAGGGACTCCCAGTCATGTAGAAAGGATAGGTTATTATGGCCTTGTTCATCCTCACTAACAAGGATGTCTTTGTCTAGAAGATGTAGTCAGTAAAGAGATGCAGTGAATCTACGAGGTAAATCACTGGCCAGGTGAGTCTGATCCTATTTGTCCCTCTTTACCCATTCACTCCTCCCAATTTGGCATTCTTGGTGTCATTGAGCACAGTCATAAAACTCAGTGTACACAGGTGAAGGAGCCTAGGAACACGTTGTCACTGTGGAAGTATGAGGATTGATTATGGTGATGAATGCAAGAACTGACCAAGTAACTACCCCCTTGCTGTTGGAGCTACTTTCCCCAGCTATCATTCCTCCCGAAGAGCTGTTGAGAAGACTCAAGAGAGACAGCGGTCGCAAGTAACAGGTCTCTTAGTCAGCATGTACAGATGGGGGGAAGAGGGTAGGTAAACCCCAATGATTGTGGACGCGAGTGAGGCTTAGATAATATAGCTGATGTTGAAGAGCCGTCGTCGTTGCTGGCAGAGTGATTAGCGTTCGGTAGGTGATCCTATTTCCAGCTCCCTTCTGGTGAAGAGGTAACTCTATGAATGGAGGGTGTTGGAAGGATGAAGATCGACAATGGTGACAAGGAAGAATTCACTTCCGCCAATGAATTTTCCCTTCAGAGATACAAATATGTGTCGCCGCTGTTGGAAGTGTGAGGATCAATTACGGTGACGAGGGAAAGGACCAACTAGTTGAGCAACCCTTACTCTGGAACTGATTTTTTTGGCCAACTATCCATCATTCGAGAGGGTCGCAAATAACAGGGGTCTTGGTTATTATATATGTGGATGGCGGGAGAGGGAGAGGGCGTGCAGAGTGCAATGAGGATAGCTGCGAGCGAACGATGAGTCATCTACCAGGGTTAGAATGAGCCATCTTCGCTGTTGGAGGCGTGATTGCAGACCTATCGCTGGCGTCCTCGCCGCTAACAGAAGTTAGAACAAGGCTCCATAGCTGCTAGCCAGAAAATTCCAATGGTCGGTCTCGGGGTTGATTACTGCACGAAAATGGATGAGAGGGAGGCAGGATTGGGAAGACCATGGGTGAGGTAGATTCGATCTGAAGGTCTTATGTCACTAAGCAACAAAGAGAGAGACCAGACCTGTGTGAAATGGAGAAGATGAGTAACAAGGAAGTGAAGAAGAGCTAGAAACTACAAGACCAACTTCCTCGTTAGATGACTCAGAATAGCATTCGCATGACAAGGTCTGGAGCACAGGGTTTGTGGTGAAGAAATGTGAATCAGCCTCAGAACCAAACATTGCAAAAAGCCGGTGATGTCCGAATCTCTTGTTGATGCAAGTTCTTTCTCCGCCCTAACATTTTTCTAATCATATTTGTCTACACTGGATAGTATCATAACTCACCAAACCAGGGAACATTTGGTCAAGGACATTCAATATATTATTCACAAAAAAGTAACCCTCACCGATGACCGCTGAGTAACCTAGGGTTTGGCAAACCCAGCGAGGCGGTCGCAAGGAGTAGTCCTAGACATTGTGAATCATGCCCTATGTTGTGATAAACACCAAAAATTGTTGTGTAAATAATTATTAAGGACCGCCGGCAGCGGGGGGCTCGCTTCGCCTTCATCCTAGCTGGTGGACATTGTGCCATCCTTCCTGGTCATAGTTGTTATTTAAATAGAATGAGTAAATAGATGAAAAATGAAAATGCAAAAGCAAGATGGAAAATACTGGAGAACACAGGTTCTGGAGGGTTCCAGTTTGTTCCGGTGACAAAAAGAGTATCCCAAAAGCGAGTTTAATGGTGCAGAGTCCTGGAATTTTTCGCGGAAATACATAAAGAATCATCTATTCTATCCATTTGTACATTCTGGGAGGTATTGAGCAAGAAATAACAGAAGTAAAGGGGATACATCGTCAAGGCCCCCCCATTTTTCAGTTTGTGCCAGAAAGTTTGGCTTTGTTTGTCCCAGCTTTCAGCCCTTAGAGACTGATTGCTCGCTTCACTTGCAATGATCCACTTTGATCGTCCTAGGGTTCCGATGTTTCCCTGGCGCTAGCACCCATTCGGAGAAACACAACCTGCTACATTCTGTTGACGCAACGGCTGGACTTCTGGTGTCTCCGCCATAGGTTTGCTAACCTCCCCATTCCTCAGTTCAGTTCAGGCAACTGAATTCCCCCTATCTGCCCTCACTTTGGTCTCATTATTATACATTAATTTTATGCTTATCTAGTTTGCTGTTTTTCGATTGCACAATAAGCATGTACATGCCGCTGTATTGTTCAAAGCATAGTATGCCTACAGACAGTCGAGTCAAGTTAGTAGAAATATTGGTGAACGTTTGCGGAAAGAGCAATGATTTCCAGCGTAAGGAAAGGAGGCCACGTGCATCGACATCAAAGCGTGCTGTGATCCCCACCCAGTCATCCGGGTCATACTCCATGACCCACTCATGCATGGTTGAACCAAGTCTCCTGACTCACCGGGGATCTTTTAAGTTGGTGCAGCCACTCTATCGTCGTTTCATTCAGCAACATTCCAATAACCTGCCCTGGATTGAACACATATTCTGTGCTATCACCTACTGATAAATGAAGGGCGCCTACAATTTGCATGTGGCAAATACTTTTTTTCATACTCTCAGTGAGTCATACAATGCCTCATCTCCATGTAATCTTGGTGAATGTTGATCCCTTTATTCAGAGTAATATTCGTCAATCACTTGATCATATATCGATCATAACCTATCGACAACCCTGTCTATTGCTCAGCCATCCCAGCTACTACTAGCTCGCGTTAATATTCTAGTATTCTCATCGATTGTGGGATGGTGAGTTGGTCTTTACATATTTTATTCTCTTCATTTCATGCAAATTTCCTGAAATAATAAATAGGTTCGGTTCCATTTCATTCCAACAATTATCTGACAGTAAATAGAGTACGAGAGAAGCGGAAGCACACCTTATATCTAACCTGAGTGGCAGATCCAGCCGCGTCTGGCCTCTCAAAGACTGAGTCTACGTACATATATTCTAATACTGACTGCAGTCTCTTTGTAACAAGAATGCTAATGACGATACCCATGAAAACAAAGAAGCAGAGGGGTGATGTGATGGAAGCAAGGTGATTAAAACCCCAGCTCAAATGCTGACTGGCCATCCAAGCCAGTAAATGAACACTGAAACGGGGGTGAAATCCACCAGGTGTGAGTACTTATCGTCAAAGTAACCAAATTGTAAATCCTCCCAAAAACATTCGAGTCGCTGACTGGTGTAAAGAGAAAGAGTGTTTCTGGGCCAGGTTCTCACCGCCCTCCCCATCTTCTTTGCTTACACCCCCTTCAATGTATATAAATTTATGGGAATACAGAAATCTGTGTATCACTTGCATCATAGATGGGTTCGAAGAGAGGGTGTAATTTTTTTGATATACTAAACCGACCAATACAATCACTTAAGGACACCAACACTAAAAACCAATAATTCAAACCCACAATTCTCCGTAGATTGTCATATTTAGGTACAGGACCTTGGTGAACAGATCCTCGGTAAAATCCTAATCAAGATAGAAAAGTCAGATCTCACTCAAGTGTCCCGAAACGCGCTAAGGATAGAAAGTGGGACATACTTCCTGATATCAGGTGGGATAGAACGCATCTTGAATCCAGTCAGCAAACTAAATCTGAATGCAGTAGCATGTATGTATGTAAAGTGTTCGCACCTCCTCAGTGTTTCTGGCATTTATATCATCGATCCCACAGACTGAATTCTCTTGGGAAAAGGGGCTGTCGATGTCTGGCGCTACACTATCATTTCAAAAATAAAATGGTTAATATGGTAGCCCTATATTCAAGTTACAAAGACACCTACACCCAGGCCAATACAAATGTAGCTGCCATTGCCAATGTGATGAAACAAGCAGACAACTTCATTTTTGTGAGATCGGGTTAGGTGGTAAAGTGCAAACAGGGAGAAGTTGTTGTGGTTATATTTTTTTTGAAGACTGCCTCTTCCAATGCGATGCATTTATACTTCCAGCTGTCCCCTCTCACCATCCGAATGCAAAGCTTGATATTGAGTCTAGCTCTTCCTCGTTTCCATCAGAAACAGAAACCCCAAGCAAGTCCTCTTCGGCGGGTAATCTTTTCTATAGCGAGCTATACAATCACATCAATGAACGTTGACTTGGTGGTATAGCTGGTAACAACTTCCTCATCTCACCATTGGGAGTATGATAGCAGAATTAACCTTTACAAAAGCTTGGGCTTAGGTAGGACTTGGATCTTTATTTTAAGACTGCAGCAAAATCATCAATGTATCCTTGGTAAATATTCTTCTCCTGATCCCAAAAGTTGCATAATTTCAGTGCCAATACAATCCAAAAGGGGCGAAATTAATCCAAGTTGATCCCACTTTAATTCGTTAGCCAATGCACCACCTCCAATTTCACAAAATTACCAGGGAGTTCTGGAGAGTTTCGCACAACATTTGACTCACTCCGTTTTGTGATATTATGTAAGGCACAAAGTAAAACCCTGGGATCGTGATACTCGTAACCATCGATACACGGAACAACCTTCTCCAGAGTATGATGTGTTGCCCCAGTTTCATGGTGAGGCTAAACTCAGAAGGGAAGCACAGAACGCTAGCATGCATCACAGAACTCTCGAGTATGGCATCTGGGACCTTGGTGGTTTGTGATTCGAGTTTGGCGAATGATCGAAATTTCCCAAGTAGTGACTAGTTAGTATAACTTAGTAACACTATATGGCCATCCTGACATGGCACAGTTGAGGTAGAACCTTAGGATTGGGAGTTAACATTCAACGATGATGCAAAAGTTCCAGCAGTGAACCACAGGTACGATAGCGCTGTTGCGTCGTATAACAATTGATATGTTATTAACCTGGGTTTCTCTGGCCTTGTCCAAAAAAGGGGCAGGGTATATTCCAGTCGTTTGATAATAATAAGTAACAGATCAATACCCTTAATATTCAAGTATATGGGTTCAAGGGCAAATAGATATAAAATCTAAGAGGAACCTGCACTATATGAGAATGGTTGTGTTTGTGCGAAACAAACAGGTTTGTAAAATAATTATGCCAACAACAATACTATCCTAGAGACTTGCAGTGCCTAAGTGACTAAGAAGTTGATCAAAGGTTGAGGATGATTATCTGCAAACAAATGAATGTGACGAGCATAATACTGAACTGAAAGATAACTCTAAAAAGAGATGTATGGAGTAACTGAATACTTGACATGTAATAATTGATGATGTGATGACCTGAAACTATGATGACTTGAAAACTGAAGTACAGTGCAAATTACTTGTATTGCTAGTATGACTGTTACAGCAAGGGACAAGGATCTTCTTCACTGACTGGGATAACCAGGGTACAATCTAGTACAATTGAATGCACAAATATTAGTGAGGCAAGCAAACTGCTAACAAGTGGGACCGACAACAATTGTCTATAACTGTGGGGGGCAGTCTGGTCACCTCTAGATGGCCCCCTGATATATCAATACCCAGGACTTGCCTGAATGACTTCATCAATCCACACCGGGTATTCCCCACCACCCAAAATTTAAAGGTCTAGCTGTAGTGCCGGGGCTGGTTAGGATTAGTAATAGGGTTTTTTGGTTGGGCGGGTAGGATGGTTGATATGCCGGGGGTGCCGGATGAAAGGGCGGGGGTGTATAATAGGGCAGGGCTGTTTAGTAGGGGTAGGGGGATCAGTAAATACATGTAAACAATGCCAGAAGCAGTGGCCGGGTGGTGCGCTCACTGTTGGGCTCGTTCGGGGG
>Ga0307513_10006766_pt1 | contig 14954 bp, 5 predicted proteins | sample 15_EM_MG_FD_202174 | JGI IMG/M metagenome (GOLD analysis project Ga0307513, IMG submission 202174) | Populus trichocarpa ectomycorrhiza microbial communities from riparian zone in the Pacific Northwest, United States - 15_EM | ecosystem: Host-associated > Plants > Roots > Unclassified | place... | reverse complement strand
CTCCTCTTGGCTGGCTGCCCCCCTTCTCTTTTCTCATTCTTTTTATATCCTAGGAAACCCTAGGTCTCTATTTTACAAAATAGTCCTCCATTAAGTAGATTGTTTACATTTAAGTACTTCAATAACTATTTTTCTAAAAAAGGACAAATACCCTTGCATGAAATCTTCAAGCTTTGACTTAGAGGAGCTAAATTGCTGAAATAAAAACTTGGATATCGGTTTAGATGCTTCGGAACGTAATTTGAACTCGTTTCTTCACGAAACCTGTTTGCTAGCAGAATTCAGATGTCATCTTTGAAAAATCATATCTCCCTCATATGACATCGTTTTTGGCTGAAATTTGGAGCGTTTATAGACCTTTGAGTCATGACTCCAAAAACATTTAGTTTGCATCAATTGGACTTCTTTAGCTCCAGATATTCAAGTTGGAATGGCCAAAGGTCAACACTGGCAGATTGCAAGATTTGACTTTGAAGGCTGCGATTTCCATGCTCTTCCTTATTTTATTTTCTTGCCTTAGATTTCCAGAAAGGTATGGATGTTAGCTTTTTAATGCCACTTGAATCACTTCATTTCAACCTCTAGAGCTCACGCTCTGCACAAAACATCGACTGAAGGTCAAATCTGCCAATTATCTCCAATTTACTCCTTTTTGCATCTTTCATCCAAAAGTGCCTTCAAAACATAAAACAAAGAATATCAAGGAATTTTATATATAAAACATAGGCAAAACACTAGTTAAATGTGGGTGAAACTATCGAATAATATGGTTGCATCAGCATTTAAAGCTGAATCGTTGTCTACCAATACTTTGTCAATGGTGCAACCCTTGAACCTCAAAGTAATGTATAAAGGTTTATTATGAGTTGTTCCTCTAGCATGGAGCTCGTCCTTAATGAAGTATAGGTGATTTATTTAATAAATTCTTTCGACCAGATGCTTCATATTCTTTTAGGCCATGTCTTGGGGCACATATGCCTCATAACACTTTTTGCAGCGTATTGTGGCAGGGCTCAAAATTTAGGAATATATGAATACTATTCAAAGGGAAAATTGATATTTTTCTAATTTATAGGGTTTTTCAAATTTCTTTATAATATTAAGTTATGCCTCTTATTTTTTAGTGGTTATCTGTTAAACAAAAAAACTATGTAAGTTATAGAATAGAGAGTTAGCATTTTAGGCATAACAATCCTTATCTCTTAAACAGGGATTTAAAAGATTTCTCATTGGTGGTTTGTGTGAATTACCATTGGAGGTTGGATAATTGGATGGTTTATGGTTTGCAACAACCCAGCATTTAAAGAATTATTCAAAGCTAAAAATATCATATTTTCATACAATTCTTTCTATTAAATGGCTTCAAAGTGGTTTAGAAAGACTTTTAGTGGTAGGAGTGGTCTCTCCTTTAGAGAAGCTGGATAAAAACTGGATGATGGTGAGGGTTATGAAAAAGTTCATAATAGGAGTGGGAGTAAGGGTACCTGTACAAGTCAACTCGTTAGACTATCTTCCAACCCATTACTTTACCTCTATCCTAGTATCGCAACTAGGGTCATTGTTGATATGGTTAATAATATATTAAGCGTGGATTACTTGACAAGAATTCCTTTTTCTTAGGAGAGAATCAGTTAGTGACAAATATGGATACAATCTTCCTTTTGACAATTTTATCAAAGATGTATTCCTTATAAAATATGTTTGAGCTAACTCCATCTAAATGGTTGGTTGATACTTTTTGCATTGAAAAATTTATCAAGCATCTTATAGAGACTCAATCTATGAAGGTTTTCAAAAATTTCTTTAAGTAATTAAGGTGTGTAGAGGGATCCAAGATATGGCTTGGTTATATACTTTTTGTCATCAATCCAATAATCTCTTGAAGGAGGTTTTCTATGGAAAATTAGATTCTGTTAAAAAGTGAAAAGGAAAATAGATTGTCATTAAATACACAAGATTCAAGATTCATTTTACTATCTAATTGTAAACCTTGTGTTAAGTGGCGTAATTCCTAACAAAAATAATAATAAATTAAAAGGAAAGTTTTTATGACTAGGGGTGAAAGTTCCAAATTTATTAATGTAAAACCACATAAATAATAAAAAAATAATTGGTATATGAGAAGTACCGATAATCAGAGATTCAAAAGAAATAACATATGGAGCAATTTATGAGTGGTATTGTCATAAAAAAGGGAAGCAAAATCTCCCCTCCTTTTTTTATATAATAGTTGATGGTTTAGAGGGGAAGAAAGGGCTTGAATTTCTTCTTCTTCTCATTTATCTTCTTCTAATTCTCTCTAATTATATGGTATGGAGATGAGAGATAAGTGATTCTACCAAGATAGAGAGAGGAAGTTTTGGAGGATAGAGAGAGGAAGATTGCACTAAGTGGAAGGGAAAAAGGAGAAATTCTTGGAATTGTTGCAAAAGGCTTAGCAAATTGGGTTAAATTAATTTTGGTAAGAGATTTCTTTTCAATTAAATGCACTTTCGTTATTGATTTTTAATGGGGGATTGAAAATCCCTAAAAGTGGAATTTTAAGGTTTATGCATATTTTAATAGAAATGTAAATTTGTGTGAATTCCTAGCTAATTATGGTTGTGATGGCATGAACATATATCAAATTGAAGGAATTGTAACCAATAATAGGATTTGAGATATTAAAGTGGCCGACTATGATTTTATATTTTAAGGGAATTTAGAAATTTAATTTAATTATATTGATTTTGGTATTTTAATGATATTAAAAATGGTTAAGATTGATTTTGAATGGTGTAATGTATATTGCTAAAAGTTTATTTATTATGGTTATATGTTAGAATGATAATTTTTGGGAAATTTGACTAAATTGTGTTATTTGTGATATTAATGATGTTGGAGAATGATTGAGATTTGTTTGGAATAGTATAAAGTGGAATAAATTGGTTGATATTGGTTATGTTGGTTAAATGTGGAAAAAAAATAGAAATATGAAAAAAGGTGGAATCATGTAAGTTTTAATGTTTTAGATAACGTTGTTATACTTAAATTGGTTGGTATGATGATGGTAGTGTATTTAATTTTGATGGTAATTTATATGAAATAAGTTGTTGTTTGTATTGATTTTTGTTTGTTAAATGTAGGAAAATGGAAGTTGGAAATTGGTAGAATTGCATAAGTTTTGGTGTTTTAAATTATGTTTTCATGCTTAAATTGGATTAATATTGTCATAATTCAATTCTAGATTTCCCCTAAAATTATCCTTTTTAATAAAATTAAAAACAAAATAAAATAAATAAATAAAAAGCAACAAAAAATGAAAAAAGACTATCAACCAAGCAAGAGCATGCTAAGAAGACTGTCAACCTAGTAAGAGCATGCTAAGAAGGGTTTCAAATGCATGGAGAAACCAAACTGAGATTTTAGAACAAAATTAGAAGCGTAATTGTACCTCATTGTACCCAAGACTAAAATATAATACATATTCAAGGTCGAATTAAATGATTATTGAATGAATTTGTATAAAAACTAAGTCTAAGGACTTAATTAGAATTTTAATGGGTCAATTTGATTTAATCATGAGCCCAATTAAATATTTAATTAAGTTTAATAATTAATTGGAGTCAAATTAATAGAATTAATTAAGTGCAAGAACTTAATTAGACTTTTAATGGGTTAAATTAATTTTATTAGGGACTTAATTGGAGAAATATTAAGTTTGAAAGTCTAATTTAGGCTTAATTGAGAAAATTAAAATTTTAGAGGACCATATTTAATTTTTCCAAACTCAATTAGGTGAAATCAGGAAAAAGATTGCAAGAAAATCAAAGTTTAGGGTTTAATTAAGGACCAAATTAACCCCTAACCTAACCTGACCAACTTTAACAGTCTAGTTTTGTAGTACTAGCTTTGTAACTCTTCATGATTCATACTTCCATGAAATCGATGTTGAGGATTCATGGGTTATGCAACTGTATTATTCGATAGTTTTATCCATATTTACATAGTATTTTGCTCATATTTTATATATAAAATGACTTGATAATCTTTGTTTTATGTTTTGAAGGCACTTTTGGATAGAAGATTAGAAAATGAATAAATTGAAAATAAAATTCAAACCATATTACAACCCGTGTCAAATATTGATAGATTTGACCTTTGATCGATGTTTTATGCAAAACTTGAGTTAATGAAATGATTATAGTGGAATTAGAAAACTAACATCCATAACTTTCTATACATATATGGCAAGAAAAATAAAAAATAAAGAAAAAGCATGGAAATTACAGCATTCAAAGATAAGTTTCGTATTCTGCCAATTTTAACCTTTGTCCATTCTAACTTGAATATCTTTAGTTAGATAAGTCCATTTGATGCAAACTCAATTTTGTTGGATTCCTGACTCAAAGACCTATCAACCTACCAAAATTCATATGAGAGAGATATGAGTTTTCTAAGACAACTCATAAATTCTGCCATAGGTTTTGTGAAGAAACAAGTCCAACTTACTTCCCAAGCATTCAAACCGACATGGCAATTATTTCTTTGTATGGAAAAGGTCTTTATTTGGGCAATTTCAAAGCTTGAAGATTTTATACAAGACTATTTGTTTTTAGAAAAATAGTTATTTTACTATTTAAATATAGATTATCTATTTTGGAAAAGACTATTATTATTTTCGAGGATACAAAAAGAAAGAGAGATATGGGGATTAGGGTTTCCTATCAAATAAAATGAAACAGAGAAAGAAAAAAAGAGGCGGCCAAAAAAAGAAGAAAGAAACTCTCACTCTTTTTCTCTTATACCTGAAATTATGTTTTCGTATTTTGTCTTCCTTAGTTTTTCAATAAGCATGCAAGACTAAGTTATTTTTCGTAGTTGAAAGGATATAGAAACCTTCGAATTTCAAAAACTATGAGATTTATTTTATCTTTTCTTTTCAGTTTATATGATGAGTATGATTGTTTTTCTATGTTTATTTTCTATTATTGTTTAATTTGATTGTTACACTAGACTCTAAGTTATTATTCTAACCAATCTATTGCTAAGTTTGCTATGTAAACCAAAGTATCAAACACAGACTGCAGACTGCAGACAATTATGTTGTTTAGATTTATCATCCTATCTAGTTCTTAAGGCTACCAAAGAAATAAATTACTAGTGCGGACACTGTAGTTGTTTGATGGTTAGGGTTAGTTACACTGCGAATTGGTTAACTGATTAATGTTAAGGAAAGATAGATATTCAAAATATAAAGTGATATATCGTTTCAATGATCAGTTTTGATTTCCGTAGGTGGACATTTACTTGAGACCAAAGTTTTTCTTCTAATAACTTTTAGTTTATTTAATTTAGTTTGATTACTTTATTTTGTTTACCATAGCATATTTTAGATAACCCTTTGCATGAAGATTAGTATAAAGACCTGAACTAGATCTTTCTCGTGAGATCAACCCTTTGCAAGCTCTATACTATCTTATTTGTTTAAGTAAGAGTAATTAATTTGTGTGATCTCGACATCGCAACATTTATCCCTAAAATTTAACACTTTAACCCTTGACTTTTAGTTCCAAAAACTCTCCTCCAAGCTTTGTTCCCTAACATGAACCTACTCTAGTTATCTCATGGACCCTCTATTTTATTTCATAAATTTTCAAAAGGAGTGTGATTCCAGGTAGTTAGTGTTCTTCTTAATTTCCTCACTACTTGACATTACACCCTAACATTTAGTGGTACACTTCAATCTTTTAGAATAATATCTCCACACTTTAGAAACTCAACCCATATAGATTGGAATCTAAAAATTCTTGTTTTCATCCTCTACCAATGATTAAAAAACACCACCAAAGGTCTATGAATAACAAGAGCATTAGTTTAATGTAAAAACTACCTTATCGTAATCGTTGTCTATTTGACCTTTGTAAAAATTTTCTTCCTTTGAATAGCTGAATCCATTAATCTACCTCTCTGTTTGTCAACTGATTCAGCATCAACATTAAAATCCCCAACACATAACTAAAAAGACTCACCCCCTAAATCCAAGTTCTTTATTTCCTCCCATACTGCTTGCCCATTTTTCTTCTTTGGCTCAGCATACACTAGAGTGAGATGCCATTCCACCAAAGATTCTAGTTATCTACATCTAACATCCATACACAAATTACATTTACTCAACACTTTTATCTCTACATTTTGATTCCACCAAATCATCAAACCATATAGGTTTATAAAATCTATAAAATAATCAAAACCCAACCTCCTCCTTATATTATCCACCTATTCCTTTGTTGCTTAGTTTTCATTAGGAACATGATTATACTTTCTTTTGAGCTCATTAAAAGCTCTAATTGTCAAGGTTATCCCAAACTTGATAATTCCATGCTAATAGAATCATTAACCTTAGTGTGGATGTAGTTAGCCAACCACCACTACCTTTTAAGTGTCATTAAAATTGTTAAGGTTTATTTCCCTCAAAACAATACCAAATACCATCTCATTCCCATAACTTTCAATCCAACCCTTGGATCAGAATATAATTTTACAAGGAGTTTCCAGATATATTGTTAAGAAATTGTATATTTTGTTATTTGTTGCATTTTGACTTGTGAACTTCCTATCTAGAAAGGATTATTTTCCATTGGGTTAAATTTAAAGTTATTTTTTTTTATATTGGGTTAAATTTGAAATTAATTGGAAATCAAGAAGCTCTTGTGATAAGGTCTATAAGTCACTATGCCAAATTTGCATTAGTTACCTAATTGATTTAAAATTCTTTTTTCCATTTTATTTTGAACTCTCTTATTATTTTTCTAGCATTGTTTAAGATGCTTTACATATTATAAATATGGATATTTAACTTGTATTTAGGTTTTAAAAATTAAAAGATGGATTGGTTTATTAAAAAATAAAACTTGTATGTGAGAGTTTGCTTTTACTTTGGTTCCTCATGAAACTTTTTCTAAACTTATCAAAGATTAACTGTCTTTATGGCGTTCATCATGACTTATCAGAGAATTAACCAAGTTTCACGACATCTTCTATACTTTTCGTTCATGTCTTGATTATAGGCATTGGGTGGAGGTTGGTTACTTATAGTCTTGGTGCATCAATACAAGTTATTGTTGTGTCAAACTCAATTCCAAACTTGATATTTGCTTTCTTGGGAAACGTCTTACTTGGGTGTGTTTCTAGATCTTTATATCAACAGGATTCACATTAGTCAGTATCAAAGCAAGTTTCTAAAATTTAGGAAACATCCTCCTTGTTATTGTTTTTTAAATTTGTTTTCGTGTAAATCTTCTTTTTGTGTTTTCTTTGTCTTGTTTCAGGTCAGTTTTGTTTTCTCTTTTTTTGTTATTGTCTAGATTTGAGATAATTGTCCTTTGGTAAAAAAAAAAGTGTCCAATGTTTAATTCTATCCAAAATATCTATTTAGAGTTTTAAAAAATCAATAAGATCACAATTTTAGGTAATACAAAGGATGATTCATTCGGGTAATAAGGTAAATTGAAGTTTTCAGCTTTGGTCTTATTAAAATCAGATGGGTCTCTATGGTTTCATATTTTAAAATTTGGGTCAAAATGCCTATTCCATAGTGTTTTTTTTATCATATATTGCTTGTCTTTTGTTTCATTTTCTTACTAATGTCATGTATTCACCAAGAAAAAGGGAACAAAGAAGGTTCTCGCTTAAGAACATAAGGACCTATCTTGTATGATTAGGGTTTTGAGGCAAAATTTTGATTAGTTATACGAATTATTCTATGAATGACAAGATTTAGAGATAGAGGAGCACCAATGTTGAAAGGATAAAAGATGAAAGAGAAGGGCTGCTACTTTTATACAAAGTTGTTGGAGGCAAGTGTTGACAAGAAAATGGCTCCAAAAGCTTAAACAAGAGGCCTATGAAATATCCATTATACTTATTGGTGATTCAAGTACGAAGAGAGAGGGAATGATACAATCCAACTTTTTTAAGGTTACTTTGTTTGGGGTTGCTTGACTATGTGATCAAGAGGTTCGCATAAAAAAAACCACATTATAGGCTTTCCTAAAGATTGCCAAACTTAAATTTGAAATACTAGATTGTTGGTATATTATAACATGGAAAGTGGAGTATAAATTACATGTAAGGAATATTATGTTTGATAAATACATCTATTCAAAGAAGTATCGAAAATAAGTTATGTATTTTAAATAGCGGGGATTAATTATGAAATATTTATGATTACTTTGTATGGGTATTTCAGGTACATCTTAAGATTGACACGACTAGTTACTTTGGTGCTGGTCTAGATTCCATATTAGGGACTTATTTATATAATGGAGTTTGGTTATTTATGTCTGTAAATGACAACTTTGTAGATTGTTAAAGAAGAACAAGTATATTTAATATCGGGTCAGTATCTTACAATGTAAGTTTACAGCCCAAATATTAAATGAAAAGGTTGGAAAACACATGAAGGACCCACAATTAAATTTAAAATGGTCCCTAAACTTTTTCAGAATTTCTTGAAAATTATTTGAGATTTGTTTGGAAAAAGTATAAAAAAAAGAAAATAAACATTATTGGATAATCAAAAGGATGTGTTTATCAAACACGCTCTTAACTAAAAATCAGAGGCTTAAAAAATGCAGAAACAAGAATGAAATTTTGAAAATCAAACGATTTTTTTTTTGTCAAGAACAAGAAGAACACATATGAAGAATCCAGAAACGTGGATCGTAAACCAAACAAGTTTACGTTAAATTAAATGTGCAGAAACATGTAAACCATCATTTAAAAACACATTTAAGGTTGGATCATCACAACAAACACAAAATTATCATGATTAATTGATTTTATGCAAAACAATAAAATGAAAGAATCGAAGATCAAAATCCATGAATTTGGTATTTTTAAGTCATTAATACCCTAGATTTATGATCAACAAATATGCACCCATATGTAAGAACCATTAATCGACCAAAAAGACATCGAAAACAGGGACCTAAGACAATGTTTAACAAATGAACATCAACCTAGAAATGCCTTAAACCCAGAAAATCCACTAAAACCTAGAAAAGCAATCTAAACCTAACAACCAAAGCCTAAGCATGCTCAACACAACTTGTTTGAACTATCAAAACAACAAGAAACAATAAAAAATCAAGAGAAAAAACAACAAACAAAGCCAATGTCTGCAACAAGCTAATCAAGCGTTCTCTCAGGCAATAACAATGTTCCATTGATTAAATTCATTGTTTTTAAGCTCAAACAACATGCTTACAACTTCAACAAAACCAACAAGCTACCCTAAAACAACCTAATCCACAACAACATCAAAACTTAACATAAATTGCTATGGCTTCACAAATTATTAACCAAACATTCAAGCATGCAAAACAACATGATATATTATCATATGCCATACCATTATCACAATTTAACACATTAAACAAGGCAATTCAACAAAACTTGAACATATATAAGCTATTTTCAAAGCATGCTTAAACATCTCGAAACAAATTCAATGAATTTTAAAATAGCAAATGACTTGAAAGGATGTTTAACAAACATTTTGAGGAGTTTGAAGGTTTATATTGTAAAGGCAATGTTGATTCTTTCTTTAGATTATTTGCTTATTTTCCTCTTGATTTTTTGCTTTTTTTTTATCCCACATTAATCTGGATTCCTCTCATTCCTTCATAACACACAATCTTTATAACCTCTCCTTCAATTCTATTTTAGGCATTCTCTTGATTTCTATGTATTTCCTTTGATCTGTTAGGAAAAGATTCTTCTCTCTTCTTTGTTTATGTTTTTCCTCTCCCTAGATGTCTAAAAAACTTCTAGAAAAAGTTGAGAACTTCATAACTAAATGTTGATCGAAAATGGCTGATTAGGGGTACACCTTCCATGATTTCATTGTGGCAAAAGGGAAGTCATTGAGGCCAACCAATCCATAAATCTTGTAGAGGGGGTGTTATTCTTCAAGTAGGATTAAACCGTGCTTGATTTGCTGGCCTATAGCTTTCCCACTATCGATCCAAAGTTAGGGGTAACATTGTCAAATTTTACTAAACCAGTAAAGACTGCCATAGGACAAAAAGTTGAAGGTTTCCATATGACAGGTGGGGCACAAACATGAAAAAATGGTGGCATATTCTTGTAAAGGAGAAACTCCTCTATTGAATGGTGGTGGTTGAAGCCCTTGAGGAGGTCAAAGATACCATGTTCATTCGCCTGAATGTGGCAACTTGATCAACCTTCTCGACTGAAGAAGATGGTAAATAGTAGTAGGTGACATGTCACTCGGTTTCTTCTAAAAAATGAATGACATGCCATCTGTTTAAACCCTAAAAATTACGGTTTTTTAATTGGGACTTTGAAAACTTTCAATTTGGTCCCCGTTGTTTTAATTTCATCATATACACCCTCAACTGACTCTGAAAATTCTCTATTGTTCAATCGTACCCCTGGAAACTTTGATTCAACTCCTATGATTTGAGCACCATTTTCAAATTGTTCCTTCGTTTCCAATTTTTTCAATTTGACCATTATCAATCATCAAACTTTCAATTCCATCCAATTGACCATTGACTTTGATTGATTTCACTCCCTAAACTTGTGCGTCTGTTGCTTTTGATCCATGGTTTTGAATTTCTTTAATTTGCCTCCTAAACTTTGATTTTCTTGCAATTTCATCCCTGATTTAATCCAATTAAGCTTGTAAAAATTAAATCTGCTCCTCCACAATTCCAATATTCTTAATTAAGCCCAAATTAAGCTTCCAAACTTATTTTTTTCACCAAATACATCCTTAATAAAATTAATTTGACCCGTTAAAAGTCTAATTAAGTCCTTGCATTTAATTAATTTTTTTAATTTTGGCCTAAATTTACTTTAAAGTTAATTAAATCTTTAATTAAGCCCGTGATTAAATCAAATCAGCTTATTAAAAATCTAATTAAGTCCTCAGACTTAATTTTTATCCAAATTCATCTAATATTCACTTAACTTAACCTTGAATTTTCATTGTCTTTCACATTTAGGTCCTTCAAGGGTGCAATTGAGTTTCTAAAAATGTTAAAGATCCAATTTGGTCCCTCCATCTCTTATTTATGCATGTAGATCCCTCTTCAGCGTGTTCTTGTTGATTAAGTTCTTTGTCTTCCTCCATCTCTTATTTTTGAAGTTGCTAATCTTCGTATTTATTTATAAAAGAAAAATATGATTTTGGGGGAACCCAATATTGGGTGATGACAATAGTCCCCTCTTTACGATGCTTATGATATAAAGTTTTGTAATAAACTTTTGATAGTAAGCTTGTAAAGAACAAATGATAAAAATATGTTAGAATAAAAAACTTCAATAGGGAAATGTGGATTTACCAGAATATGAAGTGGTGAATCTTTCTCAAAGTGATGATATATCTCCAAGAATGATAGATCTAACAAAATTATTAGAAATGAGGGCTCAAAAGGTCATAATGCCAAAAGAACTAGAAAGTGATAATACCAAAAGAAATATCTTAAGGAGATAGGGGCTAAACAGTGCACTATCTAGAAGATGAGAGGCTCAAAGACGCACTCAGAAAATGATAGTGCCAAAAGCAATATCCAAAAGAGATAGAAGCTAAACAGTGTGTTATCTAGAAGGTGAGGGATCAAAGGTATACTCAGAAAGTGATAATGCTAGAAGCAATATATAATGGAGATAGGGGCTAAACAACATACCATCTAGAAGGTGAGGGCTTAAAGGCACTGTCGCAGGGTGCGACATCGAGCTTTTCACGCCTCCTGAAGAGGTGTGTGTTATTGGGAAGGAAAATGTTTTGGGTTTAATCATAAAACTATGATTAAAGTTTAGGAGTCTCTACCTAGTATTATGGTTAGTAGGAACCTATGGTCTGTGAGAGTCTAGGTAAGGGACTAGTTGTTGACACGATCAAAGAGTTGATGTCTTATCCCAAGTGCAGGAAGTAATAAATAACCCGGTAAGACCGGGGTCGAACCACAAGGAGGTGAACTATATAAAATTATAAACAATAAAATGATATTGATGTTGAAGAGAACTTTGAGATGTGATAATGATAAAAAGATTAAACAAAGATAAAACAAATGTCAAGTTTAGATGATCCACTAATGGTATTTCAAATAAGTATAGTATAAACTCCTTTTATTACTTGACTGGAAACCATACACAAAGGAGGTTACAATCGGATTATAAATTGTTAACATGATTACATTAATTATCTTATTCAAGTAATGCCAATACTTGTAAATGTTGTCAGGTATTCATGGTAATAACTTATGTTAACAACAAATCAAGTTCCTTTCATAGCATAGGTGTCGGTTATACCATACAATTGGGCTATGAAAGTGCCAAGTATTTGTTGTATCAAGGGTTGTACAACACAAATCTAGATTAACCATTTAATAAGCAAGGTATTAAAAGTGAGTAAGATAACAAATACAAAACATGTTAGTATCAAACATTAAAGTCCATGTTGAGTTTACACTATACTTATTCTTACACCATTAGTGTAACCTTTTCACCTTGACAAAATAAACTTAGCTAAACATAATGAAGAAGAGAAACATAAATAAACAACATAAGAACATAAGTATAGTAAAGGAAATGAAAAGCATAACCAAGAGAATAAGGAAAATATAACATGAAATAAAACTTAAACATTACAAAAATATAAAGAAAGAAATAAAGAGCATGATCTTGATATGAAAACCAAGATGCCTAAATGCATGGCAAATGCCTCCTTTTATAGGCCAAAATTCGAAACTATTGATTTGATGACTAATTGTTGAGTGGGTGACCACCTCTTGACTTGGTAACAATCCTTATCTTCTTGTCTGCAGAAAACGTCATTGCTAACATTAGAATTTGAACAGATAGTCCCCATGAAAATTCTGATGAAAATTTTGGGAAATTGTCTCACTTTTCCAACAAAACAAGAATGAGGTCATTTGGACTTCTAGAACTCGAGATATGGGCTGAACACTGAACAATGTCTGGCTGCATGACATATTCCGACTTCTCTGTTGTTGCTACAATTTGAACTTGAAAATGGTCCTTTTGAATCTTGGACTCTTCATGAAAGTTTTAGGCCTATGTCTTAGCTTTCTATCCATATAAACGAGACCTAAATCTAAGTTCTACAGCTCTAGTTATGATCTAATAACTGAATGGTGAATTCAATCAGCATCTCTTTTCTAAGCTTAGCCAACAAGAGATTGATGTCTTATCCCAAGTGCAGGAGTGTCTTAGTAATAAATAACTCGACAAGACCGGGGTCGAACCATAGGGAGGTGAACTATATAAATTACAAATAATATATATATTTAATAAAACAAAAGGTTTATGAGAATTTTATGGGATATTGATGTAAGAATTAAACAAGGATAAAACAATTGTCAAGGTTAGAGGATCCACTGATGGTATTTCAAATAAGTATAGTATAAACTCTTTTTATTACTAAATTGGAAACCACACACAAAGGAGGTTCCAATCGGATTATAAATTGTTAACATGATTACATTAGTTATCTTATTCGAATAATGTTAATACTTGTAAATGTTATCAAGTATTCATGATGTTAATTTATGTTAACAACAAATCAAGTTCCTTTCATAGCATAGGTGTCGGTTATACCATACAGTTGGGCTATGAAAGTGCCAAGTATTTGTTGTACCAAGGGTTATACAACATAAATCTAGATTAACCATTTAACAAGCAAAGTATTAAGAGCAAATAAGATAACAAATACAAAACATGTTAGTATCAAACATTAAAGTCCATGTTGTGTTTATATTATACTTATTCTTACACCATTAGTGTACCTTTTTCACCTTGACATGATAAACTTAGCTAAACATGATAAACTTAGCTAAACATGATGAAGAAGAGAAACATAAATAAATAAGAGGAGAACATGATTATATAAGTATAGTAAAGGAAATGAAAGGCATAAAAAAGATATTAATGAAACTATAACATGAAATAAAACTAGAACATTAAAACTACAAAGAAAGAAAGCAAGTAAAGAAATGATCTGATCTAAAAACAAAGATGCCTAAATGTATGGAAAATGCCTCCTTTTATAGGCCAAAATTTGGAACTATTGATTTGATGACTAATTATTGTGTGGGTGGCCACCTCTTGACTTGGTAACAATCCTTATCTTCTTGTCTGCAGAAAACGTCATTGCTAACATCACACTTTGAATAGATAGTCTTCATGAAAGTTCTGGGAACTAGTCTTAGCTTTCCAACAAAACAAGAATCGGTGCATTTGAACTTCTAAAACTTGAGATATGGGCTGAATACTGAACAGTGTCTTGGCTGCAAGACAGATTCTGACTTCTCAGTTGTTGCTATCATTTGAACTCGAAATAGCACTTTTAAATCTTGGCCTCTTCATGAAAGTTTTAGGCCTATGTCTTAGCTTTCCATATATATAAACCAGAACTAAATCCAAGTTCTACAGCTCCAGTTATGATCCAATACATATAACCGAATGGTGTTCCAGTTTGGACTGAACCAACATCTCTTTTCTAAGCTTAGCCCTCTCTTTGTCTTCTCAATTTTAGTAGTTAAACTCATCAATCAATCCTTTGATTTATGTGATAGGCCTGCATTTAAGATGAACATTTACCATAAATTAAAGGTATCTTATATTATTAGATATGTTATCATAAAACATGCTTTAGTTAAGGAGTTATTGATACTTCAAGTGCAAAATGATGATATAAAATCTTGATAAAAATGCACTTTTAAGTACTAATCACACCCCCCAGCCAGCTTATTACTAGTCCCTAGTAATCAAAGCATTAAAATAGAAATTTTTTTTTGCAAATTCCACAAAGCAAGGCATTCATCATTCAACTTCCATTAATCTATCCAGATAAACAAACTCTCATTAAATTTATATATCTGCTCAATACCTCTTAAACAAAATATTAATAAACCTTCCTT
>Ga0307513_10006765_pt1 | contig 14956 bp, 12 predicted proteins | sample 15_EM_MG_FD_202174 | JGI IMG/M metagenome (GOLD analysis project Ga0307513, IMG submission 202174) | Populus trichocarpa ectomycorrhiza microbial communities from riparian zone in the Pacific Northwest, United States - 15_EM | ecosystem: Host-associated > Plants > Roots > Unclassified | place... | reverse complement strand
AGGAACGAAGCGTGCGAAAGGTTCAGATGGATACTGGGTTTCAGATTTCTTTATTTCTTCTTAGGGTTTTTTCATTCTCTCTTTATATCATCATCTTCATGTATTCACTTGGCTTTGCAAAAATTGGGACATGATTTTGTGTCACTACTACAATGATTTACCATTGGAATGGCGGTAGTGGTAGAGCACTACGCGTGGCCCAATGCTCGAAATATCATCAGTAATATGATCATGGTGTGGGAGGAGGGCTACTGCCGCTGTTTCTAGCTGTCTAGTAGCTAGGTATGATAGATGGCGGATTATTACTGAACTAAATATCACCGTTCCCGGAGACTTCAAAAGCAGGTATCGTCCCACCTTAATGACTGAATGTATTCATGTTACGCGAGTACTGTACTCCTCACGCACAAGGATGTTCTAATCGATAAGCTCATGTGACCCCGGTTGGCATGCGGCAGTCTAGTTTTATCACCCAAGTTTTGGGCGCAGCCACGATCCCCGCAAAATTCAACTCCCATGATAACCACAATAGTGATTGCAATTACAACCATAACTATAATGACCATTAATGCTGATGTCTGTATATTTATTTCCCTCCTTCTCTCTACAAGTAGTATGGGATCTGGTAACGACTATTGATTTTGACTGACTTGAGTTGTTGTGATAAGGCGATGGCTGAGCCTCAGGACTTATTCTCACCGCAGGGACAGCATTAGGTAACTGAAGCCACTGGCTTTCCTAGCCCTAGAGTAGCTCTTTTGGGCTGCATAGCTATACAACAAGAACGAAATAATGGGCGACAGGCTTCGCACAGGTGAAATGTTGGTACCTGTGTGGGCCCACTTGGCATGACAGATCGCTCCCGGAGAATTCAAGATTCAAAAATAAGGGGAGGATACTAGCCCTGAGGTAGCGGCATCTTCCCTCCTCAGAGTCGAGGCGGAAAAGGAAGCCTTGTGTTGTCAGCCTGCCCCTACTTGCTGGGACAGACCTCAACCTGACTTTGTGGAATACCGGTACCTGTCCAAAAATGATATGATACCATACTTTGCGTTGCTATTTTAGATCGACATATCCCAACAACCTCTTTCGAGGCTGTATCAACACAGGTGCGCTAGGTCCGCGAGAGGGTCCCGGGGCTCCAACACAGGAGCAAATATAGCCCGAATCAGCTCGTCTACGGACCCAAGAGCTCACGTTTAAGCATTAATATAGTAGCGTGTTCCCTGGTAGGTCGAACCAGTTGCAACTGCACTCGAGTACTAGTACTCGAGTTGGCGGCCCCCCTCGGTTCGCCAGCTAATCGGCACTTGAGGTCAAGGTTTGGGGCGAGGTAGCTGCCGCTTTGTGGCACGTGTTTTCTGCAGGGGGGCCCTAAAATCCTTGTGGAAGCACTCCCGAACAAATAGAAGACACCCTGAATATAAGGTGGGCAATGTTGCTTCTGTAAGACATGTGTCTTTCAACCTTATCCAAATTACCACCTCCACCTGCTGATGCAATAAGCCAGCCCTTTCAACCAAATCCTATCTAAGAGATAGTATCAGTACCATATTATTGCTGGGCCTACCAATAATAGCGGGATGTACTGAACATGAAAATAAGGCCTGTGTATTTAGGTAGGCGGTCAGATACTCCAAGATTTCCCCGCACGTCTTTGCGAGTCTGTCTTTAGGAATTTGTTTCCGGCTACAAGTATCATAAAGTTGCTCGAATACCAGTACTGTATCAGGCATGGTACAACAAGGCTTATCAACCCTTAGGACCCACCATACCACTCTGGTTCTCGGCGCATCAATTATCTTGGGACAGAATGATATCACAGGAACCTGTCCGGAGATAATAAAGTTGGATACCCAACAAAGTTCATCGCTGCATGGATTGCCCAGCCAGCATACGGTAGAAGCCGAACCAAGTGCTATTTGGTCAGAGTTTCCTCCGCTGGCAAGATTTTCTCTCTTTTGTTTTTTGTCTCCAGAAGCGATGGAATTGTTAGCACTGTTAGCTTTACGATATGTTGAGATACGGCTACTTAGGTCATGTCTGTGAGTTAGTCTAGGGCCTGTCTACATTTGTGATTAGGTCTATCATTGGTTGTGCGGGAGTGGGCTTGGCACGGGTGTTTCTCCTTAAATAGTCTTCTCTCTTGTACGACTAGAATACTCGAGTACAACGAACATACTTCACATATGATAAGCCCACACACCCAACAAGAATACCGGTAGCTCTCTTCTTTGCTGCTTCTCGCACCTCTCACAGAGGAGGGGGCTTGCGACTGCATAATACTCGGTTGGATTATTCCGGTTTCAATCGTAGGTCAAGCCACGGGGGCCAATTACTCTTCAGCCATACTTAAAGGTGTCTTCCTTCGAAGCGCCTCTCGTTTATGATACAGAATCCCCCCTATCAAGGGCACCGGGTGACATGTATGCTCACTAGTATTACGAAACCTAATACCTCTCTACGCTGGACAATCTGCAAAAGTCCATTGGTTAGGCGCCGGCACTGCGATCAAATGAGGTACCGGTACTCTTACTTTCAACACAACCTCTTCGGCCAACCTAACCCGCAAACCAATCCGCGGGGTGGCGCTTGGGCCCCTAATTACCCTCGAATAAACCTTCAGCCTCAGCCCCGGGATTCTTGGCCCGGGCCAACTCAGGACCTTTGGCTTTGGGATCGAGTCTCCGATACGCCTACTTTGAAGCCACCTGACATTGATAAGGTACCTCAAAGCCTGGAAATCCTCGACGTGCATGAAATCACTCTTAACCAGCCATACAGAATACGGGCAAGCCCATTTGGAATTTAAGAGATCATAAAATGTCACTCGGCCCCTGATAGTCAGTAAGGGCAAAAATCCCACGGAGAAGCAAATAGGGTCTCCCCAGAGGCCTATGGGAGGAAATGAGGTTCATAGCCTATTCTATTATGAGAGGTATTTGACCAATAAGAACCACTTACCGAGCCTCCAGACACTCACTTCAGCCCTGCCACATCATAAACCGAGCACTTATAATAATGTTCTCCCCTAATATGATCGATCACCAAGGGTAGCAAGCATCGTTGGTTTCGCTACGACGGTTTACTCCCGAGCACAGATGCAACTTGTTCCAAGTCCAACTGCGAGGCAGAATCGAGGTTCTCGGAGATAGGTTTCCTTTTTCGAGACTGTTAGGGCGGGTGAAGGACTGGAGTTGGGATGGATCGTGAAGGTTACAAGAATGTTGTGGGTGGCTTTTTTTCCAGTCCGGAGTTGGGATGGTTCACAGAGAAGTCTCTATTGACACATCTTTCATTTGATATCGCGGGTGTACGCAGGGGAGTGGGGGCATGCACAAGGGAAAACGGATGTGCGTAGTGATCGGTGGGAGAGTCAGGATGATTTTCTTATGTTCTATATTGCTCGTGTCTTTACTATTAGTTTACGGGGGCGCTGAGCGAGAAAGCGAAGTTTATGACTATAGGCTTCTAATAGGTAACTCCGCATTGGTGAAGTCATGTCCTATTCGGCTCACTTTACCACCGTGCCATTTATCTGCCACCCTCAACGGGGCACCTAATTTGATCCACAGATTCAATCCCAATTTCGAATTCAAAACCCCCTTAACAAGTTCTCTCATAGTGGTTTGACCTAAGTAAGGTAAACTAATCTCTCGCTTACGGATTGGCAAATATATCTCCTTAGTGTTTCCTGATATTGCTGCCTTTTGGGAGGCATGCGAACTGAGCTTGGTGACTCGTGGATGTACCAGGATGGAGCTAACGGGATGGGGAAAACCACTCTTCGGAAATCCAGAACAGAATGGTAATAATTAGTTGTGGAATTCAACACTTGGGCTTCAGGCTTGGATGTGTAGATGTTTTCCATAACGACCCAGCGAATAGTAACCCCAGCAGACCGAACCTAAGCCTATAGGGGTTAACAAAAGGTAATTAGGGTAAAGGCAGTCTGGTATACCTTTAGTATCATACCTTCTCCGCTGGCGGCACTCCCGTCTACATCCAATACAGATATTATACTAATAACGATTTCTCGGGGCGCTACATTTAATTCTCGGTAATTTCCCTGATGTTTCTAGAATTTCAGTTAGATACCTCTTGATCCTAAATTATACCCCAGACCCCAACTATCATCACTCCGTATCACTAGTTTATGTGTTCTCATAATTAAAAGGAAGATGGAGATGGGATAAAAAGTGTAACTCTCGTGTGAATTGAACATAGGATCTCGAAAAATTGAGTCCCGTAGCATGACCCTAATTCCTCACCAACTTGAGTGCTATATGGTCCAACGGCCCTGGTGCACATTTTAAATTCAATACATGATATATCATGGAGCCATTCTTGTAGGAAGAGCTTGCAAGTAGGGTTGCTTGGCTATTGCCCCCTTTCGGGAAAATAGCTAAGATTGGCGCTTCGTGTGATTCTACTCACTAAATTTTAGCCATGACAATATAATAGGGGTTGAGGTCGCCTCACTTGAGCTTGGCCCTCAGCACAGTTGGTGGATAAGATCTCGTGGCACAGAAGCAGGGAGCATGGTACTTGTACCACGGCACCGGCACTGGGATATCTGCAATAATATTACAATAATAGTCGGGAAATGATGTTCCATGTGTTTTTGGCTGTGGAGCAGAACAACGGTAGTGGGACATAATGGTAAATTTAACGGTAGAATAGACACCTAGCCCGAAAATTTGATACAAAAACTCATAACTCATTAATTCGTCCATCCGCTTGCCCAAGAAACTAACATACAAAACTACTACCCCAAAGCCCCCAACTTCGCCAATAACGGTACCAAAAACAATTTCCCATTCCCCGCCTCACCGGAACTCCCCTTCCGCCCCCCCCCCCCCCCGTCACCTATGTATTCCGAATTGGCAATACTACACTTCCTAATAATACTCTTCTCATGCTCCATCAACTCTCCAAATATCCGCGTCTGCTCCGCCTCACTCCTCTCGAATATCTTCAGCCCCTTGCCCGAGCAGAGGTATATTATTAGTAACATTAGTCCCTGCGCCGACAATCCCACGATGATGATGACTGGCCACCTTATCCGCACCATAACCGCCAGCTCTTTTGGCTGGACCACTTCAAGGTAGGCCTGCCCGCGGCGGGTCAACGAGAAGTAGTTTGGCCAACATAAGCAGCTGTTGTAGTACCCTACGAAAACGGCTAGCCTGAAGCCGACTTGCATTACGGCAAGGATTAGATCCTTCACGATGATCAGGCGGAAGTAGTATTTCCCGGAGAATAATTTTCTTGTGAGTTTTGTGAAGAGTGCGCTTAGGAGCCAGGTTATGCAGTAGACGATTTGGGTCAGCGAACGGCATCCCAAGCCATTGGGGGGGGGGCATCCAGCTCAGGAGAACCGCGTTGGAGGTTGCGATGATTATGGGGAGGCAGGATAAGAGTAGGAGGAACCAATTTGGTCGGTTCCAGGAGTGCGCTCGCCTGGTTTCTAGTGCGTTTGGCCTGGGGAATTTCAGACTCGTGTTATGACGGAAACTGTAGCTTCCGAAGAAGCTGAATGACTCTTCCAACCCTGTAGAGTCCTTGAATAGGGGGCCATATGAGAGCGGAAGCCTAACGGTTGAGGGGTATGTAACATCTGCCGGGTCTGCGATCGTCCATTCATCTCGTAATTCGTCTTTGATCTCCCTTATCACCCGCCTTCCCGCTCGTGTGCTGGCGAATCCACCAACATTCGCGCTTATCACAACTGCTGGAATAAGCCACGAATAAAGAATAGCAAAGGCTATAGCATGGGCTCGGCGACTGGTCATTCCGGATTCAATTGTTTTCATATATGCGGCGATGACACTGACGATGTATCCGCCTACCGCTAGCCAAGTTCGAAGAGAATCGTTCACCCGGGAATCAGACAGTCTATGGGCAGCCTCCCTACAGGCGGCGATAAAGTTTGCCTTCTTCTCGCCCTTCAATCGATCGAGTGACCCCCTCATTTGAGGATACACGGCAATAGCGTCATAGTTCCATTCGTCGAAGAGCACATTGACAGTAGCAATATCTCGAAGTGCTCTCCTCCGCTTCTTCTTCTCATCTTCGTAGAGTTCCCCCTCCCTAATCGGCGGCGGAGAATTGACCCAGTGCGCGAGTATCCTTCGCGAAACCTCAAGTTTGACAAGCAGACTGTACGCTGTGTGTATAGGGTCCCCCAACAGGTGTATTGCGATGTAGAAGCTATTGAGAGGTCCTAAAGGTGGAAATTGGAAATTCCCGACTAACATGAAGACGGGAATAAGCCACAATGCTGCCCTCTTTATAATGTTTGAGTCAGGATATCGAGTATATTCGGGGCCGCAGATTGCCTCGCATTCACTAAGAGGCATACGGGTGCGACCGCCGGAAATCTTGTTCACGGAGCCGTCATTCAAGAAACAGCGCCAGGGATTGAAGGGGCCAATCTCCACTATTGTCCAATTGCAAGCATTATTGTTGAAGGAGTTGGGAGTCTCGCTCGGTGGGCTCTCGAGGAAGCCGAGCCCCGCAATTGTCAGATTACCGGCGGTGTCCTTGTCAGAGCGGACGGAGGTCAGACAGCACAAGAGAACGACGGATATATTGAGGAAGAGATGGCACCGCGAGGGCATCCTGAAACCAATTTGTACATCTCTCTGTTAGGGAAACCAGGTTTCGGCTGGATATGCTAGGAGGTACTGACTACCAGTGATTCGTGGAGTAGGCCCTGTGTTTGGATGGTGTTGGATACGATCAGCGGGGGCTCATATTCTTATAATAATGTTATGGTATCATCTCAAATAATTGAATAATGTGCTAGGTCATTGGAGTCGCCTCCTCGGGTGGGGTCTAGTATCTTTTTCATTTTTTTTCATGTCTCTTAGAAGGGCTGAGCAGCTCTTCCCCCGCCGCGATTTCCCGCCTTTCTAAGGTAGGGAATTCTCGACTACATGGCACATTGTCCAATCATTTGAGATTCTACGGTAGTTTCCACTACAGACTCTTCGACATGATTTTTGTTATAACTACAAAGTGCTATCATCGGAGTGGCAGTGGCAGTAGAGTACTATACACGTTGCCCAATGCTCGAAATGTCATAGGTAATATGATCTTGGTGAGGGGAGAGGGCTGCTACTGCTGTTTCTAACTGTCCAGTATGCCGGATGGCGGATTATCAGTGAACCAAACCCATCACCGTTTCCGGAGACTTGAAAGAAGGTATCGTCCCACCTTAATGACTGGGTATGTTCATGTTACGCGAGTACTCTACTTCTCATGCACAAGCATGCTCTAATCGATAAGCTCATGCGCTTGTCACACAAGCCCGCTGTTCCGTCAGCCTTAAACCTGTAAATTATTCGCTACGGGAAAAAAGGCCGTTTACCGATAGACGGCCGTCTAGCGGCTCGAGGCGGTGCCGGCCGCCAAGAGGAGCTTGACGGTTGGAGGTGTGTAGGGGGTGGAGATGGGTGCGGGCAGGTAGCTGGCCTTCACCTAAAGTAGCTTGCCGTCTAGAGTCCAGTGGGATTTTTTCGAACACATCTCCGAGGCTACCTCACGTTTTGACCGTCTAGCTATGATACAAGAATTTAGAACGGTATCGTAGAAAATTGGGTAGGTTAAACATCTTTGCACCGTTTATCGGGTAATGATTCCGGTTGGCATGCGCCAGTCAGGTCTTACCACCCAAGTTTTGGGCAGTGACGATCCCCGCAAAATTTAACCACCATGATAACCACAATAGTGATCACAATTACAACTATAATGACTATTAAGACTAAGGCCTGTATATTCATGTCCCTTCTCTCTACCAGTATGGGATCGGGTAACGACCTTTTATTTTGACTGACTTGAGTTGTTGTAATAAAGTGACGGTTGGGCTGAGGACTTATTCTCGCCGCGAGTACTCGGGTATAGCATTAGGTAATTGAAGCCGCTGGCTCTTGAGTAGCTCGTTTTTGTTGCGTAGATATACAACAAACACGAAATAATGGGCGACAGGCTTCGCACAGGTGAAATGTCGGTACCTGTGTGCGCCCACTTGGTATGACAGATTCGGCCCCGGAGAATTTAGGATTCAAAATGAGGGGAGGATACTAGCCCTGAGGTAACGGCACGTTTCCGGCTTAGAGTCGTGGCGGAAAAGGAAGCCTGGTGTTGTCAGCCTGCCCCTACTTGCTGAGGCAGGCCTCAACTTAACTTTGTATAATACCGGTACCTGGGCCAAAAATGGTATAATACCATACGGTACTTTGCGTTGCTATTTTAGATCGACATATCCAACAAATCCTTTGGAGGCTGTATTGACATAGGTGCGCTAGGTACGTGAGGAGGTCCTAGGGCTCCAATAGTGGAGCAAATATAGCCCAAATCAGCTCGTCGACGAACCCAAGAGCTCACGTTTAAGCATTCATACAGTAACGCGAAGCAGTTGCGGCTGTACTCGAGCTGGCGAAGTAATCCGTTATCATGCCGCCTTTGGTTCCCCCCTCGGTGCGCCAGCTAATCGGCACTTTAGGTCAAATTTTCTACCGAGGTATTATAGCTGCCGCTGTACCGAGCATGTTCCATGCTGAAAAGTCCTAAAATCCTTGTACTTGTGGAAGCACTCTCGAACAAGCCTAAGATGCCCTGAACATACGGTGGTAATGTTGCTTCTGTGAGACGTAAATTACTGTTGTATCACTTTCAACCTTATTTGGGTTGCCACCATTCCCCTCTGATCGGATACGCTAGCCCTTTTGGCTAAACTCTATCTAAGATACAGAGCCAGTGCGATGTTGTTGTTATTGTTGAGACTTACCGGTAATAGATAAGAAGTATATAAAAACGGGGGTCGTGGATTTGGATGGGCTGCCAGATACGATAGGATTTTTTAGCACATTTTTCGCGAGCCCCTACCTTTAGGAATTTATTTCCTGCTACATGTATGATGAAGATGAATACTAGTACTCGCAATTTTCTGACGTTTGTAAACGCGACTGCTATTGCATACGGGCGAAAAATCGACCAGACCAGATCGGTTTAGACCTTTACATAGTATAAATATATGGAATTAAGACCAGAGCCTCAGGATTTTGGTGGCATGCAATAGCAGTCGCTTTTACAAACGTCAGAAAATTGCGAGTACTCGAGTACTGAGGGTACCTATATGGCGCAGCAAGGCTTACCGAGTCCGTGGGCCCACCATCCCACCCCGTTCTCGGGGAACCAATCATCTTGGGGCAGAATGACATCGCAAGAACCGGTCCGGAAATAATAAAGTTGGATACCCCACAAAGTTCATCGCTGCATGGATTGACCAGCCAGCATACGGTAGAAGCTGAACCAAGTGCTATTTGGTCGGAGTTTCCTCCGCTGGCAAGATTTTCTCTCTTTTTTGTTTTTTGTCTCTAGAACTGATTGAATAGCTTTTTATTTACTGTTTTTTGCACCTCTCATAGAGGAGGGGGCTTACTACTTGCATAATACTCGGTTGGGTTATTCCGATTTCCGCCCTAGGTTAAACCCCGGGGGCCAATTACTCTTCAACCATACTTAAAGGTGTCTTCCTTCGAAGCGCCTCTCGTTTATGATACAGAACCCCTCTATCAAGGGCTTTGGGTGAAATGTATACTCACCGGTATTATGAAACCGTTCCCCCTCTCCGCTGGACAATCTGCAAAAGTCCATTGCCTAGGTGCGGGCACTGCGGTCAAATGGGGTACCGGTACTCTTACCCTCAGCATAGCCTCTTCGGCCTGGCCAAACCTGCGACGCAACCCGCGAGGAGGCGCTTGGGCCCCCAATTGCGCTCGAACGAACCTCTCGCCTCAGCCCCGGGATTCTTGGCCCGGGCCAGTCCAGGATTTTTAGTTTTGAGATCAAGTCTCCGATACGCCTACTTTGAAACCACCCGACATTGGTAAGGTACCCCAAAGCCTGGAAAGCCTCGAGGTGTATGGAAATTACTCTTAACCAACCATACAGAACACCAGCAAGCCCATTTGGAATTTACGAGATCACAAAATGTCACTCGGCCCGGTGATAATCAGTAATGTGAAATTGCGTAGGTTTTAGCAGCGGAATTGTTGATTGATTGACATATCTCAATAGAGAATGACAGACAAAACTCTCATATAGCCACCCTTCCCGCACATAGACATTGTACGCAACCAAGTGACAAGGAAGACAGTTCTAGGCTAGCGCATGAGAACAAAGAAAAACTAAAACAAAGGAAACAATAAAGTATCATAGCATAACGCAACAAGTAAGGGTAAAAACTCCACGGAGAAGCAATTAGGGTCTCCACAGAGGCCCATGGGAGGAATAAGGTTTATAGCCTATTCAATTATGAGTGGTATGATATCATATTATTATTTAACCAATGAGAGCCACCTTGCCGAGCCCCCAGATATTCACTTCAGCCCTGCCGCATCATAAAACGAGCACTTATAATAATATTCTCCCCTAATATTATGATAGATCACCAAGGGTAGCAAGCATCGTTGGTTTCGCTACGACGGTTTGCTCCCGAGCACAGATGCAACTTGTTCCAAGTCCGACTGGGAGGCAGAATCGAGGTTCTGGGAGAATCCAAAAAAAACAAAGCCGTTTTTGTCTAGAACCGACATCAGCTTGCTCACTTGAAGCACTGTGGGGCCTCCTATCGATCTCCACCTAAGTGCGTGATTATAGCTGAGTTTTTTCAAGTTTTCTCCAGAATCGCTTTGATGGTCAGCAGATATGGTCTAAAGTTATGCCGTGCATTGTTCGAAGATAGGTTTCCTTTTTAGAGAGTATTGGGGCCGGCGGAAGACTGGAGTGAGTTGGGATGGATCGTGAAGGTTACAAGAATGTTGTGGGTGGCTTTTATTCCCGTCCGGAGTTGGAATGATTCACAGAGAAGTCACTATAGGCGCATCTTTCATTTGATATCGCGGGTGCAAGCAAGGGAGTGGGGACATGCACAAGGGAAAACGGATGTGTGTAGTGATTGGTAGAAGAATCAGGATGATTTTCTTATGTTTTATATTTCTCGTATCTACTATTAGTTTACGGGGGGAGCTGGACGAGAAAGCGAAGTTTATGACTACAGCCTTCTAACAGGTAACTCCGCATTGGTGAAGTCATGTCCTATTCGGCTCACTCTACAACCGCTCCATTTATCGGCCACCCCCAACGGGGCACCTAATTTGATCCGCAGATTCAATTCTAATATCGAATTCAGAACCCCCTTAACAAGTTCTCTTATGGTGGTTTGACCTAAGTAAGGTAAGCTAAGCTCCCGCTTATGGATTGGCAAATATATCTCCTTAGTGTTTCTTGATACTACTGCTTTTTGGGGGGCATGTGAACTGAGCTTGGTGGCTTATGGATGTACCAGGATGGACCTAACGGGGTGGGAAGATCACTCTTCCAGAAGTCAGAACAGAAAATGGTAATAATTAGTTGTGGAGTTCAACGCTTGGGTTTCGGGCTTGTGTATGTAGAAGAGGTTTTCCGCAACGGCCTAGCCAATAGTAACCCCGGCGGACTGAACATAAGCCCACAAGGGTTGCTAGAAGGTAACTAGGGCAGGGGCAGTCTGGTATACCCTTGGTATCATACCTTCTCCACCGGCGGTGCTCAGGTCTACATCCAATACAGATACTAATAACAATTTCTCGAGGTCCTAGATTTAATTCCCGGTATCATAATTCCCTGATATTTTAGTTTAGATACCTCTTGATCCTATACCCCAGGCCCCAATCCCCACTGCTCCATATCATCAGTTTATATGCTCTCACAATTGAAAGGAAGATGGAGATGGGATAAAAAGTATAACTTCCATGTGAATTGAATATAGGATCTCGAAGAATTGTGACTCCCGTAGTATAGCCCGAATTCCTCACCAGTTTACGCGTTATATAGTCCAACAGCCCAAGTGTGGAATTTCAATGCCATATCATACATGATATATCATGGAGCTATCTTTGTAGGAAGGGTCTGCAAGTAGAGTTGCCTGTCTATTGCCCCCTTTCGGGGGAGTATCTAAGAATCACCATTCGTGTGATTCCACTCCCTAAATTTTAGCCATGATAGTATAATAAGAATTGAGACAACTTCACGTGAACTTGGTCCTCACCACAGTTGCTGGATAAGATCTCGTGGCATAGAAGTAGGGAGCATGATACTTGTACCGGTGCTGGCACTGGAATATCTGCAATAATATTACAATAATAGTCAAGAAATAATGTTCCATGAGTTTTGGGCTGCGGAGCTGAACAACCGTAGTAGGAGATAAAGGTAAATCTAACGATAGAATAGACACCTAGCCCAAAATTTTGATACAAAAACTGATAACTCACTAATTAGTCCATCCGCTTGCCCAAGAAACTAACATACAAAACTACTACGCCAAAGCCCCCAACTTCATCATTAACGGTGCCAAAAACAATCTCCCATTCCCCGGCTCACCGACACTCCCCTTCCGGCTCCCCCCGTCACCTATGTATTCCGAATTGGCAATACCACACTTCCTAGTAATACTCTTCTCATGCTCCATCAACTCTCCAAATATCCGCGTCTTCTCCGCCTCACTCCTCTCGAATATCTTCAGCCCCTTGCCCAAACAGAGGCATATAATTAGTAACATTAGTCCTTGCGCCGACAATCCCACGATGAGGATGACTGGCCACTTCATCTGCGCCATATCCTCTAGCTCTTTGGGCTGGACCACTTCAAGGTAGGCTGCTCCGCGACGGGTCAACGAGAAGTAGTTTGACCAACATAAGCAGCTGTTGTAGTACCCTGCGAAAACGGCTAGCATGAAGCCGACTTGCATTACGGCAATGATCAGATCCTTCACCATGATCAGGCGGAAGTAGTATTTCCCGGAGAATAATTTTCCTGTGAGTTTTGTGAAGAGTGCGCTTAGGAGCCAGGTTATGAAGAAGGCGATTTCGGTTAGTGAACGGCATCCCAAGCCGTTGGGAGGGTGCATCCAGCTCAGGAGGAGGTTGCGATGATTACGGGGATGCAGGATAAGAGTAGGAGGAACCAATTTGGTCTGTTCCAGGTGTGTGCTCTCCTGGTTTCTAGTGCGCTTGGGCTGGGGAATTTCAGACTCGTGTTATGACGGAAACTGTAGCTTCCGAAGAAACTGAATGACTCTTCCAGCCTTGTAAAGTCCTTGAGTACGGGGCCACCTAACAGCGGAAGCCTAACGGTTGAGAGGTAGGTAACATCATCCGGGTCTGCGATCGTCCAGTCATCTCTTAGTTCGTCTTTGATTTCCCTTATCACCCGCCTTCCACCTCGTGTGCTGGCGAATCCACCAACAGTTGCACTCAGCACCACTGCTGGAATGAGCCATGAGTAAAGAATAGTAAATGCCAAAGCATGGGCTGTGCGACTGGTCAGTCTGAACTCAAGTGTTTTCAGATATGCGCCGATGACACTGATGATATATCCGCCTACCGCTAGCCAAGTTCGAAGGGAATCGTTCACCCGGGAATCAGACAGTTTATGGGCAGCCTCCCTGCAGGCGGCGATAAAGCTTGTCCTCTTCTTGCCCTCCAATCGATCGAATAACCTTCTCATTTGAGGATACACGCCAACAGCGTTATAGTTCCATTCATCGAAGAGCACATTGACAGTAGCAATGTCTCGAAGTGCTCTCTCCCGCCCCTTCTCGTCCTCGTAGAGTTCCCCCTCCCTAATCGGGATCAGGGGCTTGACCCAGTGCGCGAGTATCTTCCGTGAAACCTCAAGTTTGACTAGCAGACTATACACCGTGTGTATGGGGTCCCCTAACAGGTGGATTGTGATGCAAACGCTATTGAGAGGCCCTAGGGGTGGAAATTGGAAGTTCCCAACTAACATGAAGATGGGTACAAGCCATAATGCTATCCTCCTTATGGTGCTCCAGTGAGGATATCGAGTATATCCAGGGCCGCAGATTGCATAGCATTCAATAAGGGGCATACGAGTGCGATTGCGGGAAATTATGTTCACGAAAGCGTCCTTCACGAAATAGCGCCAGGGATCGAAGGGGCCAACCTCCACTGTTGTCATATTGCAAGTATCATTGTTGAAGGGGCGGGGATTCCCGCGGGGTGGGCTCTCGAGAAAGTCGTGCCCCAGAATTGTCAGATTACGGGCGGTATCCTTGTCAGAGCGGACGCAGGTCAGACAGCACAAGAGAATGAAGCATATATCGAGGAAGGAGTGGCACCACGAGGGCATTCTGAAATGGAACTGGGTTGTGGTGATTCGGAACCAATTTGTACAGCTCTCTGTTAGGGAAACTAGGTTTCGGCTGGATATGCTAGGAGGTACTGACTACCAGTGATTCGTGGAGTAAGCCCTGTGTTTGGATGGTGTTGGATACGATCAGCGGGCGCTCATATTCTTATAATATGGTATCATCTCAAATAATTGAATAATGTGCAAGATCGTTGGAGTTGCCTCCTCAGGTGGGGTCTGGTATTTTTTTATTTTTTTCATATCTCAGAGGGGCTGAGCAGCTCTTTTTTCGCAGCGATTCCCTCCTTCCCCCGAGGTAGGGAATTCTCGACTACGCGGCACATAGTCCAATCATTTGAGATGCTACGGTAGTTTTCACCGCACACTCGAGCACAAAATCTTTGTGTTACTACTGTGTCCTATCATTGAAATGGCGGGTGGTAGAGCTCCACGGGTGGCCCAATGCTCGAAACGCCATTAGTAATATTATGATCTTGGTGTGGAAAGAGGGCTGGCACTACCGCTTCTTCCAGCTATCCAGTACCCAAGTATGCAGGATGGAGGATTGTCAGTGAACCAAACATCGCCGCCCCAGGAGACTTGAAGGAAAGAAGGTATCGTCCCACCTTAGCGACTGAATATATTCACGCTAATCGTGCCAAGGTGGTGGCGTCCACCACACCCCGGTCGCTCAAAAAATCGCGACCAGGGGCACTCCAAAGGAGTGCCCGACAGCTCAACGATAATTTCATGCTCA
>Ga0307513_10006764_pt1 | contig 14957 bp, 21 predicted proteins | sample 15_EM_MG_FD_202174 | JGI IMG/M metagenome (GOLD analysis project Ga0307513, IMG submission 202174) | Populus trichocarpa ectomycorrhiza microbial communities from riparian zone in the Pacific Northwest, United States - 15_EM | ecosystem: Host-associated > Plants > Roots > Unclassified | place... | reverse complement strand
AGAATGCGAGAATACCTAACATTATGACGATAGAGAAATTTATATAGGTAAAATGTAAGAATAATCTGGGAAGATTTGAAATTACCCTAAATTTTACCACGGGTATATTCTTTGACCTTTCGCTGTGTATTACATGATCATCGAATAAAAAACAAGTGACAACGGGTCAGCGTACAAAATTCTGAAAAGATAACTAACCTCTTACCCTTCTGAATCTTAGGCAGGGGAACCTCCGAACTCGTCGTATAAAACCCTGAAAAACTCCTCGATCGTAGACGAAGACCAGCCGCCTTGGGGAAGAAGTTTGGATGGAGGATCACCCCACCTTGCGCTTGTTATTGTTGCTGTTCAGAATCAGGAACAGAAATCGACGAAGCGGGTACAGCCTGCACCGACCCAGGCCTCGCCAACGAGATGCCTGGAGCCGCAGTCGAAACCAAACCGAACCCGTCCATTTCTCCTCTAACCCTCCACCCGCGTTCAAGGCCATCGAACCAGGCCATATCAACATACTCCTTGCCTGCTGCCCCGATTTGGCCATCACCATGGGTACATGCGGCGGCGAACCCATCAGCGAGGCTTGCGAGCTCTGAGCCGCATTAGGGTTCGTCGGAGGACGGATAACAGGCAGTGGATCGACACTCCAAACACTCCAAATCATCGGTACGGGACCATCTGCTGCCCTCAAATCAACTTCCGTCCGCCCGTATATTGTTGGACCTCGAGGGAACTGTTGTTGTTATTGTTGCAGTGGCTGTCCTGGACGAGGAGGGGGCTGAGATTGAGGAGGAATTGGACGTGGAGGCATGGAAAGCGCCATACGAATCACGGCCGAAAACATGTGGACGAAGAGGCGGGCCATGCCGCTATGGCTGTTGAGGGCCAAAAGACCCCATCCCATCCTGTCGCAGCGCAACACCTTGCGACCTTGGCACCAAGCACCAAGTCAGGTGATTTCGGTACATTCGGATGCGGTTGGAAAATGCTACGTCTCCTGTTTTGCTCTGGGAAACTTGTTCCATTCGCATTCTTTTGGGGGGCGAAGGTGAGAAGGTGGTGGTGCAGGAGCAGTCGTCGAGGAAGAAGACGAAGCGGCGGGTAGTGTTTGTATTGGAGGTAGTGTCGGTGAAGAGCCAGAAGGAGGAGGTGGGTTTGATGGAACCAGAGGACTGGGAGGATCCGATGGGAGATGGGAACGTCTCAGCAACCGATGGTGATGGCGAAGGTGTACAATTCAACAGCGACAACCGGCGTTGAAGAACAGGTTCAGGCGACGGCGAAAGATTCCGATCAACATGACACAGGTGAACGAGACGCCTCCGGCGTACGCTCCGAAGAAGAAGAGAGTGCATTGTTGAAAGTGCTGTTAAGAATCCGCAAGGGAAGTTCGTCCTCATCCTCAACGATGATGCGGTTGCCAAGCCATGACGAGTCTTGAGCCATATCCAAGCTCTTGCATCCGTCTTGGACATCCAAGTTTCCAGCTTCAGAACCAACCCCGCCCTTCTCACTCCTTCCATCCTCGAGCTTCATGCGCATCGCACTCGCGGCGAAGTTCGAGGTAATCAGACTAGGCAGAGGTGCGAAACGAAGTCATCTACGGGTGCATACACAAATCCACTGCCCGCAGCAGACGACGACCCCCAAGAGGTGTGGAGCAGTGGCAAGGGTTATTGAGTCAGATTTAAAGGCACGTGTTTCGAGCTCGCCCGAGCAGTCGAGGATAGTTGTGGTTGCTGATGTACATCCTCCCAAGATCTGCTGGTCTGGGTGTACACAGACACCTCGAAACCCACCGACATCGTATGGTTTTTCATCACCGTCGAACGCTTCGTGTTGACGCACGTCACGGCTGCTGCCCATCATCCTCCATCTCCATCTCCTCCTTCTCCACATCCGAGTCCCCATGCTCCTTCATCCTGTCATCCGCCTCCCACACCTGAGGTATCAGATGAGGCGAATGCTGCCTCGACGTCGCCGAATCCGTCCTTGAGCGTAACGATTTTCCCCTCTCGATCGCGTCGAATCTACCCGCTGTCTGCTCCCATTTGAATTCGAACCCATACTCGGCCTCAATTCCGGTACAGGTGGGTTTGAAACCCCAGACGCCACCCCACCAGTCGCACCGGTGTTGACAGAGAACCGGGAAGACATTGACATCTCGCTCGCCATGGAGAACCTTGAATACCGATAATCGTCATAGATATCCGATGTGCCTTCCCAGGACCCAGTCGACGCCGCAGAAGTAGCTACCAACGGTCGACGTTCACGGTTGTTGGTACCACCGAACAAAGGCGATATGGGCGAGGTCGCAGGAGGGCATTGGAGGGGGGTGATGAGGTCCTTCCCTGGCGTTGGTGATAAAGTATCGCGGGGCGGGTGTTGGGGTATTGAAAGATAATTGGACATAGGCATGGCAATTGCGGGAAAACAATGTGGAAGATCCGAGTATCTTGAAAGAGACGAGATGGAAGAAACCGCACACGCTGAGGATGTGCTGCGGAAGCGGAAGTGGAAGAAACGTCGCTGGAGAGCATTGTGGTTGCGGCTCTTTCTGGACGTGGAAGATGGAGGTTCGACTCAATGTACATCCAACACCAGCGCTCGATACGTCTGTTGCAGGTTCTTGGGTTCCAGATAGTAAAAAATAAGTTAACACTCCGAAAATAAAATCAAAAGAGAAAAGGAAAAGACTAACGTTCGATATTCATCGCAAACTCTCTAACCATCCCCAAATCCCTACGTAACCCAACCTGCACCCGACTTATCCTCGCAGGGATCTTTAAATCCCCCAACGAATTCCGTCTCGGTGCATTCCCATTCCCACTTGCACTCGCACCGCTCCCCACCAACAACACCAACCACCCTCGCCAACGAAGCACTCTGCTTGCCCGGCGAATGACCCACCGCAACACGTTTGTGGGCAGCGCAGGAGATCCACTCGGCGTAATAAACAACGAAGACGACGACGGCGTCGCCCGCGATGCAGCGTGAGGTGTTATGGATGTCGGTGATACCAGAGCAGAAACTGATAATGTGGCGAAGCAGGTAGAGCGGAAAAAGTGGGCAAGAGAGAGAGTTGTAGGGGAAGAGAGCGTGTGCATGTCGAACGCAGTTAACGCAGAGGCTAACGAAAGCGTGTGGTTCTTCCCACCATTACTTGTCGATTCGTTGGATTTGGCTTTTGGCGTAGTTGTCTGTTCCATGGCCCCATACAACGGCTCCGAGATCCAAGTGATTGGTGGGTTCGTTGAGTGGGGGTTTGATGAAGAGGGCCCGGGAAAGGCCGACGCGCATGCGCCATCCTCCAGACATATCCTTGGTGGGTTTGTTTATCGTCGTTTGCGAAACCCAAGACCATAAAGGATACTCGGCTTCAAAGGCGGATAGATCCATCTCCTCGAGCTCCTCGACGTTGTCGGCGATGTAGGCTTCGAGACGAGTGACTTTGGCCTTCGCTGATGCGACGACAAAATCGACGGCTGAAGGCTCGGCCTCTCCACGAACGGTGTAGATGTCGATGTGTGATGGAATCTCGATGTCGCGCTCCACGATGGATCCCAATAAACCACATCTCTGGCCGTAATTCAGGGAAATTTCTGCACCTTCGATAAGGAGACGACCGTGAAATGATAGGGGTACGTTGGTCCATTTTGATACCTCAGACACCAACACACCAGTAGCACTCCTAGATACCACCGTCAACTGAATGCAAGATTGAAAAGTGGAAAAAAAAACACGCCTATCAGTTGCAAGGTTCAACTTGGCCCATCGAGTTCAAATCTTCGTGGGTGCCAACCTTGCTGTTCATAACGCTCATGCTCGTCAATGGGCTTGCAACGTTCACCGAGCCAGCTGGTGTCGAGTTGGATGGTGATGCGTCTCCGTTGCCGCTGGCGATGTTGAGGCTTGTTGAGGAGTTTCATAGATTACATAATTTGACAACTTGACACATTCCTTATCTTATCTTATCCGTCCATCTCTCCATCATCCATGATGCTGTCATATTCGTCCTAACTCGTACACGTTCTTAATGATGACTTTCCGTTGATTAGTTGCTTAGTTAATTAGATCATTTCCTGGAGGATATAAGAGCTACCGCAGTAGTAGAGGGAATTCTAAACAGTTGGCCCCCGTCATCTTGTGTCTGTACCGCCACAATAACTCGGACGGTCGGACAAATGGACGCTCATCGGATTCCTACTGATCTTTGCCATTGCTGCCAGTTGGTATAATGGTTGCGTTGTTTCTTCCAGTCACAAAGGATTTGTTGTGTAGTGGTGACGCCAAGGGGGTGACAGGAATAATTAAATAAACATCACCTAGGGGGGGGGTCAGCCGATTTTGGCTTAAAAAACTTTCTTCGGGGCCCTAAAGACCTGCCAAAAATGGCAATAAAAAGTGTGAGATAGCCGAATCATGATCATTGTGGGCCACAGTCACCTAAATAGGTGATGGCCCAGCAGAAGAAACAATGGATCCTCACATTGTTAACGGGCCATGGCCCTCGTTGGTTCAACACTTATATCTTTTAGCATTGTACAGTATGAATTCCCCTTTTTATATCATCCTACATTTTTTTAAACACTTCTAATGCTATCAATTTATATGCCTCCCAAAAAGAAGGTACATGTGAATCAAGTCTCTTGCGAATTATAATCTATTATTGATTGCAAACAGACAGAAAATTCGATAGATATTGACGCATTGAGGTTGGAGCCAATGGCGGAAAGAATCTAGTTTACCATCAAGCTGGGAAAGGATGCTGTGAAAATCTAAGGAAGGCAAAGGAGCGCAAAACCCAGGAGAAAACAAGTGCGAACGCCCTCAAGTTCTTTGGTTTGGGGGCACCAAAGGTCCCTGCAACAGTTACCCAACCTGCTCGTGTCCACGGCGTGGCCAGTTCCATTACACATTCAATTCTGCACTCTCCATCCAAATCAACGTCTCTGAGCCCACGGCAGCAGCCCAGCCAGAACCTCAGACATGCCACAGCCTTCCGCAGCGATATTCCCTGCCTTGCGAATGTCTACACACATATTCAAACTATCCCAACAACTGTGCCTGAGGCCAGTATCGATCACCCATTTGCCCAGTTTTCTGGCAATCTGAGCAGCTGCATTCCCAATGGTGAGGACTTTGGGAAACCCTGGGATGGTCCACTGAATACTATCCTCCAGAAAGGCCCAGAGGATCTCAAGAAGCTCGTGGCTCGAGGGGACCATGGCCTACTTGCATTCCACCGGTTTCTTCTTTATCTAGTAACAGAACACAACGTCAACAGTGTTCTCTTTGAAGGAAAGATCGACCGCCTTATCAAGGCAATTCAAGCCATGTCTTGCACTACTTTCACAGTGCCACAGCAAACTGGTCAGCCATCACCACAGCCCACTACTCCTCCTGTGATTGCGAGCACACTAGGCAATGCACCGACCATCCCAATAAACATTGATGCCACTTCCTCCATGACTCAGTCGGTGCCAAGAGCCCCATCTCCGAAGAAACCGGCCTCTTGTCCAGGAATCGTCATGGACATGCCACCCGGGAAGAGCGCCCTCACATCTTATCCATTTGCACTTCATGAGAGACTCGGTAACCCTTGGGATATTTCACTCTCAGGTGGTCCTCTCATTCTTCGTGCATGGGACTGCCGCCATATTGCCTCAATCCATGGTCCCAAATGTATCGAGTGTCTCAACCTTTCAAAGAATTCAACTCTTGAAGGTATTCTTGATCGCATGTGTAATGGCGTCAATGAGAATTCCCCATTCTATTTTCATGGTTCAGGAGGCATGATTGAAATCATGTGAAGAAAAACTGGCCAGGTTCGAGCATTGAAGTTCAATCGCTTGGGAGACACAAGGAAGCTCATTCGGAAAGCTAATGCCATTGATCTATACAAGGAATGGATACTGGCTGTCAGTAGTGGTAAGGTTGAGTGAATTGACCACCTTGAAAAGGTTGCCCTTGCCAACAATCGAGGTATTCGAGGTCTACTTGACCTTTACAATTGCGCTGCCCATGACATATATCACACAAAAAGCTACGACGAGGATGACATGCTCTGCGGCCTTCTTTTCTGGCGACTAGGTGGAGCACGGGTGGCAGACATCACACATAAGTCACTTGGATTACCCACATTGCGCACTCTTCAATGACACACTGTCCTACCATGACTTGTAGCCTCTCCAGAACAACCTACTCTTCAAGAGATCAAGGCAAACACTATTGCATGTCTCGAGCCTATTGCTGAAATCATGTCCAACTCCGAATATCAAGTTTTTCATCTAAGTTATGTTTGACGAGCTTAAAGTTGAGGAGTGTCCACGGTGGGATGATCAGACCAACTACATTCAAGGCATCTGTTGTGAACATGGACACCATGCTAGTCTCTTTTATATGTCCAATCAAGAAGTCGATCTCCTTCTTAAACAAATCCAGGAGGAAAAGGTCCATCTTGCATCAAATGCCACAGTTGGCGCTATTGGAATTCTCAGTGAAAGCCACCAGCTCTACAGCACACTACCTGTCTTGATTTCAAGGCAATGTGGTCGTGAAACAGGAAAGAAACATGCCGAGATTATCCAAACCACCCTTGATGGATCCAAGAAATCCAAATTATGGACTGTTTGCATCTCGTCTGATGGTGAATCTCAGCATAGTGAAGCCTTCATGCATCTCACATTCAAACAAAAGCTCTCGGGAGAGTCTAACATCTACAATTACCTCAAGGATCTCAAATGGATGAATTTTGAAGTAGGAGATGATGACATTACGGCCGATAAGGACTACAAGCACATCTTCAAGTGGGGCCGAAATCTTGCCCTTCGTTCCCGCAGAATCCTTCTACATGGTATACATATTTTACCATTGACAATTCGGTCTCACCTTTCGGAAAATGGGGTTTCCAAACCTCACATCGACGCAGTCCTCAAGTCGGATGATAAACAAGATGTCCGACTTGCATATGATCTCTTGCATGAGATCTGGGCTCTTCTGTCTATTGACGACTCAGACACTTCTCAACCATCTCAACCAGGGTTCTCTGATACTTGAGGGGCATTCCGAACCCTTGGTTCATTTTTTTTCCATCTACTCTTGCCCTACATCTGTGTCGAGCTTTCACTTTCTGAACAACTTGTTCATCTCAGTACTGCAGCACATATTCTGCTTGCTATGTGGCGAGAAAATGCTGCAGGAAGTAAGCTCATGCCAACCTAACTATATATCAACATCATGATCATGATCAAGAACATCTACTTCTGCGTCGCGAAGGTCAAGGCAGATAATCCAAATGGTAAATTCCATATTATCATGCTGGGTACCAATTGGCTTGAGGAACTCTTCAGGATTCTCAGGACTATGGTCGGAACTGATGCGAGTCTGGACATCATGCAACTATTGTTGCGTATGGGAGGGACAGCTGAAGTCTCAATGATTCTTGCCAAGCACCCAGAATGGGATAGATCACCTCGTTGATTGAAGCTTCCAGCTCTGTTGAAAAATGGTCTTGATATTCACAAGGGCGTTGACCACATCAAACCGGCTTCATGGGTTGGCGATGTCTCGGTGGCCAAAGTCAATCTCCAAACATGCTGGATCGAGGGTAGAAATGGAGTAAAGAAGATTCCTCGGCTCGAAAAGGTTTTGCAGCAGCCAGAAATCCCCTGACATTGACGTAGATTGGCCTACATCCCTTACTAGAGGGGAGAGGCCAGGCAGCAAGTTCGAGCATGGAGGGACCTAAAAGGGATGAAAGAGGTTATTACACATGGTAAGATAGTTGTAGACAAAGTACTTGCCTTTGAATTCATCCTGTGCATGCATTGAGCCCAGTGGAGAAGGGGTTGGGTGGTAAGAATTGAAATCAACTGTGTTTGTCATGGTTGATCTTGATTCAAACTCTGTAAAATCCCCCATCATATCAAAACTTCAAAGGACTTTAAAGCCATGGCTTAGGCCTTGGGCTTGGGCTTCAGGAAATTGAGGCCTGAGCCATAGGCCCCATGAAGCTCTCAACAGGGCGTGGGCTCAGCTCATCTTTCCAGGGCTGGCTCAGGCTGGCTTAAGGCTTTGAGCCCAAGCCTAGACATCACTACTTCTAAATGATCAGCATCCCTACCAAGTGTGAATATCATGTGAAAACACACTAAAACAGGTCTCCCACCTCCCAAAATGACTTGACAACTATTGGAGATAACTATATCAATATACATGTGCAATTCAGATGGTTCTGGGCACTTATAAATGATCAGCATCCTCACCAAGTGTGAATATCATGTGAAAACACACTAAAGCAGAGCTCGCACCCAAGATGCCCTTTTCCAAAATAACTTGGAAACTGGTTGAAATACCTATTAAAATATGCAAATATGCATATGTATTGCCAGAAGGTTCTGAGCACTTCTAAATGATTAGCATCTCCAACATGTGTGAATATCATGTGGAAATGCACTAAAACAGGGCTCCCACCTGGGCAACAAGATGCCCTTTTCCAGAACAACTTGCAAAGTGTTTAGTATGAGTATTACAATATTTATGTGCAATTCCAGGAGGTTCTGAGCACTTCTAAATGATCAGCATGTCCACCCCATGTGAATATCATGTGAACATGCACTAAAACGGGGCTCCCACCTGGGCATCAAGATGCCCTTTCCCGAAATAACTTGCAAACTGTTCTGGATAATTATTTTAATATTCATGTGCAATTCCAGAAGGTTTTGGGCACTTCTAAATGATCAGCATCCCCACCAAATGTGAATAGCATGTGAAAAGGCACTAAAATGAAGTTACCACCTGGGCATCAGGATGCCCTTTCCCAAAATGACTTGCAAACTATTCTACATGATGATTTTAATATTCATGTGCAATTCCAGAAGGTTCTAGGCACTTCTAAATGATCAGCATGCCCACCAAATGTGAATACCATGTGAAAAGGCACTAAAACAGAGTTCCCACCTGGGCATCAAGATGCCCTTTCCCGAAATAGCTTGCAAACTGTTCTGAATGATGATTTCAATATTAATCCACAATTCCAGAAGGTTCTGGGCACTTCTAAATGATCACTATCCCCACAAAATCTGAATACCATGCAAAAAGGCACTAACACTGTGGGCATTGGCTTATTTGCACTGAGATGAAAAATGGAATATAATGTGAAGTTATTTTTAATATGTCCTGAAATATAGCTGCAGGAAATAATCAGGATATATTTTAAATGTGTTCTTAATCAATGTCATGATATGCCTTGGACTTTTATGGGGGATAAAATTATATGATCTTCTCTAAATTATTAGAGATAATAATGTGATCATATTTTTAATTTATTCCTTTTATGATTGATTAATAAATGAGGGTTAGATTGTGGACAAAACTAAAAAATAATCAGGGAATTGATTTTGATTTTGTCACCCAGCTAAATCTGGATCATTTTTATCCTGGCATGACCGGCACAAGACTCTCATACTATTGGGCAAGAACGGAGTTGCGCTCGCCGTTGTGCACGATGGAGGGAATTTCGGGCAGGATATTTTATAATAAAATTATATTTGGGTATATACGCATTACACTGCCCAAAGAAATAATTGAAGAAGGTCTTACATGCCGAGCCTCCAGGCGGTGATGAGCTGGTGCTCATGCTCTGATGGTGACCTTGCCCAGCACCGCACTCAAAAGCAGACAAAGCTCTCGGCCCACGCTGTGATGTCCGCAGCTTGGATGAAGACCTTTTGACGACCGAGTTGATCCCAATGGCAGAAGAGGTCGTTGTTGAGGCGCTGGAGGTGGTGGCTGATGTGGTCGCCCATGACCGATCATGTAACATGGAGGATACAGAACAGCTTTCTTGTGGTGGAAAGGGACCATCTGGGCCATTGGTGTCATCAAAGAAGTTCTTATCGTCATCCTCGGGTGAGCCACCATTGCCAAGGACAAATTCTGTTGATTCAGGCTGCAGAAGACAGCAAAGGTCAGAAGGGGAAGTCCAAGTTAAACTCAAAAAAGGAATGTTGATGGACCCTTTGAGAGATCTGTGGCCTTTGAGGTGGGTGTGCCTATTGGGCCGCAGTAGCCGAGCCAGAGGTGAATGCTGGGTGATTCATGTTGATATATGCAGCTTGTATCTCAATCAAGCTCTGTGCATACTCTGACATAGGTTGCTGCATCCATGAGATCGAGCTTGGTCAGGACACCGATTTTGCGTTGACCTTGGGAGTCGACGGAAAGGGCCAGTTTGAGAGCCTCGGAACTGGCGAGATCGACATTTGCAGGTGATATGGTGAGAATGACACTGGAAGGAGAAATAAATATAGTTGATGACAGGTCAGGAAAGGAACCAACCTATTAGGTTTCGAGATGTAGTCGACTACGAGGTTGCGAATTTGACGCTCGATGTCACTGGGTTGATCACCAATGGGAATCTGAGTGTAGAAATGTTACTTCACAATGCAGAGAATATTTCTCAAGTACGCACCTTTGTGAGGCCAGGCAGATCCACCAATGTTAGGTCCAGCACGTCTGGACTATATCCGGAGCGATATGGGTAGTTTGCTGACGCCTTTGTTCTGTCCTGCCACTCGAAAAGTCTCCTGCTCAATTTCTTTCTGAATTTCGTTAAATCCTGTGAATTTCTTGTCGATGGGGAGGAACTGGCCCCATTCTCAGTAGGAATTTGGAGAGGACTCTGTTGGCTTGGGAGTGTTGATAAGTTGAAGAACGAGTGGTCTGCGAGTAATGATCCCTTGACCACGAAGAAGGAAATCCCGGCCAACTATTCTGCAGATTCCATAATTTTAGAAAATAGAATTGGCAATGGAATGGAATTCCGCTCACGTTTCCAGGACGCTTGATTTCCCCGACGACTGGCTGCCGACCTATCACACCCATTCAACACATATTCTATGCTGAATGCATATGTCAATAAAATACACACCACAACAAGCTGAGGCATGTCTAGCTCTCCACCTATTGAAACGAAATTATGATTTATTTCCAGAAATACCCGAGAAATCAAATTGTGCACCGAGATAATTGAATGTGTCCTGCAGATTCCCCTATTCCTTCGCCCATCTCCCCAATTCCCTCCGTCGAGTGAACATGAACCGGCCCACATCCTTTTGGAAAGGGGAGGGGCACTGAGGCTGAATCCTCGCTTCTGAGGCGTCGTTGGTTGAGCCCACATCCCTCAATAGAGTGGAGGGGATCGTATCCAGGTGGTTTCGTGTGATTGGGGATGAATGGCGGTGGTGAGGAGTGGTGGTGGAGGAGTGAGAGAGGACAACCTAATAGGTGAGGCCCCCGGGAGGGGGCCCTGTCCCAAATGAATTCCTCGGAAGTGCTCAGAACCTCCTAGAACTTGATATATATTTTGTCATACCTATTTCATGCTATCCACAACAATTTTGGAGTCAAGGCATCAACATGCTGAGGCAGGAGGGTTCATTTACTGTGTTTTATTGCTGTTTTTAGAGGGTTTTCACATTTGAGAATGAGATAGCTCTTGCAGATCTTGTCGGAACTTTCTAAATTTTTATAACTACATTCTGGTATGTATTCCTCATTGGTTTGAACTTATTTTGGAACAAGATGTTGAGGTGCTCAAACAGGAGAGCCCACTTAGCACATTTGATGATGTCTTTGGAGAAATTTCACAGTTGAAGTCTGCTGACCTTCTTGGCCCCCCTAAAAAGTTGGGATATATGATCTAAATAGGTGATTGAAGGGATTCACAAGTGGTTTTGTGAAAGATGCCCAAGCAGGAGACCTGGTTTATTGGGTTTTCTGCAGTGATTCCATAAAAATCACATTTGGAGAGGATGTCCATCACACAGAAGTGGTCAGAAGTTCCTGGAAATGCACATGGATATCAAAATAGTTATTTAGAACAGTTTTCAAGTTATTTTGGGAAGGGGCATCTTGCTGCCCAGATGGGAGCCCCGTTTTAGTGTGTTTTCACATGGTATTGAAAGTTGGTGGGGATGCCGATCATTGAGAAGTGCCCAGAACCTTCTGGAATTGCACATGTATATTGAAATAGTGATTTCAAACAGTTTGCAAGTTATTTCGGGAAAGGGCATCTTGATGCCCAGGCGGGAACTCTGTTTTCGTGCCTTTTCACATGGTATTCACATTTGGTGGGCATGCTGATCATTTAGAAGTGCCCGGAACCTTTTGGAATTGCACATGTATATTGAAATAGCTATTTCAAACAGTTTGCAAGTTATTTCAGGAAAGGGCATCTTGATGCCCAGGTGGGAACTCTGTTTTACTGCCTTTCACATGGTATTCACATTTGGTGGGGATGCTGATCATTTAGAAGTGCCCGGAACCTTTTGGAATTGCACATGAATAATGAAATAGCTATTCCAAACAGTTTGCAAGCTATTTCAGGAAAGAGCATCCTGATGCCCAGGTGGGAACTCTGTTTTAGTGCCTTTTCACATGGTATTCACATTTGGTGGGGATGCTGATCATTTAGAAGTGCCCAGAACCTTTTGGAATTGCACATGTATATTGAAATAGCTATTTCAAACAGTTTGCAAGTTATTTCGGGAAAGGGCATCTTGATGCCCAGGCGGGAACTCTGTTTTCGTGCCTTTTCACATGGTATTCACATTTGGTGGGCATGCTGATCATTTAGAAGTGCCCGGAACCTTTTGGAATTGCACATGAATATTAAAACAATGATTAAAAACAGTTTGCAAATTGTTTCGGGCAAGGGCATCCTGATCCCCAGGCGGGAACTCTGTTTTAGTGCCTTTTCACATGATATTCAGATTTGGTGGGGTTGGTGATCATTGAGAGATGCCCAGAACCTTCTGAAATTGCACATGTATATTGAAATAGCTATTTCAAACAGTTTTCAAATTACTTCGGGAAAGCACATCCTGATGCCCAGGTGGGAACTCTGTTTTAGTGCCTTTTTGCATGGTATTCAGATTCGGTGGGGATGCTGCAGGCCTATCTGGCAATATGATATATCATGGGTATGTAATTAGATAAAAAGTGTGATACATTAAACAGTCTAATTAGATACACTTTGCGATATATCACATTAGATACCCTACTGCACAGCTTGTTCTCAAAATGGCATGTACCCACCCTGCCACATTGGGGCGAGGGGCGGTGGGTTGGGGGCAGCAGTAAATAACTATCAACAATGCAGGAAACAGTGATCACAGGGTACACACTCGCTGTTGGGCGGGCTAGGGGTGGTTTGGGGCGGGGAAAATTATATATTCAGGTAGATAGCATTTAATTAAAATTATTACACCCATTTGCGCACCCCATCGGGAGTGGGACGGGATGGGGGTGGGTTGGATGACGCAATCTATTATTAGATCACGTCATCAATTAGGCACCTGCTCACGCTTGGATGGCTGCTGGGCTTGCTGGGCTTGAATTTTCATGGCAAAAAAGGGTATTTCAGTAGATACAATATATTCACATACAATCTAATGTTTTATGTAGGTCTGGGCAGGCGAGAATGGGTGGATCGCATAGAATGGGTTCAGATGATGCCTTCCGAATTAGGCAGGTGCTCCCAGTTGAGGCTGGGTTTTGCTGCTGGGCTCGCTGGGCTCGAGTTTTCACAGCAAAAAGTATGTTTTACATATCAATAGCTATTCTAGCACTCTCCAACAGCCAGAGGGGGCGGGGCGAGGTGGTTAGTCAGATGATGTTTATCTTATATGAACAACTTTTATGTGCTTCGCAACTCAGGGGATTTCACACATAAACTTAAGATATGTATATAATTCCCAAGGAAAAACCCTCCCTTGGGGTTGTGCCTAGGTACATCAAAGATATGAGCAGAGCCACAGGTGGCTCTACTCGATGCTCCTGCTCAATTCCCTTGTTTCCCCCTTCCTCCTCCTCATCGTCTGGCCCGTCCTCCTGGGCATCTCGCCCGTCCTCTTGGTCGTCTCTCCTGTCCTCTTGGTCATCTTGCGGCGTTGCCTGCCTTCGTGCTCCTCCTCGTTCGCCCACCCGCCCTCGTCATCGTCTCACTCATCCTCCTGCTCCTCCTCATTGTTCTCCCGTTCCTGCTCCTCCTCGTTGTTCTCCCCTTCCTGCTCCTCTTCGTTGTCCTCCCCCTCGTTGTTCTCCCCTTCTTGCTCCCCCTCTTCATCTCGCCTGTTGCTATTGTTATCATTGTTGTTGTCGATATGGCCATCGTCATCATCGTCGTCATCACGGGTAGGTGGGGTGCTACTGCGGTAGTTGGTGCTTTCTGCAGACACCGCCACTGCCGCGGCTACTGTGGTTGTTGCTGCTGCTGCAGCTGTTGTCTTGTTGCCGTTCGTCGCCATCTGGTGGAATGGCTCACCTCGTTGCACAGCTCCCAATCCCTTCATTGGGTTTGTATCGTCATGTTCGGGGTAGTCGCCCAGTCATGTCATCATTCGATACACTGGCGTTGGGCACGATGGTGGTCAGTGGGATGGGATGGAATGAGGAATTAGGGAAAACGAGCCACGACATTTGTCGTGGCTCTTATTTCAGGATGCCCTTGGTGGGACTCCCACTTCATGGGTCCCCCCTGGTGTTTCTCACTCCCCCAATCCCCTTTGAATAACAATAAACTGCCCACATCCCTTTGGAAAGGGGAGGGGCGGCTGCAGTGCAACCTCGCTTCTGAGGGGAGTTGAGGACTTTTGATTGGGCCCACATCCCTCATGAGAGGGGAGGGGCACCTTGGTAGACCATTTCATGTGGTTGAGAGTGAGGATGGGGTGACGAGGGTGAAGGTTGGTGAGGGAGTGAGAAAGGATGCTGGCTTGTCATTATTTGTTTTCGGAGTCAATGACTGAACAGATCATGAACAGATCATGAACAGATCACGAACAGAACCAAGATAACGCTCGATATGAGCGCCTATGAGTCTGATAACGAAATAAAAATTGGTATTATTTAAAAACTACTCTAAGAACTTTAGATCCAAATTTTGAAGGTCATGA
>Ga0307513_10006763_pt1 | contig 14959 bp, 14 predicted proteins | sample 15_EM_MG_FD_202174 | JGI IMG/M metagenome (GOLD analysis project Ga0307513, IMG submission 202174) | Populus trichocarpa ectomycorrhiza microbial communities from riparian zone in the Pacific Northwest, United States - 15_EM | ecosystem: Host-associated > Plants > Roots > Unclassified | place... | reverse complement strand
CACCCTGGTCGTCGCGCGCACCACGTCCGGCGACATCGGCGTCATGCCCGGTCACCAGCCGCTGCTCGGTGTGCTGGAGTCGGGCCCGGTGACCATCCGTACGAGTGATGGTGGAACGGTCGTCGCCGCGGCGCACGGCGGTTTCATCTCCTTCGCCGACAACAAGCTGTCGCTGCTGGCGGAGGTCGCCGAGCTGGCGGACGAGATCGACGTCCAGCGCGTGGAGCGGGAGCTGGAGCGCGCGAAGGCGGAGGGCGACGCGTCCGCCGAGCGGCGTGCCGACGTCCGGCTGCGGGCCGTGGCGGCGCGCTGACACCAGCGCGTCAATGTGATGCTTTGCCTCAGCCGCGGCTGGGACCGGTTCGCGCCGGCCCTGGCCGCGGCTGAGGCGAATCCGGATGTTTTTTCTTTTCCGTTACCTAGGAGACGAGGAGGTCGGTGTCGATGATCCTCGCTCTGACTGTGTGCGGCTTGGTAGTGGCGCTCGTGGTGGTGGGCCTGTTCGTCTTCGGTCTGCGTCGCCGACTCATCCAACGCTCCGGCGGTACGTTCGACTGCAGCCTGCGCTGGGACGTACCCGAGAAACCCGACCCCAGCGGCAAGGGCTGGGGCTACGGCGTCGCCCGCTACAACGGCGACCGCATCGAGTGGTACCGCGTCTTCTCGTACTCCCCTCGCCCGCGCCGCGTTCTGGAACGCTCGTTGATCGAGGTGGCCGGCCGTCGCGCTCCCGACGGCGAGGAGGAGCTGGCCCTGCTCTCGGACGCGGTCGTGCTGGCCTGTCTCCATCGCGGGACGAGACTCGAACTGGCGATGAGCGACGACGCGCTGACCGGATTTCTCGCGTGGCTGGAAGCAGCCCCGCCCGGTCAGCGAGTAAATGTGGCCTGAAAGGCCACATTTACTCGCTGGGTGGGGGTCCCCCCGGACGAAGTCTGGGGGAGCGTCAATGTTGCGTGATGTCGCCTGATCGCTAGCTCAGGCCGGTGTTGATCGCGCTCACCAGCTCCCCGTTGCTCGTGTCGCCGCTGAACTCCCAGAAGAACGCGCCGCCCAGGGCCTGGTTCTTGGCCCAGGTCATCTTCCCGGCGATCGTCGCGGGAGTGTCGTACGACCACCAGTTGTTGCCGCAGTACGCGTACGCCGTACCGGCGATGGTGCCGGTGGCGGGACAGGAGTTCTTGAGGACCTTGTAGTCCTCGATGCCCGCCTCGTACGTGCCCGGTGCCGCGCCCGTCGCCGAGCCGCCCGGGGCCGCCTGGGTGACGCCGGTCCAGCCACGCCCGTAGAAGCCGATGCCCAGCAGGAGCTTCGCCGCCGGGACGCCCTTCGCCTTCAGCTTGGCGATCGCGTCCGCCGAGTTGAAGCCCGCGGCCGGGATACCGGTGTACGAGGTGAGCGGCGAGTGCGGGGCGGTCGGGCCGTCCGCGTCGAAGGCGCCGAAGTAGTCGTACGTCATCACGTTGTACCAGTCGAGGTAGGCCGAGGCGCCGCCGTAGTCGGCCGCGTCGATCTTGCCGCCGGAGGAGCCGTCGGCGGTGATGGCCGCGGTGACCAGGTAGCTGGAGCCGAACTCCGTGCGCAGCGCCGACATCAGGTTCTTGAAGGCCGCGGGACCGGACGTGTCACAGGTCAGGCCACAGGCGTTCGGGTACTCCCAGTCGATGTCGATGCCGTCGAAGACATCAGCCCAGCGCGAGTCCTCGACAACTGCCTTGCAGGAAGCGGCGAACGCGGCCGGGTTGGCGGCGGCCTGCGCGAATCCGCCGGAGTAGGTCCAGCCGCCGAAGGAGTAAAGCACCTTGATGTTCGGGTACTTGGCCTTCAGCTGCCGCAGCTGGTTGAAGTTGCCGCGCAGCGGCTGGTCCCACGTGTCAGCCGCGCCGGACACCGACTGGTCGGCGGTGTACGCCTTGTCGTAGGCGGCGTAGGTGTCGTCGACGGTGCACTTGCCGTCCTTGACGTTGCCGAACGCGTAGTTGATGTGGGTGATCTTCGCCGCCGAGCCCGAGGTCACCAGGTTCTTGACGTGGTAGTTGCGGCCGTAGACGCCCCACTCGGTGAAGTAGCCGAGCTTGACCTTGTTCCCGGTGGGCGGGTCGGTGGTGCCGCCGGTGGTGCGCACGGCGACCGCGCCGCTCACCGGGCCCAACTGGTCGGCGCTGTCCCGGGCCTGGACCGTGTACGAGTAGTCCGTACCGGCGGTCAGACCCGTGTCCGTGTACGAGGTGGTCGTCACCGTCGCGACCTTGGTGCCGCCGCGCAGCACGTCGTAGTTCTTGATGCCCTTGTCGTCGGTGGCCGCGCTCCAACTGAGCGTCGCCGAGGTGTTGGTGACGCCGGAGGCCGTCGGAGTGCCGGGCGCGGAAGGGGCGTTGTCGCCGGGGACCGAGCCGCCGTCACAACTGCCGCTGTTCAGCTTGCAGTTGGCGGGGGAGCCGGTGCCGGCGCCGTTGAAGCCGAAGGAGACGGCGGCGCCGGGGGCCAGGGTGCCGTTCCAGGACTTGTTCTTGGCGGTCCAGTGGGTGCCGGACGAGGTGACGTCCGCGTCCCAGGCCGAGGTGACGGACGTACCGGAGGGGAAGTCCCACTCCACCGTCCATGAACTGATCGACGTGGTACCGGTGTTGGTGACCGTCCACTTGCCCTCGAAGCCGGTGCCCCAGTCCTGGGTCTTGGCGTAGGTGGCGGTGGCGGAGGTGGCCGCCTCGGCCGGGCTCGCGAGGCCGACCATGGCGGCGAGGGGGAGCAGCAGGGTGGTCAGGCCTGCCGTGAGCCGGTGTCTGAAGCGCATGTAGCGCCTCCTTGGGGGTGTCATGGGGGCGTGACTGAGCCTCACACCCACGGTGCCGCGAGAATAGGAAGGTCTGGACCACGGGTCAATAGGTCTGGACCACTTCGGCCAAGGCTCGCCCAAGTCGCCTAAACCCCCAACTCCTGCGCCAGTACCGCCGCTTGGACCCGGCTGCGCAGCTCCAGCTTGCCCAGCAACCGGCTGACGTGCGTTTTCACCGTCGCCTCGGCCATGCCGAGGCGGGTCGCGATGTCCGCGTTGGACAGTCCCTCGCCGAGACACGACAGCACCTCGCGCTCCCGGCGGGTGAGGGCCTCCAGGACGGCCGGGTCGGCCCTCGGCTCCCGCGCCGACCCGGACGCGAACTCGGCGATGAGCCGCCGGGTGACCGCCGGGGCGATCAGCCCTTCCCCTCGCGCCACTGTCCGTACCGCGTCGATCAGATCCCTCGCCTCGGTGTTCTTGAGCAGAAAACCGGAGGCGCCCGCGCGCAGCGCCCCGAAGACGTACTCGTCGAGATCGAAGGTGGTCAGCACGAGCACGTCGGCGAGGCCCTCCGCGACCACCTGCCGGGTCGCCGTCACCCCGTCCAGGCACGGCATCTGAATGTCCATCAGCACCAGATCCGGCCGCAGTTCACGGGCCAGCGCGACCGCCTGCTCACCGTCGGATGCCTCCCCGGCGACCTCGATGCCGGGCGCGCTGCCCAGGATGAGGACGAGCCCGGCCCGTACGGCCGACTGGTCCTCGGCGACGAGCACCCGGATCGCCGGTCCTGTGTCCGTCATGCGTCTTCTCCTTCGGCTTCGGTGAGGGGCAGCGTGGCGCGTACGGCCCAGTGGGCGCCGTCCGCTCCCGCCGCGAAGGTGCCGCCCAGCAGCGCGACCCGCTCCCGCATCCCGACCAGACCGGCACCGGAGCCGGGTGCGCGCGGGCTGTCGTGACCGGCGTACGGACTGGTCACGGCGATGCCCAGGGAACAGTCCCGCCGGGTGAGCGCCACCGTGACCCGGCCGGGGGAGGCGTGCTTGAGGGCGTTGGTCAGGGACTCCTGGACGATGCGGTACGCGGCCAGCTCGACCGGCGCCGGCAGGGTGCCGAGGTCGGTGCCGAAGTCGGTACCTGTGTCGGAACCGGTGTCGAGGGCGACGTCGAGGCCGTTGGTGCGGGCGCCGTCGACCAGCGCGCCGAGGCCGTCCAGCGTCGGGGCCGCCGCCGGTTCCAGGTCGCCGCCGCTGTCGCGCAGGATGCCGATCAGTCGCCGCATCTCGGCCAGTCCCGCCACGCTGTTCTCGCGGATGACACCGAGGGCCTGTTTCGAGGTGTCGGGGTCGTCGAGGGAGAGCGCGGCCGTGGAGTGGATCGCGATGGCGGAGAGGTGGTTGGCGACCATGTCGTGCAACTCCCTTGCCATCCGCGCCCGTTCGGAGACGACGGCCTGGGCGCGGTCGAACTCGGCGAGCAGCGCGGTCTGTTCGGCGCGCAGCCGGGCCGACTCGGCGGCGTCACGGTGGTTGCGGACGATCAGGCCGGTGGCGGCGGGGGTGAACGCGACGATGCCGATGACCACACCGATGAGCAGCGCCTCCGGATCCCGCAGCACCGCGAAGGGCACGACCGTCCCGGCCACCGAGAGCAGCCCGGTGATCCAGGGGACGCGGCGGGCGGTGCCGGGCGGCCCGTACAGCACGGCCGCGTACACGAGGTCCGTGAACATCAGGAGTGTGACCAGGCTGCCCTCGGTGACGGTGTCCAGGGTCAGCGCGGCCGTGCCGACCAGCAGGCCCGTACGCGGGCGGACCCGCCGGAGCAGCTCGCAGCCGGCGGTCACGACGAGTGGCAGCAGCACCGGCCAGCGCCCGTCCCAGAGCACGATGGGGTCGCCGGCCGGCCGGGTCCCGAGACCGACGCTCCAGAACAGCAGCCCGCCGAGCAGTCCCGCGAGCGCGATGCGTACGTCGTCGCGGTGCGGGTGGGGAAACCGAGGGGCCATGCCCCCATCCAACACGGCCCGGACGCCGCCCGCCTGCTCCCCGGGAAGGGTCGGGAAGGGTCCCGAACTGCATCTTTCGATGTACGGCGACTTCCTCACCGCCGACGACGAATCGGGCACGTCAGGCCGGGAGCCTGGAAGGAGAACGGATTCCCTGACCGGATTCCCCTGAACGGATTCTCACCGGAAGGAGCGAGTCGTGATCGTCGCGTTGATCATCGCCTGCGAGGTCGGCTTCTGGGTGCTGCTGGCGCTCGGCCTGGCCGTCCGCTACCTGCTCAATTGGCGCCGGACCAGCGTGGTGCTGCTGCTCTGCGAGCCCCTGCTGGAAACTGGTCCTGTTCACCGTGACGGCGATCGACCTGAAGAACGGCGCCGAACCGGGCTGGGAGCACGGCTTGGCCGCGCTGTACATCGGCTTCACGGTGGCGTACGGCCACTACACGGTCCGCTGGCTCGACGGCCACGCCGCCCACCGCCTGGCCGGGGGCCCGCCCTCGCCGAGGCCGCCCCGCTACGGCATGGCGCGCGCCCGCCACGAGGGCAGCCTGTGGCTGCGTACCGTCCTGGCGGCGGCGGTCGCCTGCGCGCTGCTCCAGGCGGCGGTCTGGTACGTCGGCGACGGCGACACCTCGTCCCTGCGGTCCTTCCAGTGGGCGGCGCTCAGGGCCGCCGGCATCCACGGGCTGATCGCGCTGACGTACACGATCTGGCCGAAGAAGGCACCGGCAGGCTACGAAGAGGGGTCAGCGTTCCCCACCCGGGACCCAGAGCACGTCCCCGACCTCCTTGTTGGCCGTACGGGCAAGAATGAAGAGCAGATCCGATAGCCGGTTGAGGTAGGTGGCGGTGAGCGGGTTCATGACCTCGGCGTGGACCTCCAGCGCGGCCCACGTCGAGCGCTCGGCCCGGCGTACGACCGTGCACGCCTGGTGCAGCAGGGCCGCGCCGGGGGTGCCGCCGGGCAGGATGAACGAGCGCAGTTTCTCCAGGTCTTCGAGGAACCGGTCGCAGTCCGCCTCCAGTTTGTCGACGTACGACTGCTCGACACGCAGCGGCGGGAACTCGGGGTTCTCGGCGACCGGTGTCGCCAGGTCCGCGCCCACGTCGAACAGGTCGTTCTGCACCCGGGTCAGCACCTTGACGACGTCCTCCGCCAGCCCACCGAGGGCCACGGCGGTCCCGATCACCGCGTTCGCCTCGTTGGCGTCGGCGTACGCCGAGATCCGCAGATCGGTCTTGGCGACCCGGCTCATGTCACCGAGGGCGGTGGTGCCCTTGTCGCCGGTCCTGGTGTAGATGCGCGTCAGATTGACCATGGCGCCAGCGTAGTGACGACCTCCGACAACCGCTCAACTAGGCCGTCCGAGGGGCCGAATGAGCCACGTTGGTGTGATGTCCGTCAGCTGAGACGTGACGCGCATTACTTACCGGTCACACAGCACCGTTACGAGCGCTAGGGTCCGCCGGAGAGGCCATACACGAGGCATACGTAAACAGCGCGTCAGGGGAGTCGCACAGTGGCACGGAAGCTTGCCGTCATCGGAGCCGGCCTGATGGGTTCCGGCATCGCACAGGTCTCTGCCCAGGCGGGCTGGGACGTCGTACTGCGCGATGTCACCGACGAAGCGCTCACCCGTGGCACCGACGGCATCAAGGCCTCGTACGACAAGTTCGTGAGCAAGGGCAAGCTGGCCGCGCAGGACGCGGAGGCCGCTCTCGGGCGGATCACCGCGACCACGGACCTCGACGCGGTCGGCGACGCGGACATTGTCGTCGAGGCCGTCTTCGAGAAGCTGGAGGTCAAGCACGAGATCTTCCGCGCGCTCGACAAGATCGCGCGCGAGGACGCCGTGCTCGCCTCCAACACCTCGGCCATCCCCATCACCAAGATCGCCGCCGTGACCGAGCGCCCGGACCGGGTCGTCGGTGCGCACTTCTTCTCGCCGGTGCCGATGATGCAGCTCTGCGAGCTGGTCCGCGGCTACAAGACGAGCGACGAAACCCTCGCCACCACGCGGGAGTTCGCCGAGTCCGTCGGCAAGACCTGCATCGTCGTCAACCGGGATGTCGCCGGTTTCGTGACGACCCGGCTGATCTCGGCGCTCGTCGTCGAGGCGGCCAAGCTGTACGAGTCCGGTGTCGCCACCGCGGAGGACATCGACCTCGCCTGCAAGCTCGGCTTCGGGCACGCCATGGGCCCGCTGGCCACCGCCGACCTCACCGGGGTCGACATCCTGCTGCACGCCACGAGCAACATCTACACCGAGTCCCAGGACGAGAAGTTCGCTCCTCCGGAGCTGATGCGCCGGATGGTTGACGCCGGTGACATCGGCCGCAAGAGCGGGCAGGGCTTCTACAAGCACTGAGCGGTCGTCAGCAGTCGTAGACGGAAGCAGTCAGCAGTACCTCAGCAGTAGTCAACAGGCACGAAAACCGCACGAACCCCTCAGGCATCACCCTGTGGGGTGAATTGGGTATCGGTTCGCTCACAGACGGCAACCTGCCTGCCCCTCAGGCAGTCAGACGTTGTATCACCTACCGACGCGGAGCACGACAACGCACTCACGGGAGCGCATATGTACATCAGGGGCGACCACGCCGAGCTGGTCGTCGGGGGCCGCCTCGACGTTCGCAGCGCGGCGGACGCCCGTACGGTCCTGCACACGGCCGTCGACACCGGCGTCGGCGATCTCGTGCTGGACCTGTCCGAGCTGGACTCCTGGGACGCCACCGGACTTGGGGTGATCATGGGAGCCCACCGACGGTGCGGGCGGTGCGGCCGGCGGCTGGTGCTGCGCGACGTACCACCGCAGATGCAGCGCCTGCTGGTGGCCACCCGGCTGCACCGGATCCTGGCGATCGAGGGCGGTATCGGGGTGGAGTCACTGCCCAGAGTGTGAAAGGCGCTGTGTGGGACACCCGGTGTGAAACACGCTTCGCGCACAATCCTCACGAGACTGTGACGTCTCGGACGGCGCGGTACCCCGGACTGTCGTAGATACTGTGCGAAGGTTTAGGGTTCGGTCGCCCGCTGCCTGACATCCCACGAGCGGGCCCGGACCAGAAGCGACAGCGCAGTGTGCAGCAAGGCCGGGAGGGGCCTGGGTCCTGTCGACCCGCACACGACGCTTTTGGGGGGCTTGAACCTTATGGACCCGAACAACCAGGGCTCCGAGGAGTACGGCCATGACGCCGACGGCACCACGCCGCGTCAGCGCCCGCCTCGCGACGCCCTCACATCCGACTTCGGCCAGCACACACCCGCGCTCGCCCGCACGGTACAGCTCGTCTCGGGCGACTACCTGCTCACGGTCAACCCGGTCGACGGCAGCGAGATAGAGATCTGCCCGCCCGGCGAACGGCCCGGCCGGCCCGCCAAGCTCACCGCGGCCGAGCGCGCCGAGATCACCCGCGCGGCAACCCCACCCGTACCGCCCGGGCCCGCGCAGCCCGAACTCCCGCTCCTGGAGCGCGACGGCGAACGCGAACGGCTGGTGCGGCTGCTCGCCCGCGGCCGTTCCGTACGTCTCACCGGCCCGCCCGGCTCCGGCCGCACCACGCTCCTCGACGCGGTAGCCGAGGACTGCGCGGACCTCGCGCCCGACGGCGTGGTCCGCCTCAGCGGCCTCCGCCGCACCCCGACCGACCTCCTCTACGACCTCTTCTACGCCGTCTACAGCGCACCTCTGTACCGGCCGGAACCGGACGAACTGCACGCCCTCGTCCGGGACGCCGGCGCGGTCGTCGTCCTCGACGACGTGGAGTTCGGCGGTGCCGCGCTCGACGAACTCATCGACGCGACCCCCGAGTGCGCCTTCCTGATCAGTGCCACCCCCGACGTGCCCGCGCCGTCCGCCGACGCGCTGATCGAGGAGCTGTTCCTCGACGGCCTCGACCGGGCCGGTGGCCTGGAGCTGCTTGAGCGTGCCGTCGGCCGCGTCCTCACCGAGGAGGAGGCCAACTGGGCCGGCGACCTCTGGTTCGAGTCCGAGGGCCTGCCCCTGCGGTTCGTCCAGGCCGGCGCCCTGCTCAGGCAGCGCGACGGACTGCGCGCCAGCGCCGACGCGTTCGACGAGTTCGGTGTCTTCCAGGACATCCCGGTCGACGCGCCCTTCGACTCCGGCGACGAACACGACGTACCGCTGCCCTCGCTCGCCGAGGGTGCCGCGCCCGCGCCGCTGCTCGCCTCGCGGCTCAGCGAGTCCGCGCGGGAGACCCTGCGCTTCGCCGTCGCGCTCGGCGGTGAGGTGCCCCACCAGGCCCATCTGCCCGCGCTGGTCGACGACGCCCACGCGGACGCCGCCCTCGGCGAGCTGCTCGGCTGTGCGCTGGTCTCCCCGGTCGGCTCGCACTACCGGCTCGCGGCCGGGGTACTGGCCCAGCTGGAGGCCGCCGGGTACGGCGAGGGCGCCCAGGAACGGGCGATCAGCGCCGCCCAGCACTACGCCTGGTGGGCCGGGCACCCGTCCGTGACCCCCGAGCGGGTCTGCGCCGAGGCCGACGCCCTGCTGGCCGCGCTCGACGTGCTCGTCCCGGTCACGGTGCCGCCGGGGGAGGACGAGGAGAGTACGGCCGTACAGCTGGCCCGCACGGCGGCGCCCGCCTTCGCGGCCGGCCTGTACTGGAGCGCCTGGGAACGCGTCCTGCATGCCGGTGCCGAGGCCGCCCGGCTCGCCGGAGAGGTCGCGGAGCAGGCCTACTTCCACCATGAGTTGGGCATCCTCGCGCTCTGCGGCGAACAGCTCGACCTGGCCCGTGCCGAGCTGGAGGCCGCCACCGGCATGCGCGGCGCCCTCGCCGACAAGCGCGGCACGGTCGCGGGCCGCCGTGCCCTCACCCTGGTCGCCGACCGGGCCGGCGACACCCCCGGCCTGGGCTCCACGGCGGGCGAGGAGGTGCCGGACGCACGGTACGAGGAGTCGGCGTCGCCGCCCGGCGGGGTCCCGGCCGTCTTCGGCGCCGCGGGCTATCCGCCGCTTCAGCCGTCGGGCACGGGTTTCGGTTCGGCCTCCGGTTCCGGTTCCGGGTCCGCTTACGGGTCCGGTGACTTCCCGGCGACGGTGATCACTTCCCGGTCCGGGGGCGGCGGGGCGCACAAGGCATCGAGCCTCCAGCGGCTCGTCGGCGGTGCCCGGCGCAACCTCGTGGCCGTCGGCGCGGGCGCCCTGCTCGCGGCGGTGCTCGGCACGGTGGTGACGCTGGGGGCGACCTCGAACCCCAACGACGCGCCGTCCGACCAGGTGGGCGTCAACCCGTCCGCCAGCCCGGGCAGCGACGACGACAGCCTCGGCGCCGACAAGGCCGACAACGGCGAGAGCGACAGCAACGGCGACACCGGCACGGCCACCAGCCGCCCGACCGACCCGGGCCCCGACGGCACCTGGGGCACGTCGGACGACCCGACGCCGCCGGCCTCGGGAGGCGAGGAGCCTTCCGACGATCCGACGGGGACGAAGACGCCCGGTGGCGGTAACGGGGGTGGCACCGGGGGGAGCAGTGGCGGTACGACGCCCACGCCGTCCGTGACTCCGTCGGAGTCGCAGCCGTCCGAGACGCCTGTTTCCCCGACGCCCACCCCGTCCGATCCGGTGACGCCCTCTCCCTCGGCGAGCGAGTCGTCCGAGCCGTCCACGGAGCCGACGCCCTCGGATGCCACGACCTCGGCCAGCGGCCCGGCATCCACTCCGGTCGAGACCGAGACGGAGAGCGCCCCGGCCGACGACACCAGCGCCCCCGCGACGACGACGTCCAGCGAGGCGTCGGTGATCTGACAGCGCGGGCCCAGCAGTTCGGCGTACACACGAGAAGGGCCGGTCCCCGGGGACCGGCCCTTCTCGGTGAACAGATGTCGGAACAGCCCTCAGAACAGCCGGAGTTTGTCGTCCTCGATGCCCCGCAGCGCGTTGTAGTCCAGCACCGCGCAGCCGATGCCCCGGTCCGTGGCGAGGACGCGGGCCTGGGGCTTGATCTCCTGGGCGGCGAAGATGCCGCGGACCGGCGCGAGGTGCGGGTCGCGGTTCAACAGCTCCAGGTAGCGCGTGAGTTGCTCGACGCCGTCGATCTCGCCGCGCCGCTTGATCTCGACCGCGACCGTCGCGCCCTCGGCGTCCCGGCACAGGATGTCGACCGGGCCGATGGCCGTCATGTACTCGCGGCGGACGAGGGTGTAGCCGTCGCCGAGGGTCTCGATGCGGTCGGCGAGCAGTTCCTGGAGGTGTGCTTCCACGCCGTCCTTGATCAGGCCGGGGTCCACGCCGAGTTCGTGGGAGGAATCGTGCAGGATCTCCTCCATCGTGATGATGAGCTTCTCGCCCGCCTTGTTGATGACGGTCCAGATCCCCTCCTCTTCTCCTGCCCCCTCCTTCAACGTGCAGGGCGGAGACATCCAGTTGAGAGGCTTGTAGGCGCGGTCGTCCGCGTGGATCGAGACGCTGCCGTCAGCCTTGACCAGGATGAGACGGGGGGCCGACGGGAGATGAGCGGTGAGCCGGCCCGCGTAGTCCACGGAACAGCGCGCAATGACGAGACGCATGGTCGGCAACGCTACTCGACGCGTGGTGCTCCACGCGATTCGCCCACCTCACAGTGCTGACGAGGGCCTGGTGGGCCGAAGGAACATGCCAGGGGCAACTGTTCGTTGTTGGCTGATTGTGTTCCTACGGGGACGGTTCTGACCAGTCCTGTATCCGCGTTTTCCTGGTGCCGTCACGGTCCGTTGCATACCGTAGTAACCGGGAGGTCGCGATGCATCTACGGAGCGTGCTCGGTGTCGCGGGCTCCCTTTCCCTGTCCGGCAGCCCCCAAGACTTCGGGGGTGCGAGAGGAGAACTCATGTCGCTCGACGTCTCACCGGCCCTACTCGAACAGGCCGAGCGAGGCGACGTCGACGAAGCTGAATTCGTCGACTGCGTCCGGACCTCCCTGCCCTACGCATGGGAGATGATCAGCTCCCTGGTGGCCCAGCTGAAGGTGGACGGCGGAGACTTCGCCGACAACCAGACGCCGCCGCCGGACGAGCAGGCACGTGGCCAGCTGCTGCGTGCGCTGGCGAGTGACGCGATTCGCGGCGCGCTGCAGCGGCACTTCGGGGTGCGGCTGGCCTTCCAGAACTGCCACCGGGTGGCGGTGTTCCCGCTGGACGCCTCGGTGGACGTCAAGCTGGCCCGCTTCACCTCGGTGCGCAGTCAGTTGCTGAACCAGTCGCCGGAATTCCGGGACTGCTGAGGTGACGGTGATCTAGGGCACCGGCTTGCCGCTCCGTACGCGGGAGGTGTTTCTGTACGGGGCGGCAAGCTCCCTGAGGGCAGCGGCGGTTGACCGGGTCGACCGGGTCAGCGCAGCTGCGTGAGCACCTCGGTCCCCAGCCGTCGTACGTTCTCCTCCGTGGCCGCCAGATCGCCGGAGCCCTCGATGAGCAGGGCGAAGCGGGAGATGCCCGTCCGTTCGGACGTGGCCGCGAGCCGGTCGGCGCACAGCCTGGGAGTGCCCACCGGGTGCAGTCCGCAGAGGAGTTCGGTGTACGCCACCGGGTCCCGCATCGAACGCTCCCGGCCGTCCACCGTGACATGTGCTTCCAGCCCCTGACGCAGCCAGCCCGGCATCGCCTTCATCAGCGTCTCGACCGCGTCCGTGCGCCGGTCCGCGATCTGGCAGACGCCGGCCGACACATGGGCGGCGCCGTGGATCTCGTCCGCCGGACGCCCCGCCGCACGCGCCGACCGCCGCCACAGGGTGACCATCTCGGCCTTCTCCTCGTCCCCGACATGCATCCCGAGGAGCATCGGCAGCCCGCGCTCGGCGGCCAGCCGCACACTCGCCGGCGAGGTGCACGCGACGACGACCTCCGGCCCCGCCGTGTCCGTCAGCGACTCCGACGGGCTGGGTACGACGGGCACGTCACGGAACCTGAACCGGTCGCCGTCGGCCGACACGGACGGTTCACGCAGCCAGCGGACCAGCAGATCGAGTGATTCCGGGAAGGCATTCTCGTACGCCTCGATCCCCGTCCCGAACACCTCCAGGTCGACCCACGGTCCGCCGCGCCCCACGCCCAGCGTGAACCGCCCGCCGGACGTCAGGTGCAGCAGCGCGGCCTGCTCGCCGAGCATCACGGGGTGGGTGGTGGGCAGCACGCTCACCGCCGTACCGACCCGGATGCGCCGGGTGCGGCCCAGCAGCAGCGCGGCCAGGGTCGTCGCGGACGGGCAGGTGCCGTACGGCACGAAGTGGTGCTCCGCCAGCCAGACCGTGTCGAGACCCGCCTCCTCGGCGACCTCGGCGGACCGGACCGCTCGGTGCAGCGCCTCCCCCTGGCCCTGGCCCGGGAACTGGGCCGCCAGCACAAAACTTCCTACGCGCATTGCTCTTTCCTGCTTCCTAGGCCCCGACATGGAGCTCCCCCGCACGGCATAACCGCTCGACACGTGCCGAAGTCACGGCCTGGCGGAGAGATTGGCGGATTGTCTGCAGAATCGGGCAGCCGGGCGAAGAGTGGCCGGGGTGCCGACGGCGGACCGGTGGGGGACCGACGGGAGATTCGAGAAGGGGTTCGAGAGATGTTCGTGCGGGGGTGGTGACTTACTTCTACCCAGGATCGCGCCGCGTAGGCTGGAGACGACTCCTGCCCCCTGAACCGCTCCGTGAGGTGTCCCGTGTCCCCGCGCCGCAACCGCCCCCAAGGCCCCGGCTCGCCCGGCCGGAGCGCCGACGAGGACGACTCCGGCCGCTACGGCGGCTTCCAGTCCTCGGAGAGCTGGCAGGGCGAGAGCTGGAACGTCCGGCACGTGGCGGGGGCCAGCGCCCAGGGCAAGACCTACCGCTGCCCGGGCTGCGACCAGCTGATCCCGTCCGGCGTCCCGCATGTCGTCGCGTGGGCCGAGCACGCGGGCGTGGACGACCGCCGGCACTGGCACAAGGCCTGCTGGAACGCGAAGGACCGCCGCACCACGCGGGTGCAGCGGTCCCGTAACTCTCCGAGGTTCTGACCCAACTCGCCTGTCAGCTTGCGGAGTTCATCCCTCCGGGTGAATCAGCCGAGCCGGGTGAGCCAAGCGGATCAGGCGATTCGGGTGGTTCACACGTCCCGGCGGTCCAGCAGCACGAAGGCGCCGGCGATCGCCGCGGCGGTCACTCCGGCGAGCAGGCCGAGCTGGGCACCGCCGCCGGTGCCGTTCCCCTCGTCGATCCCGAAGATCTTGGCGAGGGAATTGGGCGCGTTGTAGTCCAGCATCTTCTCGCCGATCGCCCGCATGCTCTCGGACAGCAGCAGGAACGCGGGCAGGATCGCCGGCACCAGGACGAGCCCCAGCATCGCGGTGATCGCGCCCGCCGAGTGCCGCAGCATCGAGCCGACCGCGAGGGCGAGCACACCGAGCAGCGAGACGTACAGCGCGCCCATGACGACCGTGCCGCCCCACGCCTTGCCCTCGCTGCCGCTGTGCATCGACTCGGTCACCAGGCCGACGAAACCGATCGCGAACGCGGACACGACGAACGCGACCGCGAAGAAGATGATCAGCTTGGCGGCGAGCACCCGGTGGCGCTGCGGCGACGCGGTGAACGTCGTACGGATCATGCCCGTGCCGTACTCGGACGAGATGACCAGCACGCCCAGCGTGATCAGACAGATCTGCCCGAGGACCAGCCCGAAGAACGCGGGGATCGTGTACGGCACGTCCCCGAAGTCCTCGTTGGTCGTCTGCGCGGCGACCAGCAGGCCGATGCCGATGACGAGGACCAGGAAGACCCCGAGCGTCCACATCGTGGAGCGCACCGACTTGATCTTCGTCCACTCGGAGGCGAGGGCATGACCGAGATGCGTGCGCGTTACCGGGATCGGCGAGGTGTAGGCGGCGGCGTACGAAGTGCCGGGCGCCGCCTGCCAGTCGGGCGCCGCCTGCGGCACCGGCGTCTGCGTCGGGGGCTGCTGGGGCGTACTCATCGGGCGTCCTCGGGCTTGGTCAGGTCGGGGGCGGCGGCGGAGGGAGCCGGCTGCGCGTACGGGTTCGGGTGGCCGCCGACAGGCGTGCCGGGCCCGCCAGAGGCGCTGTACGGCCCCGCGGGCGGTCCGGGCTGCTCCGGCGCCGAGAACGGGGGCTGACCGCCCTGCTGGGGCGGCGGCGGGGCGTACCAGCCCGGCTGGCCCTGCCCCGGCACCGGCATCTGGGGCG
>Ga0307513_10006762_pt1 | contig 14959 bp, 9 predicted proteins | sample 15_EM_MG_FD_202174 | JGI IMG/M metagenome (GOLD analysis project Ga0307513, IMG submission 202174) | Populus trichocarpa ectomycorrhiza microbial communities from riparian zone in the Pacific Northwest, United States - 15_EM | ecosystem: Host-associated > Plants > Roots > Unclassified | place... | reverse complement strand
TGATGAAGATCGCGCCGATGGAAGAGCGCATCTACCGCCTGCGCTGCGTCGAAGGCTGGTCGATGGTGCTGCCATGGGTCGGCTACTCGCTGGCCGAGTTGATCAAACGGGTCGAGCCGACCGGCAACGCGAAGTTCGTCCAGTTCGTATCGCTGGCCGACAAGGCGCAGATGCCCGGCGTGCGCTCGTCGGTGCTCGATTGGCCTTATGTCGAGGGCCTGCGCATCGATGAGGCGATGCACCCGCTGGCCTTGCTGACCTTCGGCCTCTACGGCGAGGTGCTGCCGAACCAGAACGGCGCACCGGTGCGTATCGTGCTGCCGTGGAAGTACGGCATCAAGTCGGCGAAATCCATCGTCAAGATCCGCTTCATCGAGAAGCAGCCGAAAACGAGCTGGGAGATCTCCGGCCCCAGCGAATACGGCTTCTATTCGAACGTCAACCCGAAGGTCGACCACCCGCGCTGGAGCCAGGCCGGCGAGCGCCGCATCGGCGAAGACGGGCTGTTCGCGAAGAAGCGCCCGACCTTGATGTTCAACGGCTACGAACCCCAGGTCGGGCAGCTCTACGCCGGCATGGACTTGAAAAAGTTCTACTGAAGCAGGCGCCCGGATGAACAAGCTGCTGCTGAAGCCGGCGGCCAAGCCGTTGCTGTTCGCGCTGGCGCTGCTGCCGCTGGCCTGGCTGGTCTACGGCGCCTTCGCCAACACCTTGGGGCCGAACCCGGCCGAAGCGCTGATCCGCTCGACCGGCGACTGGACCTTGCGCTTCCTGTGCCTGACCTTGGCGGTGACGCCGCTGCGCCAGATGACCGGCTGGCACGCGCTGGCGCGGCTGCGCCGCATGCTCGGCCTGTACGCGTTCTTCTACGGCGTGCTGCACTTCCTGTGCTTCGCCTGGCTCGACCAGGGCTTCGACGTCGACGCGATCCTGCGCGACATAGCCAAGCGGCCCTTCACCCTGGTCGGCACGGCCGCGCTGCTGACGATGCTGCCGCTGGCCGCGACCTCGTTCAACCGCGCGATCAAGACGCTCGGCGCGGCGCGCTGGCAGAAGCTGCACCGGCTGGTCTACGCCACCGCGCTACTCGCGTTGCTGCACTTCTTCTGGATGCGCGCGGCCAAGCACAACTTCGCCGAATGGTCGGTCTACGCCGCGATCATCGGCCTGCTGCTCGGCTGGCGGCTGTGGAAGCGCTGGCGAGGTGCGGCCACGGCGCCGCGCCGCGCCGCTACTTCATGAACCCCGGCAGCCACATCGACAGCATCGGAAACTCGAGCACGACGAACAACGCGAGCGTGAGGATCGCGACGAACAGCCAGACGCCGCGGAAGATCTGCTTCAGCGTCACGTCCTTCAGCAGCGCGTTGAGCACGAACAGGTTCATGCCGACCGGTGGCGAGATCAACCCGATCTGCACCACCAGCACGATCAGCACGCCGAACCAGACCGGGTCGAAGCCGAGGCCGGTGACGATCGGAAAGAAGACCGGGATCGTCAGCAACACCATCGACAGCTCTTCCATGATGGTGCCCAGCAGCACGTAGATCACCATCATCGCGGCGACCACCATCAGCGGGCTGAAGCCCTGGTGCAGGATCCAGTCCTTCAGGTCGCCCGACATCGTCGTGAAGTTGACGAAGCTGGAGAACAGCATCGCGGCGATCAGGATCGTGAACAGCATCGCCGTCGTTCGCGCGCTCTCGACCAGCACTTCGTAGAGCGCCTTCCAGCTCAAGGCGCCGCGCAGCAGCGCGAAGAAGAACGCACCCGAAGCACCGATGCCCGCGCCTTCGGTCGCGGTGAACACGCCGCCGTAGATGCCGCCGAGTACCACCACCACCAGCAGCGCCACGCCCCAGATGTTGCGCAGGGCCTGCAGCCGCTCGGGCCAGCTCGAACGCTCGCCCGCCGGGCCGGCCTGCGGGTGCCGCCAGCAGATCCACGCCACGCCGCCCATCAGCATCGCCGCGCTCAGCAGGCCGGGGATGACGCCGGCGGCGAACAGCTTGCCGATGTTGGTCTCGGTGACGATGCCGTAGATGACCATGATCGTCGACGGCGGGATCATGATGCCCAAGGTGCCGCCGGCGGCGATGACGCCGGCCGACAGCTCGTTCGAATAGCCGAGCTTCTTCATCGGCGGGTAGGCCACCTTGGCCATCGTCGCCGCGGTGGCGATCGACGAGCCGCAGATCGCGCCGAAGCCGGCGCAGGCGATCACCGTCGCGTGTGCGAGGCCGCCGCGAAGGTGGCCGATGAAGGTGTAGGCGGCGCGGAACAGCTCGTGCGCGAGGCCGGCGCGGGCGACGAAGTTGCCCATCAGGATGAACAGCGGCACGACCGACAGCGTGTAGGCGAAGCCGGTGTCGTAGACCACCTGCGCCGCGTTGGCCATCGTCGGCGCCCAGCCGCGCAGCAGGCCGAGGCCGACGAAGCCGACCGCGCCCATCGCGAAGGCCAGCGGGATGCGCAGCAGCGCGAGCAGAAAGACGGCAGCGAAGCCGATCAGCGCGGCGCTCAAGCGCCGCCCTCGATGCCGGCGACGTGCGGCGGCAATGGCCGCCAGATCAGAAGCCCGTGGATCAGCGCGGTGGCGCCGCACAGCAAGCTCATCAGGCGAACGAAGGGCGCCAGGGTCAGCTTGAGCTGCGCGGTGGTGTCGCCATAACCCGCCATCTCGCCGGCCTTGGACCACATCAGCCAGGCCAGCCCGGCCAGCGCCGCGGCGCACAGCACGTCGATGACGATCTGCTGCGCGCGGCGCAGCCAGGGCGGCAGCAGCGGGTCGAGCGAATCGAAGACGACGTGTTCGCCGCGCAAGGAGACCAGCGGCAGCCCGGCGAAGATCACCGCCACCATCAGCAGCTCGGTCAACTCCAGCGAGCCGGGCAGCGAGGTATCGACCAGCTTGCGCCCGGCCACGTCGACCAGGGTCAGCAGCATGATCGCGAACAGCGCGCTGGCCGCCAGCGCGCCGCACAGCGCGGCGAGCAGCTTCTTCAAGCGCTACTGCTGAAGCTTCTTGACCTCGGCGCGGTAGTCGCCGAGCACCTTCTTCGCGTCCTTCAGACCCTTGCCCTCGGCGGCCTTGGCCCAGGTGTCTTCGAGCGGCGCGGTCTTCCCGGCCACCGCCTTCACGAACGCCGGGTCGGCCTTGCTGAACTGCACGCCCGAGGCCTGCATGAAGGCCATGCCGCGGCGGTCGACCTTGTCCCAGCCGCGGCCGAACTGCCGCGCGGCGGTTTCACCGGACAGTTCGTCGACCGCCTTCTTGATGTCGGCCGGCAGCGCGTCGTACTTGGCCTGGTTCATCATGAAAACGAAGCTGGTGTTGTAGAGGCCGCCGGGAAAGGTGGTCGCGTACTTGACGATCTTGTCGATCTTGAACGACTCCACCGATTCGGCCGGGAACAAGGTGCCGTCCATCACCCCGGTCGACAGCAGTTCGTAGCTTTCGGTCGCGGGCTTCAGCGTCGCGTTCATGCCGAGCGCCTTGCTGATCTCGTTGACCATGCCGCCGCCGACGCGGAACTTCAAACCCGCCAGGTCGTCGACCTTGACGATCGGCCGCTTGGTGTTGAAGACGATGCCCGGGCCGTGGGTGAACACCGCCAGCACCTTGACGCCCTGGTGCTCGGCGGCGAAGGCCGGCTGCTTGGCATAGACGCGCTGGTAGCCGACCGAAGTGGCCTCGGACGAATCGCCGAGGAATGGCAGCTCGGCCATCTGCGTCGTGATGAAGCGCCCCGGCGTGTAGCCATGAACCGTGAACGACAGGTCGGCCAGGCCATTGCGGACCGCGTCGAAGGTCGCCGGCGGTGCCGCCACCGCGCGCGGCAGGATGTTGCACTTGGCCTTGCCGGCGGTCTTCTGCTCCAACTGGCTGCACCAGTCCTTCTGCGTCTCGCTCAGCGTGTGCGAAGGCGGCAACCACGACGACGCGGTCAGCACGACCTGCGCCGATGCGGCACCGCAGGCCCCGGCACAAGCCAGCGCGAGCAACGCTCGCACGGCGTTCGAACGTCGGGACGGGCTCATCGGCAGGCTCCTCGGGGTTGGCGGGTGGCGGCCGATTCTGCCGCATCGGCGAGGCTTTCAGCGCGACAAAAGCGCGCGCGGCGCCCAGGTCTTCGGCGCTGTCGACCCGAGGGCACAGATCGGGGCGACGTGAAGTCCGCACGCGCGACCCGGCGCCCTGCCCCGCGATCGCGGGGACCGCGGACATGGGCCGCGGCCCTACGATGACGGCATGCCGCTGACGAATCCGACGCCCCTCCCCGCTGCCCACGATGCCCCCGCGTACGAAGCGCTGCGCCGGGCCACTGCCGACCTCGGCGCCGTCCAGGCCAATGGCCGCCCCTTCGAGATGACCCAGGCGCTGGCGCAGCTGGCGCGCTGCTACCGCGGCATCGGCGCCACTGAAATGGCAACGACGAGCTTCGAGCAGGCCTTGCTGTGGAGCGCCTTCGCCGGCTCGATCGACGGCACCGTCGACCTGCTCTGCGAGCTCGGCGAGACCGCCGCACTGCGCGCCGACGAGCTCGACGACGGCGCCCCGCGCAGCGGCCGCGGCCACGCGGCACGCGAACGAGCCCGCGACCATGCCTTCGAAGCCGCGACATTGGCTGCGCGGGTCGCCGACCCCCGCTGGGAGATCGTCGTGCTGCTGCGCATCAGCCAGGTCCTCGAACGCTGCGGCGACCGCGACGACGCGATGTCGATGCAGACCCGCGCGCTGCGGCTGCTGGCGGGGGACCTGGCGACGCCGGCGGACCTGACGCTGCCGCCGGCGCTGGCGGACTGCTGAGCTGCTGGGGCTGGAAACCCCCCAATTCCATCGCCGCGCGGCCGCTAAGATAGGTCGGCGCTACCTTGGCCAGCCTGCGGCCGGGCTGGCTCAGGAGTTCCGCCATGAGACCTGTCCTGCTTTCCCTCGCCGCAACCCTGTGGTTCCTGGCCGGCTCCAGCCAGGCCGCCGTCACCGCGACCTTCGACGACCTCCCAACCCCGCCGGCGCTCACGACGGCCACCGGGCTCTTTTTCGCGAACGGCGGCAGCTCGACCTATCAGGGCGTGGTCTGGGATTCGCGATTCGGCGTGGCCGGCGAAGCCTATCGCGTTGACCCGCCGGGTGGCCCCTTGTTCGGCCTGCCGAAGTCGCCGAGCTACTACGTGACGAACGATTCAGCCGACGTCGGTGGCACGTTCACGAGCGACGGCCTGCTGATGACGACGACCCTTGTTCTGACCGAGGCATGGTTCGGGCAGAACGAGTACTACGGCTTCGGCGGCGGCGCCGACCAGATCACCATCCACGCGCTGCACGGCTCGGACATTCTCGGGTCCGTGTCGCTCGCCTTGCCCGATGACACGCCGGGCCAGCCGGAGCCGCTGCGCATGATTGACACCTCGGCTTTCGTGTCGCTCGCCGGCATCACCGGCTACCGGATCGATCGCCGGCCGCAGGGCGAGTTCTCCGATAGCTGGGTCGCCGACAACTTCGTCTTCCAGTCGCCGGTGCCGGAAGCGTCGACGGGCTGGCTGTTGCTGCTGGGCCTTGCCGGTGTTCTGGCCGTTCGACGTGGGCAGGCACGCTCATTCATCGCACGCGCTGCGCTCGGTGCGGCTCTGGTTGCCGCCGGCCCGGCCGGCGCCGGCACGCTGTACGACGCGACGCTCGGCACCCGGCCGGTGTTGCAGGGCTGGTTGCCGCTGGCGTCGGGCGCGCCGGCAGCGCAGAGCGTCGCAGCCGGCACCTACACGCTGGACACCACCGGCGCCGGCGTCGTGATCTGGGGCAACGGCCGCCTGAGCCCGCTGCCACTGGACACCGGCGCCGGCTTCGATCTCTCCTTCAGCCTGCAGGTGCAGAGCGAAACCCACACCAGCGTCAATCGCGCCGGCTACTCGCTGGTCGTCGTCGGCGCCGACAACACCCGTGCGCTGGAAATCGCCTTCTGGAGCGGCAGCGTCTGGGTCTACGACTACGACGCGAGCCACCCCGATCGCTTCGTCCACGGCGCCGACACCACCTTCGACACCGGCGCGTCGCTGCGCAACTACACCTTGTCGGTTCGCAACCAGCAGTTCACGCTCGCCGGTGACGGCACGACGCTGTTGGCCGGTGCGCTGAACGACTACACAGCCGAAGGCGCGCCGTACACAGTGCCGAACTTCATCTTCTTCGGTGACGACACGTCGCGCGGCAACTCGATCACGAAGCTCGGCTTCGTGTCGATCAGCGCAGTGCCCGAGCCGGGGCCGGCCGCCCTGCTGCTGGCCGGCCTGGCGGCGCTGGCTTGGCGCCAGCGCGCCAACCCCGCTGACCGCCGGCTACAGCGGTGCTGCCTTGCGTGGCTCGGCAGCAGCCTTGGCCGCCACCTTGGTCATCGATTTCGTGGCAGCCACCGTGGCGCTCGGCGTAGCCTTCGCGGCGACGGCCGGCTTGCTGCTGGCGGGCGCCATCGCGTCCTTGGCGCCGTCGGCCGGACAGGCCAGGGCGTTGGCTGCGGCGAATGCAACGGGGATCAACAGGTACTTCATGACCGGCTCCTGTTCCGTCAATGAACGGCATACAGACTAACTCGCGCGTGAATTCAGCTGGTTGCCCCCGCCCCTGCGCGCGGCAAGGTTTTTGAGCGCTGGCGCCCTCACCCAGCCCGCCGCAGCACCGCCGCCAGAGACTGCCCGGTGTGCGACCCGGCGGCAACCACCGCCTCCGGCGTGCCGGCGACGACCACCCGACCGCCTTCGCCGCCGCCTTCGGGGCCGAGGTCGATGACCCAGTCGGCCTCGGCGATCACGTCGAGGTCGTGCTCAATGACGACGACGCTGTGGCCGCCGGCGACCAACCGGTGCAGCACGCGGATCAGCTTCTCGACATCGGCCATGTGCAGGCCGACGGTCGGCTCGTCGAGCACGTACAGCGTGTGCGGCACGCGGTTGCCGCGCCGGGTGACGTCGTCGCGGACCTTGCTCAGTTCGGTGACCAGCTTGATGCGCTGCGCTTCGCCGCCGGACAAGGTCGGCGACGGCTGGCCGAGCGTCAGATACCCCAGCCCCACGTCCTTCAGCAACTGCAGCGGGTGGGCGACGACCGGCATGCTGGCGAAGAAATCGACCGCTTCGTCGACCTCCATCTTCAATACCTCGCCGATGCTCTTGCCGCGCCAGCTCACCGCCAGAGTCTCGGGGTTGAAGCGCGCGCCGTGGCAGACATCGCAAAGCACCTTCACGTCGGGCAGGAAGCTCATCGCGATCGTCCGCAGGCCCTGGCCCTCGCAGCTCGGGCAGCGGCCGTCGCCGGTATTGAACGAGAAGCGCGCCGCCGCGTAGCCGCGCGCCTTGGCTTCGAGCGTCTCGGTGAAGAGCCGGCGGATCGCGTCCCAGAAGCCGATGTAGGTGGCCGGGCACGAACGCGGTGTCTTGCCGATCGGCGTCTGGTCGACTTCGAGAACGCGGTCGATGTCTTCGAAGCCGGCGAGTCCCGTGCAGCCGACCAATGCCGGGCCGCCGCCGGCGGCCAGCGTGTCGCGCCCGGCCTTGCTGCTCTTCAGCGCCACCCGGGCCTGCACGTTGGCGAGCAGCACGTCGCGCGCCAACGTGCTCTTGCCCGAGCCCGAGACCCCCGTCACGACCACCAGCCGCTGCAACGGCACGCGCAGGTCGACGTTCTGCAGGTTGTGCAGCGAAGCGCCCTTCAGCTTCAGCGCCGGCGCATCGGCGGCGACCGCGCGTCGCGCGTGCAGCGGGTGCTGCAACGGCCGCGCGAGGAAGCGCCCGGTCACCGAGCTGCCTTCTTTCGCCAGGTCGGCGACCGTGCCTTCGGCGACCAGCCGGCCGCCGCGTTTGCCGGCGCCGGGGCCGATGTCGATGATGTGTTCGGCGCGCCGGATCGTGTCTTCGTCGTGCTCGACGACGACCAGCGTATTGCCCTGCTCGCTCAGGCGCGCCAGCGCCTTCAGCAGGATGCCGTTGTCGCGCGGGTGCAGCCCGATGGTCGGCTCGTCGAGCACGTAGCAGACGCCTTGCAGATTGCTGCCGAGCTGTGCCGCCAGGCGGATGCGCTGCGCTTCGCCACCCGACAAGGTGGGCGCCGCGCGGTCCAAGGTCAGGTAGCCGAGGCCGACTTCTTCGAGGAATTCGAGCCGGCTCTTGATCTCGCTGACCACGTCGCGCGCGATCCCGGCATCACGGCCTTCGAGCCTCAATGATTCGATCCAGCGCCGGCTGTCGCGCACCGACAGCGCGGCGATCTCGCTGATCGGCCGCGCGTCGAAGGTTACTGCCAGCGAGCTGGGGTTCAGCCGCGCGCCCAGGCACTGCGGGCAGGCGACATCTTCGACGCCTTCGACCTCGGCTTCCTCGGCCGGAAAACTTTGTTCGCGGCCCTTGTTGTCGTCGTCGCGAACCGAGTCGTCGTAGGCCTTGCGCTGCTCGCGCGTCAGCGCCAGGCCGGTGCCGACACACAGGCTGCACCAGCCGTGCTTGCTGTTGTAGCTGAACATGCGCGGGTCGAGCTCGGGGTAGCTCGTGCCGCAGACCGGGCACGCGCGCTTGGTCGAAAAGACCTTGACGTCACCGACGCCGAGGCCGGTGCCGAACAGGTTCAGCGAATCGACCAGCCCGTCCAGCGGGTGCAGCAGATGCAACACACCCTTGCCGAGTTCGAGCGCCTTGCCGAGCAGCGTGCGCAATTCGGCCTCGTTGGCGGGCGTGATCACGATGTCGCCGACCGGCAGTTCGAGCGTGTGCTCCTTGAAGCGGTCGATGCGCGGGAAGGGTTGTAGCGACAGGAACTCGCCGTCGACGCGCAAGTGCGTGTGGCCGCGCGCCTTGGCCCATTTCGCGAGATCGGTGTAGACGCCCTTGCGGTTGACGACCAGCGGCGCCAACAGCCCGACGTGCTGGCCGCGATGGTCGCGCAGCAACTGCGCGGCGATGCTCTCGGCGCTTTGCGCCTTCACCGGCGCGCCGTCCTTGATGCAGTGCTGCAGGCCAAGCTTGACCCACAGCAGGCGCAGGAAGTGCCAGACCTCGGTCGTCGTCGCGACCGTGCTCTTGCGCCCGCCGCGGCTCAGGCGCTGCTCGATCGCCACCGTCGGCGGAATGCCGTAGACCGCGTCGACCTCGGGCCGGCCGGCCGGCTGCACGATGCTGCGCGCGTAGGCGTTCAGCGATTCGAGATAACGCCGCTGGCCTTCGTTGAACAGGATGTCGAAGGCCAGCGTGCTCTTGCCGGAACCCGACACCCCCGTGACGACGTTGAACTTGCCGCGCGGGATGGCCACGCTCAGGCTCTTCAGGTTGTGTTCCTTGGCGTTGACGATGCGGATCGCATCGTCGAGCACCTGGCGCGCCTGGCGCTGCGCGCGCAGCAGGGTTTGCAGCGCGCGGCCTTCTTCGGCGACCAGCACGCCGCTGCCGAGCGATCGTTCGTAGTCGCGCAAAGCACGGCCGGTGTGCGACGTGCCATGCGCCTTCACATCGTCGGGCGTGCCGGTGCAGACCAGTTCACCGCCGGCCTCGCCGCCTTCGGGGCCGAGGTCGACGATCCAGTCGGCCGCGCGAATGACGTCCAGGTTGTGCTCGATCACCAGCAGCGAATGTCCGGCGTCGAGCAGTTTGCGCAAGGCGCGCATCAGCTTCGCGATGTCGTCGAAATGCAGCCCCGTCGTCGGCTCGTCGAACAGGAACAAGGTGCCGCGCTTGGCCGCCGGCTGGCGCGGGCCATTCGCGGCGTCGGCCAGGAAACCGGCGAGCTTCAAGCGCTGGGCTTCGCCGCCGGACAGCGTCGGCACCGGCTGCCCGAGGCGGACGTAGTCGAGCCCGACATCGATGATCGGCTGCAGCCGCGCGACCACCTCACGGTCGTTCTGGAACCAGTGCGCGGCCTCGGCGACCGTCAGGTCCAGCACGTCGGCGATCGACAATTGCATCGGCCCGCGAACGACCTTCGCGTCGAGGATCTCGGGCCGATAGCGGCGGCCGTCGCAGTCCGGGCAGCGCAGGTAGACGTCGCTCAAGAACTGCATCTCGACGTGCTCGAAGCCCGAGCCGCCGCAGGTCGGGCAGCGGCCGTCGCCGGCGTTGAAGCTGAAGGTGCCGGCGTTGTAGCCGCGCTCGCGCGCCAGCGGCGCCTCGGCGAAGATCTTGCGCAGTTCGTCGAAGGCGCCGACGTAGCTCGCCGGGTTGCTGCGCGCGGTCTTGCCGATCGGGCTCTGGTCGACGAAGACAGCCTGCGACAGCCAGTCCATGCCGAGCAGGCGGTCGTGCGCGCCCGGGGTTTCGGTCGGCTTGCCGAAGTGCCGCGCCAGCGCCGGGTACAGCACGTCCTGCACCAAGGTGCTCTTGCCCGAGCCGCTGACCCCCGTGACGACGACCAGCCGCTGCAACGGCAGCTCGACGCTGATGCCCTTCAGGTTGTGGTCGCGCGCGCCTTCGAGCACCAGCTTCGGCGTCGTCTCGTTGACCAGCCGCCGGAAGCCGCTGCTGACCTGCTTGCGGCCGCCGAGGTAGGCACCGGTCAGCGTATCGGCGTTGCGCGCTTCGTCGGGCGTGCCGTCGAAGACGATCCGGCCGCCGCGCTCGCCGGGGCCCGGGCCCATGTCGATCAGGCGGTCGGCGGCGAGCATCACCGCCGGGTCGTGCTCGACCACCACCAGCGTATTGCCGGCGTCGCGCAGGCGGTGCATCGCTTCGATGATGCGGTTCATGTCGCGCGGGTGCAAGCCGATGCTCGGCTCGTCGAGAACGAACATCGTGTTGACGAGCGAGGTGCCGAGTGCCGTCGTCAGGTTGATGCGCTGGACTTCGCCGCCGCTGAGCGTGCGGCTCTGGCGGTCGAGCGTCAGATAGCCCAGGCCGACATCGCACAGATACTTCAGCCGCGTGCGGACCTCGTCCTGCAGCAGCTTCAGCGCTTCGTCGAGCAGGCTGCTCGGCAAGGTCAGCGTATCGACGAAGCGGCGCAGGCGGTCGATCGAAAGCTGCATCAGGTCGTGCAGGTGCAGCCCCGGCAGCGCTTCGAGCTGCTCGCGGGTCCACGGCACGCCGGCCGGCATCACGCGCTTGCTCGGCGGCAGCACCGCATCGGCCTCGGCCTTCTCGCCGATCCGCCACAGCAGCGCTTCGAGCTTCAGCCGGGCGCCGCCGCAGACGGTGCACGGCGTGTAGCTGCGGTACTTCGACAAGAGCACGCGGATGTGCATCTTGTAGGCCTTGCTCTCCAGGTAGCCGAAGAAGCGGCGCACGCCGTACCACTGCTTGTGCCAGTTGCCGGTCCAGTTCGGCGAGCCTTCGACGACCCAGTCGCGCTGGGCCTGCGTGAGCTGGTTCCAGGCGGTGTCGCGCGGGATGCCGGCCTCGCCGGCGTACTTGATCAGGTCGTCCTGGCAGTCCTTCCAGGCCGGCGTCTGCATCGGCTTGATCGCGCCGTTGCGCAAGGTCTTGCGCTCGTCGGGGATCACGAGGCCGAAGTCGACTCCGATCACGCGGCCGAAGCCACGGCAGGTGTCGCACGCACCATAGGCCGAATTGAAGCTGAACATCGCCGGCTGCGGGTCGGCATAGCGGAGGTCGCTTTCCGGGCAGTGCAGGCCGGTGCTGTAGCGCCACAACGTGCTTTCGTCGCCGACATGCACGTTGAGCCGGCCGCTGCCGCGCTTGAGTGCGAGCTCGACCGCTTCCATCACCCGCACCTTCTCGGTGTTGGCGAGGCGGAAGCGGTCGGCAACCACGGCGAGGACCTTGCGCGAGCCGTCGATGTGTTCGGCCTGCACCCGCGTGAAGCCGCTCGCCGACAACCACTGTTCCTGCTGTTCGGCGGTGGTGTCGGCGGGCAATTCGACCGGAAACGTGAACACCAGCCGCGGGTCGCCGGCGGCGGCCGCGCGCGCCTGCAGATCGGCGTAGATCGTCTCCGGCGTGTCATGGCGCACCGGCAGCGCTGTCTGCTTGTCGAACAGCCGCGCGGCGCGCGCGAAGAGCAGCTTCAGGTGGTCGTTCAGCTCGGTCATCGTACCGACCGTCGAACGCGAGGTACGCACCGGATTCGTCTGGTCGATCGCGATCGCCGGCGGCACGCCATCGACGCGGTCGACCGCCGGCCGGTCCATGCGGTCGAGGAACTGCCGCGCATAGGCGCTGAAGGTCTCGACGTAGCGCCGCTGGCCTTCGGCGTACAGCGTGTCGAAGACCAGGCTCGACTTGCCCGAACCGCTCGGGCCCGTGACCACCGTCAGCTCGCCGGTGCGGATGTCGAGGTCCAGGTTCTTCAGGTTGTGCTGGCGAGCGCCGCGGATGCGGATGAGGCCGGTCGACATGGCTCGGGAGGGGCTCGGAAGGGGTTTTGCGATGGCGGAACCGGCCATTCTAGGCAGTGCGGGTGAGGCCTGCAGCGGCCCGATGAAGGGGTCCGCAAACGGCCAGCCGGCGGCGCTGGCTGCTGGCGCACGAAGGCGCGCGCGCCGAGCGGCAAGGCGACTTGTTTTCGGCGGCAGGGCCGTGGATCCTGCAGGCGGCGGCCGAACCCGTCGAACTACAGCAGGTCTTCGATCACCAGCCGGTGGTACTTCTCGGCGATCAGCGCGCCGTGCAGGCGAACCACGGCGGTGATGCGCGCGGTGTCGGCGGCCTCGGGCGCGAACACGATCAGCCAGCTCGCGCCGTTGCGCGCGAGCTGCTGGTAGCGGCGCATCAGGCTGACCTCGTAGCCGAAGCCGGCGAAGTCGCTGGCGTATTGCAGCATGCGCTGCATTTCGTCGCTTTCTTCGGCAGCCGAGTACTGGAGGATGTCGTCGTCGTCGAAGCCGGCATCGCGCAGCGCGGCCGCGGCGAGGGCCGCGCTGGCATCGTCTGGCAGCGCGACGACGACATGGCCGACCGGCTTGAAGGTGCCGAACGATAGTGGGTGATCCGCTTTGGTGAGACGCTTGATCGGCATGACCCGTGTCCTCTCTCGAAGCAGCAGGCGAGCAGTCTATGCCCGGCCGGCGCCGGGCTCAAGCGCCGGCCAGAAACCGTTCGATCAATGCGTATTGCTCGGGCGTGTTCAGCGCCGGCGCATGCCCGCAGCCGTGGATCGTCGCAACCACCGCGCGCGGGCCGCGGGCGCGCATCGCGTCGGCCGTCTCGGGCAGCAGCAGGTCGGAGTCTTCGCCACGCAGGCACAGCACCGGCAGCGACAGCGAGTCCCAGGCGTCCCATTGCAGATAGTCGTCGGGGTGGTGGATGAACTGCTGCACCATCGCCGGGTCGTAGTGCGGCGTCACGCGGCCGTCGGGCAGGCGGCGCATGGAGGTCTCGGTGAGCAGCCGCCACATCGGATCGCTGAGCCAGCCGTAGGGCTGGTAGACGGTGCGGAAGTACTGTTCGAGCCCGCCCATCGTCGCAAACGACGGCGGGCTGCCGGCGTAGCTGCGGATGCGCGCGATCGCCGGCGCGGCGAGTTGCGGGCCGACGTCGTTGAGCACCAGCCGGCGGATGCGCGCGCGCAACGGCCCGGCCGCCGCGTGCAGGCCGATCGCGCCGCCCATCGACGTGCCGAGCCAGTGGCAGCTCGCGATGCCGAGCTGGTCGAGCAAGGCGACCGCGAGCTTCTCGTAGAACGCCAGGCAGTATTCGACGGCCGGCCGCGGGCTCCACTGGCTCAAGCCGCGGCCGATCGTGTCCGGGCAGATCACCCGGTAGCGCTCGGACAGCTGGGCGGCGATGTGGTCCATGTCGCGCCCGGTTCGCGCCAGGCCGTGCCAGGCCACCACCACCTCGTCGCGGCCGGCACCCCACTCGGTGAAGTGGATTTCGCGGCCTTCGCATTGAAGGTAGTGGGAGGTGAACGACATGGACGGCTCGCGCGAATCGATCAGTTCGGAACGTTCACCGAGGTGCCGGCAAAGCCGATCTGGTCCGCCACCGACGGCGCGGCGCTGATCGCCGGCACGTTGGCGGCGGTGATCGCCGGCGCCAAGCCGGGCGTGCCGCCGCGCGGCGTGCTGCGCACCACCTGGCTGGCCGGCAGCGCGGTGCCGGTCTTCAGGTAGGCGTACATCGCATCCATCGAGCGGTTGAAGTAGACGTGCAGCGGCACGAAGCGGGTGTCGAAGCCGGTGAAGGGCGGCGCCAGGAACGAGTCGAAGTGCTGCGCGTTCGTGACCTCGATGTAGTGCAGCTTCGTCGCACTCGCTTCGACGACCCGGTTGTAGGCCACGTAGGCGCGTGCGTTGTCGTTCACCGGCACCAGCGCGTCGCTGCGCCCGGCGACGATGATCGCCGGCTTGGCGCGCAGGTTGCCGTTCAGCACGACTTCGGCGATGCCGGCGCGCACGGCCGCGCTTTGCGCCGCGGTCGGCCGCGTCGACGTGGCGCTTGTCGTGAGCGCAGCGCCGGTCTCGTCGACCCCGGTGACCAGCGCGCGCTGGCAAAGCGCGTTGTCGAGGCCGAAGTCCTGCACGGCGGTCGACACCGATGTCGCCAGCGACCACAGGCGCGAGCCGCCGACCGAGTCGTTGTAGACCACGCTGGCCGGCGTGCCGTTGGCGGTGCCGTTGCCGGTCGCGAAGCTCTGCGCCTTGGCCGTCGCAACCGGCGCTATCGGTGCGCCGAGCGCGTCGACCTGCGCGAAGCTGGTGTTGCAGACGTTGTCGGTCACCGAGAAGCGGCCGTACATCGTCGGGTACATGGCCGACAGGATCGGCCCGTTGCCCAGGCCGTAGTGGCCGTTGTGCATCGTGTCGTGTTCGGCGGTCCAGCCGAACGCACGCAGCTTGTTCAACGCATCGAGCGACTGCGCCGCGGTGTCGGCCCCGGCCACCAGGCCCTTGGCCGCCAGGCTGCTGCAGCGGGCCGCGGCGCGGGTGGTCATGCCGGCGATGAACATGAAGTTGTAGGTCGTCAGCTCGGTCATCGCGGCGCCGCTGGCGAGTGCGGCGCAGGGTTGGTAGAGGTTGCCGTGGGTCAC
>Ga0307513_10006761_pt1 | contig 14959 bp, 24 predicted proteins | sample 15_EM_MG_FD_202174 | JGI IMG/M metagenome (GOLD analysis project Ga0307513, IMG submission 202174) | Populus trichocarpa ectomycorrhiza microbial communities from riparian zone in the Pacific Northwest, United States - 15_EM | ecosystem: Host-associated > Plants > Roots > Unclassified | place... | reverse complement strand
GAGAGTCGAGAGAGAGACTGGACACAGAGGTCAGGTTCCCCCCCCCCCCCCGAGTCCCCCACTCGCTGAGGATGAAATTTCTCGATCGGTTCGGAAACGGCAACCCCATTTGGAAGGGATCAGAACGTTGTCGTCTGTTGCGTCACCCTGCTCAAACACCGACCAAGCAGACCTCGCGCGACGATGGCCCGAAGACGATACCGTAACGGCTGCGGGGGAAGGCGATGACTCGGAAGGATCGTTGATAATGCTTTTCTGGGACTGTATTCTGTGGAGCGGACGTCTGCGTGGGTCGTGTATGCATAAGCGTCCAGCAGACACGGCCGCGAAATGATAGGGTGTGCTGGAACAATCATCTCGTGAAAAGCACAGGCGTCTTCCCCGACTGGGCGTTCTCCAAATTCCCAGGTTTTCCAAGAAAACCCCGTCGGACACACTTCCTCACCTTGTCCAAGTGGGGTCTAGTGTGGGCTGTTACGAACTGAATGCGTGTAGGCCGAGAAGTCGAGTTATAATCCCAACAATCATGCCAGTCCACACACGTCGTTTCGTACCACGCTCCGCCACAAACCGAGACAAACAAAGGCGGCATATATAAATAAAAAATAAAAAATAAAAAATAAAAAAATACAGGGGACCCCGGACACCTCGTGGAATGGAAAATTCATGATGCCGTGGAGACGCTTGGCCGAATAAGGATTAGAGGAGCGGCGTCAGTGATTGCAGGCCAATCGATCAGAGGGAAAGAGGAACAAAGGGGGGCGTGTGCGGTGGACGTAACGACGGTTATCTTCCCCTCAGGCCCCCCCCCAGCCACGGCCACGGCCACCACAAGGACTGGCAAGCGTCTCTTCGCTAGCCTATTGTGCGCTAATAGAGGGCACATTTCCCATGTCCAACCCTTCCACACTGGAAACAGAAAGGCCACATAGAAGTTTGGCCACCCAACACAGCCGAACCCGACTCTATACCCCGAGGCACATGTTTTGGAGGTTTTTGGAATCCCATACAATCCAGTTCCCGGACAGAGGGAGAGAGGCATCACAATAGAGTGAGGGAACAGCACGTACACCTATCAGGAATCCAATCTCGGCACACACCACCCCCAACCTTCCTTCCCCACATACATACATTGAACCGAGGACAGCATTGCGGCAATTCCTACTCCGGGCACTATCGCCACACACCGGATCTCGACCAAGCCCTGGCGATAAGTCTCTTAGTACCCCTTGTCCCCGTCCGACGACGGTGCGTCACCGCGATATGCTACAAATAGCGCTGGTCAGATGGTCCCTCCCCCCGCAGTCGTTGGTCTTGTCGTTATTCGGTTTCCTTGGGGTCGTCAACTGATCACGTATCGAGAAAAGAGGGTGCGATTGGCCTACGGCCCGCACCTTCCCTTGACTCCTCGGTATCCAGATATCACCGCCGTCTCCCATGCTCTTTTCATCTTTCACGACAGCGCGGTTAGCCCATATTCACGGTGCAGTGTAATGGCGCCCAATGAACCCCCCAACTACAATTGCCGCTTCTCCTCTTCCGTGTTCCGCCCTTTCCTCTCACGCATGTTCGATAAGCAGCCACGGCCCACCAAACCTCCAGCAACGTTCACGGCACATGTCTCTTGCACATTTCACAGTCGTATACCGCCTTTGGCTACATTCCACATATTTCCAATTTTCACCGCCTCGATCACGAACAAAAGGCGCCGCTGGTACCACCCTCCATTCCCTATCAGATTCCGCACCTTCGCGCCCGGTCCGTAGAGACAGAAGAGACCAGCGACGCCCCAAGATTTGTTTATTCTAGTTCGGCCACCCATCCCTTGGCCTCGGGGGTGTCGATGGGCTTCAGAACCTGGGAAATAGGTCAGAACGATGCCACAACCTGATGTGGCGTCAAACGGCCGCTCCACAAAAGTATCCCCGAACAGTCCGCGAAGCGCGGATGCACGATGCCCAGAGCTCGGAACGGGGGGTGGGGGGAAACAAAATGTGTTGTGATACGCAGGCACGGCGTGATCCCGTGATAGGACAACAAGCGTTTAGAACAAATCGTACCTCGAGAAGCTTGTCGACATACGCTTTCTGGGCGGCTTCCTTGGAAATTCCCTCGGCATCCTTCCAGGCGTCCCTGGATGCCATCCCACCCACGAAACGAATGAAAGCAAAGTTCAGTTAGCGTGTGTCACACCCCATGAGGTTAGGATATATGAGGGAAAGCGGCATTGGGCACCCAGGATGTCAGGCAGGGAAGGGAGCGATCAGCTCATATCAACTGAACTGTGCCCCAACCCTCCCTTCCTGCGATACGGACATGAAACGCTGGCCGGATGATCCCAAGGGAATATAACTCTGCTCGCTTCTCGTACGCCCAGTTCCAAATAGAACCTAGACACACACCATTTCGCCTTCCCAGTAAAGTCCAATAGACCGGGCCGCGGGATATTGACGTCCCCGATGGTAGCTGTTACGCAAGCCAACGCAGATCAGCAGATCGGCGTATACGGGTTCCACAGAAAACTCCCAGGGAGGGCCAAGCGGTGGGGTGGGTTTCCTGGCGAATGCCCAGTCGAGCTTGGTCGCCAGAGGTCCTCCGCCGGTCCTCCCTGGGATCGACGACGACCGGACGAGGCTCACCTTGCTTGTAGAACTTGTAGAACTGGTCAACGGGCAGACGGCTGCGTGAGGTGCCCCCGCCATGCGAAGAGGGATATCAGAAACGTACGGCGAGCTGATCATCCTGAGTCGGTCGAATGGGCCCTTCCTTGGGCAAGCCCTGGACGATGGCGACGGCACGGTCGAACTTGGCCTGAATAGACATTATCGGCGACGAAGAGCGAGATTGACGGTGGTCGATGGGTATGGGGTCAAGGAAGAGCGTTTATCTTGCCCTCGGTCGCTGGTTGTAGGCCGGGTCTGGACGTGACGAGATCGTGACGACACCGGCGTCACACGCCACCGGTGCTTTGCCACTGTCACTCCCACCCTGCGCGCCGTCGACCGGGCCAACCAGCTGCCCCACATCTGTTTTCGTTGGTCCGTTCGCACCACGCATCATTGGCGGATAGCTCGTTTACCCACTCCCCGGAAGCACGGATCCTGGACTCGGTGCCCTAGCCAAAAACGTGTAGACGGCCCATTGTGACACCCCACGACCCAATGTCCAAGCCTGCCGTCCCCCCATCCCCCCAGGAGATTTACCGACGGCTTTCCATTCACTCCACCCCCAAACAACCCAGGGTGAGTACAAAGACAATACGGCACACCACCCCCGATCTATGCCCAATGCTCGTACCCCCGAACGCGTTTTCCGTCTTTACTTCATCCATTTCAATTGCGTATGCTGACATCACTATCCGCTTTTTCTCATCCCTTCCCATCCACGGGATTTTGTAGAAACACTTGGGGCCCGGCGTTGCGACCTCCCAGCAGGCCGTTTCCGGCACAGAATCCGACTCCGATTCGATGCTTTCACCCGAGAACCCGACCCTCTCTCCCTCGACCTCGACCAGTGGCGGTGCAATATTCGCTTCGAACATTACCCAGCCGCCGTTGGATTCAATCGCCGAAGGGCCGCTGGCGAGTGAAGATTCGGAAGATGATCGGGACCCAGACGACGACGTAGACGAGGGTAAGGCGGCTCATAAGCGAAAGTCGAGTGACGAAACCATCGTCAAATCCGGCTACTTGTGGAAAAAAGGCGAGCGTCGGAAGGTGCGCAGCGTTTCGTACGGCGTTTCTTCGCAGGCTGTTTACACGTTCCGTATCGTGTATATATACAGGCTTGGAAGAAGCGGTGGTTCGTCCTGAGATCTGCCCACCTGGTCTACTACAAGAGTTCCGCCGAATACCGGCTGCTTCAGCTCTTGGACCTGGGGGATATCCACACATGCACACCCGTCACTCTCAAGAAGCACGACAACGCGTTCTGCATCGTTTCGCCCAAGCGGACATACTATCTCCAAGCGAGTACTCAGAAGGAGGTTCAGGAGTGGGTTAAAGCTGTGAATGAGGCGAGGGAGGATCTGCAGTTGACGAGTACTGTCACCGAAGGCATGTTGGCTGCGTCATCAACCGCCCCGATACCCATCCCACGAAAGCCCGGGGAAGTCAACCGATCCCCTTCGCACTCACCACACGGACACGGGGTCACATCGTCGGACTCGGAGGCGGAGGGCTCCATGCCGGGGCCCAAGTTCTTTGGGATATCGCCAGAGAGGTTGGCGGTCAAGCCGCTAGCGCAGGGGGTCGGAAAGGATGGAAGCAAACCCGTCCTTACTGGATATCTGATGAAGTGCGGTTCCCGACGCAGCGCATCGTGGCATCACCGATGGTTCGTCCTGAGTGAGGACAGGCTGACATATTCACGGAGCCATATGGCAAGAATTCCAAACACGATCAGAAATGATTGGGATGTTATTAACGAGGAACTGCGATCTCTAGGACTCGAAGCCGCATCGTGAGATACCGCTCAAGATGATATTGGACGCGCTGGATTACGAGGTGCCCCACAGCGTGTTGGGGACGAAAGAGAACCGAGATCAGTCGCAACCGCCAAACCCGACCAGCCAGGCAGGAGCTGGCGTGGTCTCGAAACATACGTTCAAGATCGTGACCACGAAACGGACGCTGGTGTTGTGTGCGCCGAGCGAGGAGGAATCGATAAAGTGGCTGAGCGCTGTGCGTGCGCTTATAGCACGCAGATCGGAGGCAGGCGTCGTTCCGGGCAACACAGCGGAAATGTCGTCGTCGGCAGGTCGCAGGCGGGCGAGTGTGGTGGACGATTAGCTCAAGACGCCGGAGAGGACGGACGGACGGACGGAGTTTGTGGGTTCCGAATCGGACATTGAATTGGTGGCTGTGTCATGTAAATTCGATTTCTCTGAGCGCCGCAATCTCCCCAATATGGGAATGGACCCTGATCACAAATTACTCGAGGGTTTCCGGGGTCTCCCTCCCGTCTTACCAGTTCATTTGTTTCCTCTTCTCACCCTCTGTTGGAAATACATAAAGGCTCCTGCCTTTCTCTCGTCGTCTATTCTCCCAGCCCCTCCTCTTCCGGTGCCCGTCCCTTCCTCTCCCCCTCGCCATCTCTCTTCTTGCTTGCTTACTCTCTCGCTGACCTCCAATGCCTGACTATTCCCCCGTCCGTCGCAACATACCGTCGCCCCCCGGACCAGCACCTGGAAAAATCAGCAAGAAACCCGGGGCGCCCAAAGCTAAAGGTGCAGTGCGCGCTAAGTCTGGCTGCTACACCTGTCGGATAAGGAGAAAGGTCGGCTCTCTCCATCATCATCACCCTACCCGCGGCCGCTAACTCCCCCCCGCAGAAGTGCGACGAGCAACCAAACACTCAGGGGAGCTGCCAGACCTGTGTTCGTCTCCGTCTTCAGTGCCTTGGTTTTGGTGCCAAGCGTCCCGAATGGATGAGGGTCAGTCGCGACGTGTTTTTTTTCGTTCTTTTCCTTGCGTGGTTCTCATATCCGTCGTTCAGGAACCCGACAGCGTTCCTATTTTGCGCGAAAAGATTAAGACGTTCCTCGCGTCTCAAGGGATGATCAAGGGGCACTCTGGTCCTGGTCCCCGCAATTCCGATCAGCAGCCACAGATTTTGATGCTTTCGGACCGCGTCGAGCCCCAGAGCCCCCCGACTCCGACGCTCTCTGCGACATCGTCGAGTGAGGGGCACAGGTCTCCGGTGACTTCGTATGTGCGGGATGCCGAGTATTCTCACATCCCCCTCGAACAGCCATCTTACAATTCCTCCTGTTTGTCCTTTCCTTTCTGTGTCGTATCTCCAAATTGCTAACACCCCGTCCCCCTTGTTTCTTAGCCTTACATTCGTCGAACCTTCCGGAAATGCACCACCCTCACCAGCACCACCAGTCGCCACACCACTCGCAGCACCACCAGCAACACTCGTCTTCCTTTGTTCCGTCTCGAGGGCCTTCTTTTCCGAACGACATAATGCTACACCCTTATGGACCCCCTGCCAGTAATGTTTTACCATCCCCTAATAGCTTAGTGCCCTCTATGTCCTGTAAGACCCCGTACCGTTATTAGTGTGTAATGTTATACAATGCTCAACGCCCTCGTTTCTTGACAGGGCTAAACTCTTCACCGTCGTCTCCTCCCCAGTCGTCTTACACCCTAGCGCCCATTTTAAACAATAACGCCAGCATGAACGCCGTCAACAGTTCATCTTCGGTCGTTCTCGCACCCACGGTCCAGAGTTCATTTTCCCCCACATATACTCAGGAGTATGTTGTGGACGAGACGCCTTACCCTGATGAGAGCGATCAGCGACCTTCGATTATGGCCGTGGTCCCGGATCGCCAGTTTGAGCTGGTGCGCCACTACATGGTGAACGTTATGAAGATCCAATACATGCAGGCAGATCAGTCGATCGGACCGTTCATCTACGAGCTGATAGAGAGGAGCACCTCCGCTCGTGACGCCGTCTGCCTCTTGTCTTCCCTTCATCGACACTGCGTAAGGGACAATTACGCCGTGCCGGTGTCGGGAGGATCGACGGCGATCATGTCTTCTGCAAACGACACGGACACTTTCTACTATCGCCTCAAGTCTTCGTTGTTACGCAAAAGCGGGTCGTACGACGAGGGCGAGGCGATGGCCGGGTTACACGTGGTCTCCAGTTTCCTGTTCTCTGGAGGACGGGGTGATTGGGACGCCTACCTGAACGTCGCCATCAAGTACGTCCAGAGCGTGTTCGAAGGTCAGAGATACTTCGGAGCCGAGGACGCTCTTAGGAATTGTCCGGAGACGACGAGGTTTATCATCAAAACGACGAGTGCGTTGATTCCCAAAACCTTGTTTGTATTTGACCGCAGGACTGATCGAACTTCACTCGACTGGTGAAACAGTGTGGTTCGACGTCCTGGCTTCAGTGACTCAGATGCGGGTTCCGAAGTTCCTGGAGATTTACCGATCCGTGTTCGGTCCCAAGGAAGACGCCTACATCGAGTCGGCACCGTCTCGCGAACTGTCGATGATACCCATCATGGGATGCGAGAACCATATCGTCCTCGCGATCGCAGAAATTTCAGAGCTTTCGCATTGGAAAGAGATGCAGACGCGGAAGGGGTGTCTGTCTATGCCAAAACTTGTCCAACGAGGGATGGAGATCGAACAAAAATACCTGCAGCGCAGTTCCAACGGGATGTTCCCTCAAGATCCTTATTTGACGTCTCCCACGAGCGCCGCCTACGGCGACCAGGAGGCAAGAGAGGTGTATCAGAAGCGAAGACTGACCAACGACGTCTTTCGGGCCAGCGCGAGGGTTTACCTTCACACAGTACTGTCGGGCGACTATCCATCTTCTCCGGAGATATCTGCTGCGGTTACGGAAACCATCGAGTGCCTGAAGCGCGTCGCGCAGGCAAACAACGCGGCTTTATCGAGATCGGTCGTCAGGAGCGTCGTCTTTGGGATCTGCATTTGCGGATGCCTGACCGATCAGCCAAGCCAGCAGGCTTTCCTGAGGGAATTGTTGGAGCAGCAAGAGGTCGAGGTTGTGGGTAACGTCATGGCGGTGAGGAGGTTGATGGAGGATGTGTGGAGGAGGAGAGCGACGGCTGAGGGGAAGAAAACATGGACGGTGAACTGGAGGGAGGTCATGTTTGAAGGTGGAAGGGAGTTGCTTTTGGTGTAGGAGAGGGTCGTGAGGAGTTTACTCCAACTCGGTTGGTTCTTTTCTTTTTTTGTTCTCTCGTGGTTTTTTGTTCTGTGTTTGTGCGCTTGTACGTTGTACACCTCAGTTCGGAAGTGCGTATTTTTCCAACCCCCCCTCTCCATCCTGATACCGGCTATTGACATACCACCTCCCATCTGTTATTCCCCCCCACTCCCCCCTCCCCGCATTCACACACACGCTCGCTCACGTTTCACGCATCCCCGACACTTTCTTTTCCGTATATGTTTCTCATCTTGTATGGCACAAAAGCCGTGTGCTACGTATGCTATCTACGCTCTCGCTTTCAATGTCTCTCACCCAAAAAGTTTGTTTGTCACTTTGCTAGATTGCTTATTAACTACTGTCCTCACAGCCGAATCCAGGCGACAGGATACGTCCGGATATACGCATACGAGCCAGATAGACCCATGGCGAGGGTGCTCGCCACACGGGCGGAAGCCGGTGGAAAGGGTACGGAAGGGGAATGAATTGGATGGAGATCGTGGGTACGAATGTGTTTCAGTGATGGATATCCAGGGATGATGATGCAGGAGAGGGAGAATGGGGCGACGGAGGCATTTGTGGGGATTGCCTATCTCGGTAAGTTTCATTCTTCGTGTCTCACTTGGAGGAATTCGCGGATTGGAGGTGGGAGAGCCGACCTATTTCCAGAGGTATTGAAAGGATGAATTGGGGAGAACGACTTTTCGGACGTTGAAGGGGACAAATGATGATCGTTATTTGTCACTAGGTGGTCCTTATCTCTTCTCGAGGACGTGGCCGCAAGCGTCCTCGGTCCAAGTGGCGGCGGTGCGGCCATCTGTGTTCGTCTCGACCGAAACGCACCGCCACTGGACCACATTGCTCTCGAGCAGCTGCTTTTGTTTCGTCGTGGCTTGCTCGGGTCCCGTGCTACGTCAGGTCCGTCCCGACCCAACGGTAACCGGGGATCGTCGATTAAATTTGCGCAACCGTGGTTCCCTCGGGGCCCGGAAGAGGGAGAAGGGGGGGTGGGCAGGTGGATCAGGCCGAAACGCGCGAGATGGTCGTGGGAAAGTGGGTAACCGGGTTCTGAGTTCTGAGAGGGGTGGCGTTCCTCTCGAGGTTCAATTCAATCGGGCGCTAGGCGAAGCCCGAGCTTCCGGCCGAAGGGCAGACGTGCCCCCCCCTTGCCGTTGAAGGGACGGAGGCATTTGTGTTTCTGTTGAGTGGGTGTCGTCTCAGGAGAGTTGGACGTGGATACAGCGACCGAGTTGTTGGTCAGAAGAAGGAGAATGCAGATCGTGTCTGTTTCTCTCTTCTGCTGGATGTTTTAGGACGGGATTGGGCCCTGATCCGACGGTGAGCGAACGGGAAAGGCAGTCCATGTTCCTCTCCTTCTTCGGCAGAGAGGGGTTGAATGTGATGGCATCTGTCACGTGGGGCTCTTCTCCCGTCATGGACAAGGCAAGAAACGAGAGCGTGTCTAATGTCCTCTCTCCCTCCCCCACTCATGCCAGCCCATTTGCGGGCAAGGGGTAACGAGAGGAAGCGGAATTGGAAAACGGCCCCTCGTGGAACCCATGACCTTTTTTTTTTTGACGTCTCTCGGACGTGTAACCTCACTACCCGGGCGTTTATTCAATACACTTATATCTTACCACACACGACCCAAACTTTCGTTTTCCTCCCCTGGCACCACGCCTTTTCTTTCTCGCCCTTCTCTTTTGTGCTCAAACAAGGAAGGCCGGTGGCAGTTGTAACTGGTATGACAACCAGGCCCTGCTACGTTTACAACATATGTAGGATGATGATGAGGTGGGACCGGGCCCAGGACGTCCCTGGCTACAACAGCTACAGTAGTAGTCTAGGCTGGTTTGGCTGATGATATAGTGGTTTCTTTTTCTTTTTTTTTTTGTGTCGAGCCACGAGACGGAAGCGCCGGGTTGCCATTCCCGAAAGGTACCCGTACAGCCGTCCAGCGCCAAGAGCCGGCGGGTAACTTCCGGGAGAATGTGCGTCTAGGAACGCATCTGTTTTGCGTTGTTTTATGTCACTATCTATCACGATTCTGTCGCACGCTCCCGTCCATGTGGCCCTGTTGTTCATCTCGCGCAATCGCGGTGCGTGTGCGTGTGTGCCCCACCCTTGTCGTTTTCCAGGGAAACAAGACATATATCTCTCGCTATTGATGATCTCTCTGTGACGCGGATTGTTTCAGGAGGTGAGTGATCGCGTGTGAGGTACCATCGATGGACGATCGCGCATAGAGTTGGTCGGATTGAGTTGTGAAGGGTCTGGAACTGCGTCAGAGATTAATTACAGGGGGAAACGGGAAACGGTATCAAGGCTAGGCTGCGCCAGTGTATGGTCTCGTAGCTGGAAGGGTTTCTTAGGGCATATGTGGGTGATGGTTGAACAGACAAGCGTGGGAGCGTCATGTATACATATCGAGAGCGTGACGGGGCTCGGGCTCTGATCGTTTCCCGTGACCGGTTTGTTATCCAACCTGTGGAGTCCGTTTGCGGATCCTTGATAGAAGAAGACGAGTGGGACTCATCTCGGGAGGGAGTGGATCATCGACGGCGAGTGCGTCCCCGTCCGTGACGGCTTGCGGCTAACCGGATGAGAAACTGGTCCCTGCTTGGCCGGTCTCGAAAGTGGGGGGCATGTGATCTGGGGATGCTTGCCGGCCGCATTCATCGGACGGTGACCAAACGCAGGTTCTTCTCAAAGGCTATCGTGACCGCACGGACCGTATCTTTGGGTGAAGCGTGTCTCAAAGGGTCCCCAGCTGTGTTTCGATAGACATTGTTTCGTGGGTACCGCCTCGCGAGAAGGGCTGTATCGACGTCAGCCGGGAGTCGGATCCAGTTCGAGTCAGCCGGATGCTGTGCGGACAGGATCCTCCTCCCCCTGTTGCGTGACCCATCCCCTCGGGCTGCGGCAAGCGGAATGAGTGATCGTGAGCCGGACTGGGTGCTGCTTGCCTGATATGGATATACCAGCCCGGAGCAGTCTGCTGAGTCAGCATCGGAGAAGGCAAAGTGTGGAGCCTAAAATGGCAATTTCATGCATGCAGGTCGGCAAGTTCCTGGGTTACCGTCGATCTGGGGGCAGAAGAAAATATTTATTATTATTGCGCTGACATTTTCACACACACAGCTTACTTGACGGTTGGTGACAATACAGGACACGATCTTCTGGAGAAATCAATTCCCTTATATTTCTCGTCCTGTCTGTCCTCGTCTCTGCTCTCCCGTCCCACGCTCCCATCCTCCTCCCTCAACCATCTCTCCTCCCCGCCGACCATGCCTTCCAGACGGCCAGGCAGCTCCGCATCTGCCACCACAACCACCTCCCTCTCCTCCCTCTCCGACATCCCATCCCCGCTCACCAACAATCTCACCCTCGTCCCCCAGCCAGAGGACCGCGGCTCCCCAAATTCACGAAGCTCACGGAGCACCCCCTCGCGTCCTGATCTCGACGTTTCGCGTTCCTACTCGGCTGGAAAGGGCGGATGCTGGTCCGTCTCCCTTTTGTTGCTATCGCCACAACCCACATGCTAATTAGCGTCTGTTGTGCCTCTTTCTAAATCCGCAGGACATGTCGCCTCCGTAGAAAGGTATGCCCGTGATTGATGTTATCAAGATCGACTCCCTCGCTTACCGCCGCTTTTGCCCCCGCTTTGCCCAACAGAAATGCGACGAAATTCGCGTCGAGAATTCGTGTAAAACTTGCATTCGTCTCAACATCGACTGCTTGGGTTGGGGTGTCAAACGACCCGAGTGGATGAGAGTCAGTTTCTCTTTTTTCCTCCTCGGCCTCGGCTACCGACAACTAATCCCGTCGCACCTTGTTTACGTAGGACAAGCAGCAAGTCCAGGCATACCGCGCCAAAATCACGGACAAGCTCCGTCGCGAAAACAGGATTCGGGGCCAGCCCCGCCAGTCCTACGTCCAGGCTCAAACCCAATCCGTTCCCAATACTCCGTCCTCCAACCCCGCCCCCACTCGCACCGCCTCACGACCCAGACCAAAATCCTACGTCAGCGCCCCCTCACTGTCCTCAAACACTGACTGGAGCTCTCCTGAGTTGTCCAATCACCGACTCTCCCAGGCCTATATCTCCCCGCAGGGCCTCGCGACCCCCATATCAGGTTAGTTTACCGCCCTACCGCCCCCCTTTCTTCTCCTATGTTCTGCGATCACTGACACTTCATTTTTGTTTCCAAAGCATCTAGCAGCCCTCATATCACTGGCCTCCCGTGTCTCAGCCTATACCCTGAACAGACCCTGAACCCCCTCGATTTGTCAGCTCAGCTTCCCTTCCAGCTGCTCCACAACCGTCCCGGCTCCCCTATCATCTCCCTCCCCAATGATTCATTACCGAATATACCCTTTGGCTTGTACCCTTCCGAATACGACCCCTTGCCTGGACCGTACAACACTGGTTTGCAGTCGCGGGCTGTGAGGCATACCCCCTCTCCCGTTCAACTCAGCGACTTCTCAACGGTGAGACCGATTCAACAACGGCACTCAGATCCCCAACCGATCTCCGGCCAGACGTCAGAACTCGTCTTGTACTTCTTTGAACATGTCAAGGGACTACTTAAGTTTCACTCTAACTCAAACGACATTACCAACATCCTTTACTCGGTAAGTCTATTATTTCCACCTCCATTCTTCGATCTCCGCCCCGCGGCTTCATTCTCGGCTAAAAGTTTCACGGACCGTCACTCCACGCCCCTTACTGCCGTTCTTTGCTTCGAGCTATGCCCCTTACGAGAAGAAGAATCGATCTGACAATATATTTCCCTAGATCATTGTTCAAGAGCCAAGGGGAGCCGTTGCTAATGCGATCTGCGCTCTCGCGAGCCTCCACCACTCGCGCGCACGGCAAGCCGCCGGTTATGAACTCCCCGACCCAAACCCAGACCATTCTTTCACCAAGTTCCTCTACGACCAAGCCTTCTTCCAACTAATCAACGCCAACCATCTCAATGGAGCCTACACCGAAACGGACGCCATTGCGGCGCTCCATCTTGTCAGCTTCTCCCTCCTGTCTGAAGGTTGGACCAACTGGGTGCCAACCCTCCAAATCGCCCAGGATTGGTTGGCCTCCACGGGCATTCAAACCGAAGAGAACCCACGCATGTTCGTCGCGAATATGACCAATGGCAGTGCTTATGCCGCCAAGGCGACCATGGTACGTTTTCCCCATCATCATAGAGAACAGAAGAAAAAACTCACCTTTTTTGCATCATAGTGGCTTGATATTTTCTCGAGCGTCACATTGATGCAGCCCCCACGGTTCATCGAGGTCTATCACCGCATCTTCAAAAGCAAGTCCGCGTTTGGAACCGGCCAGCTCGGGCCTCTCTTCGAGTCCTTCACCGGATTCCCAGACGAGATCCTGTACGCGATCGCCCAAACGTCGGAACTTGCCTTTTGGAAGTCTCAAGAGTCGCTGAAAGGGACACTTAGCACGAGAGATCTGATCCGAAGAGGAGATGCGATTGAACAAGGCATTAGGCAGATTCAGGAAACCACGGCAACGAACAGTGGTCTCCCATTGGATCTGGGCCTGATCGCTGAGCTCTCGCCGCTGATGGGTGGGGACTCCAACTTGGAATCGCCGTTCCTCAGCGACGACGCCCGACGCGGGGTGCGAGGCTTGTTCAAAGAGAGCGCCCTTCTCTATCTTCACACGACCTTGAGCGACCCCAATCCAGGTCGGTCTCCTTTCTTCCAACATCAGTTATAAGGAACCACGTGCTGATCCATGCCGTAACAACTGCCCAGGTGTCCACGAGATTTCGACCTCGGTCGCGAACGTCGTTCACCTCATTCAGCAGTTGTCCACCAGAGACATGGATCAGACCATCGCCTTTCCGGTCTATATCGCGGGGTGCATGACGGACAGCCTGGTCCAACGTCAATTCCTCTCCGGACGGCTCCGAAGCCACAACAACCTCGGGAATCTTCTCCAGACGCGATCCGCTATGGAAAGCGTCTGGCACAAACGAGATGTCCTCCGCCAGACGGGTGCGCCCGGATGGGAAACTGTCGATTGGCGGGAGGGTCTTCGTGAAGGTTCCTCGAGCCTGCTTCTCGTATGAGCGCCCATTTTTCCCTCTCCTCCGCCGTCTCTCAGCACATCATTTATGGAAGCACTTGCCTTCGTGTAACAATTTTTTCGTCGCATCGCACCAGCACAACCCCCGTGGACCTCGCTCTCTGCTCCAGTTTACCCCGTGATATCCTATGCCCCGTTCCCATGCCCAGTTTTCTGTTCGGTTCTGCGGTTAATGTTTGCTGTGATCTTGGATATTTTTATTTGTCGACTTACCCCGATTGCCTCTGGCTAACCCCATCTCACGTTCTCCATCTGCTGTTTTTCCTCCCTAGTATCGTATGTCCGTAGTAAGATTGTGGCTTATCTGCTGAAGTATTTAGATGTACTGTCAACGTCTGTAATGACCCATGAAAAATGAATTAAGATACCAATGTCTAGCCATCATCGTACCGGTGTGAGCGCGCGAAGGGAGGATGAAAGAGGAGAGAGAGGTGGGGAGACGGGCGCCGAGGAGAAGAGAGTGAAATAGGACCGCGGTTGGCAGGACTGAGAACGCCACGGGAATGGGCGCAGAGCATTTTCATTGGGAGGCGTGGCTCAGGATAGACGGATTCCCTACGGCCAAGCCAACGCGAAGCACGGAGCGCGGCCCGATTGACGTTTGTTCGGCTGACATGGGCGGGATTACCCTACCATAAATGGAAGGAAGGAAAATCTCCGAGCCCACCCCTGCACCCACGAGCGCGATGGTGTGGATCTTGCAAGCAGACTGCTCAATGCTGTCGAGCCATCACCGCTGGCCGCCCAAGAAGCAAGAGCGCGGTTGGAGGTCGAAAGATGCCGGAGGAAGGGGATTCCCGACCGCCTCGGTATTTAATTTTCGACAGGTCGGGATTTTCAAACCGGGGAGGGTGTGGTGGGGCCCGAAGAGGATGAAGCGATGAGCGGTTCCGGGGGGGACAGCGGAGGGATCGAAGGGCTGGGAACCGAAGGAGAGGATGGGATGGAGGAGAGGGAGGAGGCGGAACCGCGGGGCAGGTGGTGGAGGAGAGGAAGAAGAGGGAAGGGGAAAGGCCGACTGACCGGAGAATCCGCCCAGCTAAGCTTTTTAACCGGAGGAGGGCTGGGGTTGTGTTTCCCTGGGCGCGGCTTCACCATCAACAGATGGGCGGCGAAATATCACCCTCCCCGCCCTGTCCTTCCCTT
>Ga0307513_10006759_pt1 | contig 14960 bp, 9 predicted proteins | sample 15_EM_MG_FD_202174 | JGI IMG/M metagenome (GOLD analysis project Ga0307513, IMG submission 202174) | Populus trichocarpa ectomycorrhiza microbial communities from riparian zone in the Pacific Northwest, United States - 15_EM | ecosystem: Host-associated > Plants > Roots > Unclassified | place... | reverse complement strand
CCCGTGGCTACAGCGGAACCACGGCGTACGTCCGCAGCAAGTTCGCGCTCGCCGCCCACACCTTCACCCTGGCCGAGGAGTTGGCGGTCTGGGACATCTCCGTCAACGTGCTGCACCCGGCCACCTACATGGACACCACGATGGTCCGCGAGGCCGGTGTCGCCCCCTGGTCGAGCGTCGCCGACGGTGCGGCGGGCGTTCTCGCGCTGGTGACCCGGGAGTCGGGCAGCGGACGGTACTTCGACGGTACGAGCCCGGCGCGGGCGCACGAGGAGGCGTACGGGGAGGAGGTGCGGGAGCGCCTGGAGAAGGTCACGGAGCAGTTGCTCCGGGTCTGACCCGCACCGGGCGCCCCCGTCGGTCAGCGCAGGCCCCGGCCCGTCTCCAGGACCTCCCGGGCCTGGGCCACCAGGCCATCGGCGCCGCACGACTTGGCCAGGGTCAGGCCGCGTTGGATCTCGGCGACGGAGCGGGCGAGGATGCCGTACTCGACGCGGGCCGCCGCGTGTTCGTACTGGCAGGGTGACGCCTCCAGGTAGGCGACCGCCTGGGCGGCCAGCCGGACCGCGCGCTGGCCGGTCTCCAGGCTCGCCGCGCAGCGGAGGGCCTCGCCGATGGCGGTGTCCGTGCCGAAGCGCTCGGCGTTGCGGCGGGCATCGGAGGCGAGTGTGGCGGCGCGGAGCGGGTCCTCCGTCGCCAGGGCCCGGGCGAGGTCGACGGACCAGGTGGCGAGCACGGGGTTGTGGAAGCCCCGCGCGGTCGCCGCCTTCTCCGCGGCCTCCAGTTCGTTGATGCCCTCCTTGGTCCGGCCGACGGCGAGGAGCAGCCTGCCGCGTACGGCGCGGGGTTCGGGCAGCACGATGGTGGACGGGTAGGGCGGGGCGAAGCCGTACTGCTCGGCGATGTCCCAGGCGTCCTGGACATGGCCGCGGGCCAGCAGTGTGTCGACGAGGTTGCAGGTCGCCGACCAGTACAGGGGCAGGCCGCGCCCGACGCGTTCGGCGAGGCGCAGGGACTCGCGCAGGGAGGTCTCGGCCTCTCTGAGGCGGCCCCGCCTGCGGTGCCCGAGACCGACGTACGCATGGGCGAGGGAGAGGTGGCCGCCGCTCCAGCCCGCCGTCTCGTAGGCGCGCAGGGCCTCCGTGTAGAAGGCCTCGGCGCGGTCGAGACGGTCGGTGTAGGCGTACGAGCAGGCCAGCATCAGCAGCAGTTCGATGCCCCACTCGGGGTCGGTCCAGCCGAGCCCGGGGGCGAGGCGGCCGTTGACGAGGGCGCGGTCGCACACCTCCACGACCTCCTCGGCGTTCTCACCGTGGGTCATGGCGTCGAAGCCGCGCAGCATGAGCAGCGCGCGCTCGGAGTTGTCCCGGCCGGTGCAGGGGCGGGCCAGGTCGGCGAGGCGCTCGGAGCGGCCCGGCGCGGGCGCGTCGCCGCCGTGGAGGCACTCCAGCATGAACTGCGCGCCCTGCAACCGCATGCGGGCAGGGCCAGGCTGGTGCCGGGCGGCCTCCTCCTCGACCGTACGGACCGCCTCCTCCATCTGGTTGTTGTGCAGCAGGGCCTGGGAGAGACGGACGATCGCGTCGACACGCAGGGCGCCTTCCAGGCCGGGCAGCGCGAGCGCGGTCTGGAGGTGTCCGATGGTGGTGGCGGGCGAGGTGAGGAGGGTGACGCAGCCCAGTTCGTAGAGGACGTGCGCGTGGCTCTCGGGGCGGGGCGGTTCCAGCAGGGCGCGTTCGAGACAGCGACGGGCCGCGTCCGGGGCGCCGACCAGCTGGTGCTCGCGGGCGGCCTCCCGAAGCTGTTCGACGAGTTCCTCGTCGTCGTCCGGATAGACGTGCAGGAGGTGGCGGGAGGCCGCGGCGGCACCCTTCCCGGACTCGGTGACGACCTGGGCGGCGATGCCGTGCATGGCGGTGCGCATGCCGTCCGGGATGGAGTCGTAGACGGCGGTGGCGATCAGCGGGTGGACGAACTCCAGCTCGCTGCCGGTGACGTGACCGACCCTCAGATCGGGCTCGGTGAGGATGCGTTCGGTGCACAGGAGGTTGGCGCAGCGGTAGGCGTCGTTGGGGCCCAGGGTGGCCAGCCGGGCCACGAGGTCCACGGTGATGCCCGAGCCGAGGATGGCCGCCGCCTGGGCGAAGCGGGTGGCCGCGAGGCCCAGGTCCTGGAGCCGGGCGACGAGGCCGCCGCCGCGCGCCGAGTTGTTGAGTTCGCGCAGGCTTCCGCAGGACGCCTCGACCGGGGCCAGTCCGGCGTCCTGGACCTTGGCGAGGAGTTCGACGGTCTCGTACGGGTTGCCGGCGGTGACCGCCCACACCTCGCGGCAGAACGGGCCGTCGGCGTGCGGGCCGAGGGTGGCGCGGGTGAGGCCCGCGGCGGCTGCCGGGGTCAGCGCGTCGAGCGCGGCGACGGGGCCCGCCGTCCGGGCGATCGCCTCCAGGTGGGCGGCGCTGTCGCCGGTGGCCTCGTCGGGCCTGCGGGCGACCACGACGAGGACGGACAGGTCGTCGAGCCGCTCGGCGAACGCGGCCAGCCAGCGCAGGGTCTCCTGGTCGGCCCAGTGGGCGTCGTCGATGAGCAGGACCAGCGGCCAGTCACGCTTGGCGAGCCGCCGTACGGCCGCGACGAGGCCGTCGCACACGCCCTGCGGATCAGCCATGCGGTCGCCGGGTTCCGCGATGCCGAGGGCGGGGCCGGCGATGTCGTACCAGTCGCCGAGGTACTCGCGGGCCTCCTCCGGCATCAGCGACAGCAGCGCGGGCTGCAGGAGCTGGCGTACGACGTTGAAGGGGACCGACTTGAGGGTCTCGCCGCCGCGTGCCGACCACACCGTGCAGTTGCGCTTCTCGGCGATGCGCCGGGTTTCGGCCATCAGCGCGGTCTTGCCGAGGCCCGCCTCGCCGGTGAGGAGCAGCAGACTGCCGGCGGAGGCGCTGTCGGCGCGCAGGGCGTCGATCGCCCGCTCGGCGGCGGCGAGTTGTGTGTCGCGCTCCCACAGGGCGGCAGAACCGGCCGTCCCGGGCCGTTCCTCCGTCATCCCGCTACCTCCCCAAGTCGCCTGAACGACGTACAGAACTTGAGACTAGCCGTCCGGCTGCCGAAGTGGAGGCGGGTCCGCGCAGGTGTTGCCGGGACGAGTGACAGGGAGTGCGGCAGGGCGACGCGGCGGGCCCGCCACCAGCGGTCGTGAAAGTTATTGACAGTCAACAACCCCTGAAATGAAGCTAATTTTCCGTCGCGGCGGGCGCACATCCACCCCTCGTCACGCCCCCTCGACCGCCCTGCCCGCGCCCCCGGAAAGGATCTCCATGAGCGCGCCCGCGCCCGCCCACGACCTGCGGACCCCCCGGCCGGAGCAGTCCCGCCGAGCCCTGTTCGCGGGTTCGGTGGGGAACTTCATCGAGTGGTACGAGTTCGGCGTCTACGGCTACTTCGCGACGGTGATCGCGGCCCTCTTCTTCACCCCGGAGGGCGGAAGCGAGGCCGAGGCGCTGGTGAGAACGTACGCGTCCTTCGCGCTGGCGTTCTTCTTCCGGCCGGTGGGCGCGGCCGTGTTCGGCCGGCTCGGCGACCGGATCGGCCGACGCCCGGTGCTGATCCTGGTGATCGCCCTGATGACGGGCGCCACGACGTTGATCGGCATACTGCCGACGTACGACACGGTCGGCGCCCTCGCACCCTGGCTGCTGACGCTGCTCCGGGTGGTCCAAGGGCTGTCGGCGGGCGGGGAGTTCGGGGGCGCGGTCTCCGTGATGACCGAGTTCGCGCCACCGGGGCGGCGCGGTCTTTACGGGTCGTGGCAGTCGTTCACGGTGGCGCTGGGGCTGCTGGCCGGGGCGGGCGCGGCGGCCCTGCTCGCCACGCTGCTCACCGAGGCCCAACTGGGCGACTGGGGCTGGCGGTTGCCGTTCCTGCTGACGCTGCCGCTGGGGCTGGGCGCGCTGTGGCTGAGACTGCGGCTGGAGGAGACCCCGGACTTCGAACGGGCGACCACCACTGCCACGGACACTGCCACGGAGAGCCCACCCGCCCGCGAGGTCGCGCGGGCCGTCGCTGTGGGCGCCGGGCGGATCATGGGCTGGGCCGCCGCCGGGTACACCTTCCTCGTCGTACTCCCCTCCTACCTCCAGAGCACCCTGCACGCGAGCTTCCAACAGGCGCTGCTCGCCACGGTGTTGGCCAATCTGGGGTTCGCGGCGACGATCGTCCCGGCCGGCTGGTTCAGCGACCGGGTGGGGCGGCGGCCGGTGATGCTGGCCGGGGCGGTGCTGGTGGTGTTCCTGGCCGTGCCGCTGCTCAACCTCCTTCAGGACGCGGGCACTTCGAACGCGGTGAAGGGGGCGGCGGTGTTCGGGGCGGGCGCGGTGGTCGGGCTGATGGCGGGTCCTGGCCCGGCGATGCTCGCCGAACTGTTCCCGACGAGCGCGCGCTGCACGGGCCTGGGCCTCGCCTACTCCCTCTCCAACGCGGTGTTCTCGGGGTGCGCAGGCCTGATCATCACCGAGACGGTGAAGCGGACGGGGAACATGGACATCCCCGCCTACTACGCGGCGACGGTGTGCGCGGTCAGCGTGCTCGCGCTCGCCGCCTCCCCCAAGGGCGTTACCGGAAAGGCGGGTTGAGGACATGCGGGTGATCGGTCTGATGTCCGGGACGTCGTACGACGCCATCGACGCGGCGGCGGCCGAGCTGACCCTGGTCGGCGACAGCCTCGTACTGCGCCCGCTGGGCATGGTGAGCGAACCGTACGACGACGGCCTGCGGGAGGCACTCGCGGCGGCGCTGCCCCCGGCCGCCACCTCGCTGGCCGAGGTGTGCCGCCTCGACACCCGGATCGGGCAGGCCTTCGCGGCGGCGGCCGTCCGTGCGGTGCGCGAACCGTGCGGTGGGGAGGCCGAGTTGGTCGCCTCGCACGGCCAGACCGTGTACCACTGGGTGGACGCGGGACGGGCCCACGGCACCCTCCAGCTCGGCCAGCCCGCCTGGATCGCCGAGGCGACCGGACTGCCCGTGGTCGCCGACTTCCGCCCGCGCGACATCGCCGCCGGAGGCCAGGGCGCCCCGCTGGTCAGCCTGGTCGACCTGCTGTGGCTGCGCGGCCTGCCGGGCACCCCCGTCGCCCTGAACCTCGGCGGCATCGCCAACCTCACCGCCCCGGACGGCACCGCCTTCGACACCGGCCCGGGCTGCGCCCTGATCGACGCGGCGGCGAGGGGCTTCAGCGGCGGCCGGCTCGCGTACGACGCCGAGGGCGCCCTCGCCGCGCGGGGCACCGTCCACGGACCGCTGCTGCGCCGGCTCCTGGACGAGCCGTACTACGCACAACCGGCACCCCGGACCACCGGCAAGGAGCTGTTCCACCTCGGCTACCTCCAGGACGCCCTGGCCGGCCTCGGCACCCTGTCCGCCGAGGACGTGATCGCCACCCTCACGATGCTCACGGCCAGCACGGTCGCGGACGCCGTCCGTGCGGTGGGCGCGACAGAAGTGATCGCCTCGGGCGGCGGCACCCGCAACCCCGTACTGATGACCATGCTCGGAGCCCGCCTCCCCGGGCTGACCCTGCGCACCTCCGACGAACTGGGCCTGCCGTCCACCGCCAAGGAGGCGTACGCGTTCGCAGTCCTCGGCTTCCTGACCACACACGGCCTGGCGGGCACCCGGCCCGGCAGCACGGGCGCCCGGCATCCCAGCATCCTCGGCTCGATCACCCCCGGCCGCGAAGGACTGCGACTGCCCCCGGCGGCGGAGAAGGCCCCGGTACGGCTGCTGGTGGAAGGGGCCTGACCTCCCACCGCTCCGCTGATCGCGGCCGCGATGCGGTGCACTCCGTTGGTTGGGCGGTTCGTTGTCGGGCGCGGGCCCGGTGGGGGCTGGTCGCGCAGTTCCCCGCGCCCCTAAAAGACAAAGCCCCGGCCCTGCGGGCCTGAAAAACACGGGGCGCAGCCCCTGCTTTTCAGGGGCGCGGGGAACTGCGCGACCAGCCCCCACGGCACCGCAGCCAACCATCAACCCCTCACGCCGTCTCAGCCCACCTCCACGACCTCACCGGCACCCAAACGCCCTCGGCCCACTCACCCCCGGCCGGGAACAGCGGCCCAGGAGGCGCCGGTGCGACCGCTGGTCGAGGGCGCCTGACCTCCCGTATCCCGCTTTCTCGGTATGTCGGGTCGCCTTTCTGCGTCTTTCCGTGAGGAAAGACGGCTCCTCTCATCCGCCTTTCACCCGGGCCTCATACGGTGGGGGCATGACGCAGGAGACTCCTCCCGGCTGGTACCCCGACCCCGGGCAGACAAGTGACGGCCCCGCCACCGAGCGCTGGTGGGACGGTAAGGCATGGACGGAACAGACCCGTCCCGAGGGCTCGGCCGCCGCCTGGGGTCCACCGGTGCTGGCCACCGGCGGGGCGTATCCGGTGTACCCGGACTATTCGCCGGCAGACACCGGCACCCGGCGCGGGCTGCGCACCGGCATAGCCGTGGCGGTGGCGATAGCCGTGCTCGCCGGCATAGGCGGCGGTGTGTACGCGCTGACCAAGGACGACGGTGGCGGTGACAGCAACGTCAGTTCGCAGGTGCCGGGCGGTACCGGTGGGCAGGGCGGGCCCGGTGGCCAGAGCGGTGGCGGTCAGGGCGGGCCCGGTGGTGGCACCGGGGGCGGCTCGGGCGGTCAGACCCCCGATCCGCAGCAGTCCGAGCCCTCGGAGAGTCCGAAGATCGACAGCGGGTCCGTGCCCGACTCGGTCAACGGGATCAGCCTCCCGATCCCCGACGGCTGGTACGGCCAGTCGATCGGCGTGGGCGGGCAGGTGACCTCGGACAGCTCGTACAAGTGCCCGGGCGACACCACGAAGACCTGCACGAAGGGCGGGGCGTACTCGGCGCCCGCGCTGGCGCTGGGCACCTCGGGCAGCACCGCCGAGGCGGTCGCCAAGGCGGACATCGAGACCAACGCCGAGGAGTCGTACGGCGGTACGACCTACGGGAAGATCACCTCGCACGAGGTGCTGGCCTCCAAGGCGGTGACCGTGGCCGGGCAGAAGGGCTATCTGGTCCGCTGGAAGGCGATCACGAGCAAGGGTGCCGACGGGTTCGTCGAGTCGCTCGCCTTCCCCGCGCCTTCCAACCCTCAGCAGATCGTCGTCGTCCGGTTCGGTGTCGACGCCGACCAGAAGGAGTCGGTCATCGACGAGATCACCGCCGGCATCAAGGTCTCGTCAGGGGACGGCAGCGGGCAGAACGTGTGACCGAATGGATCGGCCGGGTGGGGCGCCTCTCCGCTCAAGAGGAACCCCACCCGGCCGGGGGGTGCGCGCCGCCCCCGTCCCCACGGGTCGGCGCGAACAGGTCACCGTCCGGTCATGCCACGGGCGGCGGCCTGCGTCTCAGGTGACGCCGAGTGCGGGCAGCACCGCGGCGTCCACGAATCTGACGAGATACTCCGGGTCGGCGTACTGCCCCTCCAGGACCGGGCGGACCCGCAGCACGCCCAGCATCTGCGCCGGTACGTACTCCAGCGCCGGATGGTCGGCGGCGATCTCGCCCCGCTCGACCGCGCGCCGGATCATCTCGCGGAACGCGTCCAGCTCCGGTTCGACGAGCGCCTCGCGCAGCGCCTCCTGCAGCTCCGGGTCCTGCATGGCGGCATGACCGAGCGCCTGCATCAGCTGGGTGTCGTGCCCCGACCACTCGCCCGTCGCCCGCGCCGCCTCGCGCAGGTCCCCGCCGAGGGTCCCCGTGTCGACGCCGGCGAAGCGGGCACGCCGGTTGGCGCGCAGCGCGGCGGCCACGAACTGCGGCTTCGTCTTCCACTGCCGGTAGAGCGTCGACTTGCTGCAGCGCGCGCTGGCGGCGACGCCCTCCATGGTCAGCGCCTCGTACCCGCACGCGCGGATCTGGTGCAGCACGGCGTCGAAGTACTCCTGCTCACGCTCCGGCGTGATCTTGGAGCGGCGGGAGGCGACGACCGGTTCCGGTCCCTCCGCGGCCTGCGACGTCATGACTGCACTCCTTGTCCCTGTCGTTTCTGACGTTTCTGTCGTTCGTATCGGGGTGCCCTGTGGCTTATTCCCGATTTCAGTGTGGCGTAAGTCCATCGATACGCCAGTGTACCGGAACGGATTCGTTTCGGTACACTCTCGTATCGGTACACCAACGTATCGATGAGCTGAGCGCCCGTACAGACGAGTTCACGCCCATAAACGCACTACCGAAGGGGTCGGGGGATGGAAGCCCGCACCGCGCCTGCCAAGGCGGAACCCGCCGGTATACGACGGCCGCCGCTCGTCCGTGAACTCCTGCTGGTCGCAGGCCTGTTCCTCGTCTACAAACTCGGCAGGCAACTGGCGACGGGACACACCGCCGAGGCCTTCCAGAACGCGACCCGCGTCTGGGACTGGGAGCGCGCCCTCCATCTCCCCGGCGAGGGCGCCGTGCAGTCGGCGCTGCTGCACAGCGACACCGCGATCCATCTCGCGAACACCTACTACGCGACCGTGCACTTTCCGGCCACGGCCGCCTTCCTGGTCTGGCTCTACCTCCGGCGCCCCACGCACTACGTCTGGGCCCGCCGGGTCCTCGCCGTGGTCACCGGGGCCGCCCTGGTGATCCACCTCACCTTCCCGCTGGCCCCGCCGCGGCTGCTGGGCGCGGCCGGCCTCATCGACACCGGCCAGGTGTACGGACCCACGGTCTACGGCGCCTCGCCCGAGGCCGACACCCTGTCCAACCAGTTCGCGGCCATGCCGTCGCTGCACTTCGGCTGGGCCCTGATGGTGGCGATCGGCCTGATCGTCGCGACCCGCTCCCGCTGGCGCTGGCTGTGGCTGCTGCATCCGCTGGTGACGCTGGTGGTCATCGTCGGTACGGCCAACCACTACTGGCTCGACGCGATCGTGGCGTCGGCCCTGCTGGGCATCGCCCTCGCGGTCGTCCACCTGCCGTACCGCACCGAGTCGACAGCCGGGCAGGGGCAGGGCAGCAGGCTCACCCCGGCCGACGAGCCCGCCCTCGTGGGCGCGGGACTGGGGGCCGGACGATGAGCACCGCCCCCCTCGTCGCCATCGCCCTCTCCCTGCTCTCCGCCGTCGCCTACGCCGCCGCGGCCGTCGCCCAGGAACGGCTCGCCTCCCGCAACGCCGACGCGGGGATACGACGGCTGCTGGCGACCGGCGCCTGGTGGGGCTCGGTGCTGCTCAACGCGGCGGGCGCGCTGCTGCACGTGGTCGCCCTCAAGTACGGTCCGCTCACGGTGGTGCAGCCCTTGGGCGCGCTCACCCTGGTCGCCGCGGTGCCGCTGGGTGCGCGGGTCGCCGGGCGGCGGGTCAGCGCGGTCGAGTGGCGCGGCACCGCCCTGACGCTGCTCGGACTGGCGGCGATCCTGGTCACGGCGTCCGGTCCGGCGCCCGACGACGTGCTGAGCCTTCCGGAGGCCCTCGCGGTCGCGGGTACGACGATGGTCCTGATCGGGGTGCTGGCCCGCCGCGGCGCCAAGCCCGGACTGCGGCACGCGAGCGCGTCCGGCATCGCGTCCGGGGTGGCCTCGGCGCTCACCCAGACGGTCACGGTGGCGGCGACGGCCGGCTCGGGCGCGCTGCCCGGCTGGCAGGTGATCGGGGTGGCGCTGCTGGTCTCGGCGTTCGCGGCGGGCGGCCTAATCCTGTCCCAGACCGCCTACCGGGGCGGCCTCGGCGGTCCGCTGGCCCTGGTGACCCTGGCCAACCCGGTCGCCGCGGCGGTGATCGGCCTGACGCTGCTCGGCGAGCGGCTCCAGGGCGGAGCGGCGGGCCTGCTGCTGGCGCTGGCGGGCGCGGGGCTCGCGGGGTGGGGCGTGGTGACGCTGTCGCGCTCGACACCGGACCCGGCCGCGGAACCCGCCTCGATTCCGACCGCGGTTCCGACTCCGATTCAGGTCCCGGTCCCTGTCCTGGACGAGGAGGAGCATCCGGTGGCGTCGGTTCTCGCACTGGAGGCCCACCCGGCCCATCCGGCGCCGTACGAGCCGTCGTTGATGCCCCGGCAGCCGTCGGAGCCGGGACACCTCACGTCATTGTGAACCGGCCGATCTTCGTGAACCGGCCGGTCTCTGTAAACACGCCTCGGAGCCGAGACGCCTCGCGCCACTGTGAACCGACCGGTTCCTGTGAACTGACCGGCCTCCGTGAACACGCTCGGAGCCGAGACACCTCGCGTCACTGTGAACCGTTCGGTCTCCGTGAACCGACCTGCCCCATGGCCACGCCCGTGAACAGAGGCTTCAGCCGGCCCCTGTGAACCGACCGAACAGCCCCGCTGGCCGTGAACAGCCCCCGTCAGCCCAGACCCCGTGAATCCTGCTTCAGCGCCGTGTCGACGGTCAGCGCCGTCGCCACCACGAGGCTCAGCAGAGGCTCGGGCAGCTGGTAGTGGATCTGCAGGACGTAGTTGTCCGAGGTCGTGAACATCGTCTTCGCCAGACCTTCCCAGGTCTTGGTGATACGGGCGACCTCGTTCTCCGCGTGGTCGACGATCGCGAAGTTCCAGGCCCGCCAGTTCTCGGCCTTGACCGCGCCGACCTGCTGACCGCCCGCCTTGATCGCGAAGTTGATCTTCCCGAACATGTTCTGCTGGACGATCTCACCGACCGGCGAACCGTCCGGACGCCGCACGATCACCCGTGACTTCAGGAACTTCCGGGGCCGCGTCAGCAGCAGCACCGGCTGCCCGTAGGCGTCCCGGATCTCCAGCTTGTGCGTCATGAACTGGTCGAGGCTGGAGACGAAGCGCAGGATCTTCTTCAGCGCGCTCTGTCCGACCTGGACGACCGCGCCCAGTTCCTTGCCCTGCTGGTCCATGACCTTGTACTCGTTGGTCAGCTCGATCAGCTTGGCCTTCTGGTTCACCACCAGCACCGGCTCGCTGAACAGCGTGCCGCCACCGGCCCCGCCCGCCGCGACCCCGGCCTGCTGCTGGACCTGCCGCTGAACACGCGGGTCGGCACCGGCGACCGGCTGCGCCGACCCGAACCCCTTCTGAGGCTGACCCTGGGGCTGACCGAATCCCTGCTGGGCCGGCACCGCCTGGGGCTGCTGCGCCTGCTGCTGGTCGGCACTGGTGTGCTCGGTCCACTGGGAACCGTCCCAGTAGCGGAGCGTCTGGGGTGCTCCGTGCGGATCCGGGTACCAACCTGTGGGTATGTTCGATTGCGTGGTCACCGGGGCACACTACCCGGACGTGGCTGGATCACAACCATGTCCCGGTCAAGGCACCCCGGCCCACTCGCCGCCCTCCGAACAGCTCGCGTCAGCAGGCGGCTATCGCCGGATCGCTCACGCCCACCCGGCCGTTCTCCACGTGCCCGGCGAACCGGCGCAGGAACGACGCGTCCGCGCCGGAGGTGACCGTCAGGTCGTACCACCGCCTGCTGGCGCCCAGGTCCACCCGGTGCCGTACGGTCGCCCCGGCCCGCACCCTGATCCTGCGGGCCTGTCCCCCGTACCCGTTACTCACCGTCAACTCCACTGTTCCGGAGCCCTTGTTGGTGAGCGTCAGCTCGACGTCGTCACCGATGTGCCGTGCGGTCACCTCGGGTCCTGCGGCGCCCTTGCCCCGGCCCTTGAAGACCCGCAGGAAGCCGTTCGGGCCGTGCACCGTCAGGTCGTACACGTCCTTGGAGTAGGCCGAGTTCCAGATGTCCGAGACGGTCTTGCCGGCCTCGGTCGTGTAGTGCCAGGGGCCGTCGGTGCGGTTGCCGGACGTCACCACGAAGGCGGCGCCGGCGTGGCTGCCGGAGGCGAAGGCGAGCGTGTACTTTCCGGCCACCGGGTCGGCCGAACCGTCCACGTGCGGGGCGTACTTGAGCGGGCGGGCCGGGCGTGTGCCGCGCTCCTGCCGGGGCATGCGCGGGTCTGCCGGCGGGGTGGGCTTGTAGTCGGGGTGACGGTCGCGGTCCTGCGGCTCGTAGCCGTCGGTCTCCGGCAGCGGGACCGGATGCGCGTCCTTGCGGGAGAAGTCGAAGGCGGCGGTGAGGTCGCCGCAGATGGCCCGGCGCCAGGGCGAGATGTTGGGCTCGCGCACCCCGAAGCGCTCCTCCATGAACCGGATGACCGACGTGTGGTCCAGGGTCTCGGAGCAGACGTAACCGCCCTTGCTCCAGGGCGAGACGACCAGCATGGGCACGCGCGGGCCGAGACCGTAGGGGCCGGCCACCCGGCTCGCGTCGCCCTTGTAGAGGTCCAGCGACACGTCCACCGTGGACTTGCCCTGCGCGGCGGACTTCGGCGGCAGCGGTGGTACGAGGTGGTCGAAGAACCCGTCGTTCTCGTCGTACGTGATGAACAGCGCCGTCTTCGCCCAGACCTCGGGGTTGGAGGTGAGCGCGTCCAGCACCTGCGAGATGTACCAGGCGCCGTAGTTCGAGGGCCAGTTGGAGTGCTCGGAGAAGGCCTCGGGGGCGGCGATCCAGGAGATCTGCGGAAGCGTGCCCGCCTTGACGTCCGCCTTCAGCCGGTCGAAGTAGCCGTCGCCGTTCTTCACGTCGGTGCCGGTGCGGGCCTTGTCGTAGAGGGGGTCGCCCGGCTTGGCGCCCCGGTAACTGTTGAAGTAGAGAAGGGAGTTGTCGCCGTAGTTGCCGCGGTAGGCGTCCTGGATCCAGCCCCAGGAGCCGGCCGCGTCCAGGCCGTCGCCGATGTCCTGGTAGATCTTCCAGGAGACCCCGGCCCCCTCCAGCCGCTCGGGGTAGGTCGTCCAGTCGTAGCCGACCTCGTCGTTGCCGAGGACCGGGCCGCCGCCCTTGCCGTCGTTGCCCGTGTGACCCGTCCACATGTAGTAGCGGTTGGGGTCGGTGGAGCCGATGAACGAGCAGTGGTACGCGTCGCAGACGGTGAACTTGTCCGCGAGCGCGTAGTGGAACGGGATGTCCTCACGGGTCAGGTACGCCATGGTCGTGGCGCCCTTCGCGGGCACCCACTTGTCGTACTTGCCCCCGTTGTAGGCGGCGTGCCCGTCGGGCCAGGAGTGCGGCAGGCCCTCCAGGAACTGCATGCCGAGGTCGTCGGCCTCCGGGTGGAAGGGCAGCAGGTCCTTGGTGCCGTCCGACTGATGCCAGACCGACTTCCCGTTGTCCAGGGTGACCGGATGCGGGTCGCCGAAGCCCCGCACTCCGCGCAGCGCACCGAAGTAGTGGTCGAAGGACCGGTTCTCCTGCATCAGGACGACGATGTGCTCGACGTCCTCGATCGTGCCGGTGCGGTGGTGCGCGGGAAGGGCGGCGGCACGCTCGATGCTGCTGGAGAGCGCGGTGAACGCCGTGGTCGCGCCCGCGAGTTGGAGGAAGCGGCGCCGGTTGACTTCGGGCATGGGAGAAGGGCCTCTCGTCCTGATGACGGCGGTGAGCGGTACGTGGCGGAATGGGGGCGCCTGGAGTTTCCCAGGGGTACCGAACGGCACGGAAGGGTCTGGTGGCGTCGGTGTGAAGGTCATCGGTACACGAGACGAGGGATGGGCCAAGACCGGCCAACGGCGTCTTCAAGGCAGGCCCAAGAGACCGCTACCCCCGGCCCCCGAGGTCGGGATAGGGCAGGCGTTCGAGGCGCGAGTGGCGTCGGCCGGCATGGTGGGCGAGGGTCCTGTCCAGCCGCTCGGGTGTCGTGTCGAGGCGGCTCCCTTCGATGGACAGCAGCCGCAGACCTCCGTACTCCTGCTTGTAGAACCACCACATCGACCGCCGTGGCTGTGCGCCCGGCCTGAGCCACAGCACGACGGAGTGCCGGACCGAGGGATGCCGCTTCGCGATGATGCCGATGCTCTCGATGTCACCCCACGACACACGTAGCGCGTGCGGACGAAACCCGCCGACGGCCAGCGTCACCCCGGTGGCGCCCACGTGAAGGGTGACGCGGTGCCGTCCGGCGAGGTAGTAGACGGGCAGGACGAGGATCGGCAGGTACACGAGAACCAGCGCGTCGAGCGTGTCGAGCAGGACCGGCATGTGCTGGTCCTTGGGCCAGAGACCGAGGGCGAATGTCGGAGCGAGGGACGCGACTCCGACCAGCACCGCGACACCCTTCGACCTGACGCCTTGGAAGGTCGTCCCCCCGGTCGGCACGGCAAGCGTTCTCGCGGCCCTGGCCCGGACGGGCCGCAAGCCGTCGTGTCCGGGCGGCACGAACTGCCCCTCGCCGGCGAACCGTTCGAGCGCTACGTACAGCCTGTCCGGCCTGCGGGTCACTTCGGGGAGGGTGCACAGCGTGAGGCAACCGACGGCGAGCCGGGGCAGGTAGAAGACCGTGCGGTCGACCGGGCCGGGCGCCGCCCGGGCGAGGGGGCGGATCGCCAGCACCCCCAGTCGGTCCGCCCGTCCCACCCAGTGGACGACACCGATGCGTTCGATCTCGGTCCAGGCGTGGACGATCTCGGTGCCCGCCCTGGTGAGCGTCACTCCGGCCGCGCTGATCTCCAGCCGGACCGGGTGGACCATCCGGGAGACGGCGAACCAGAGCACTCCGCAGGCAATGGCCGAGAGGAGCAACGACAGGGGCTTGAGCCACATGTGGGTGGGCTCGGTGAGCGCGGCCTTTGGGAAGAAGAGGTACGCCAGTCCGGCCGAGAGCGCCGCGACGAGGGCGAGGAAGCGCCGGTCGGTGGAGAAGACCTCCGTCACACCCTCCCCCGGCACCGACCGGCCGAGCGGTCCGCCGCTGGGGGTCCAGGCCGAACCGGCGGTCCGCGAAAGGGCCTTCTCCACCACCCAGGGCGGTACGTTCAGGTGTCCCACGTCCGCGAAGCACAGGGCGCCGGTCCTGTTGTCCCGACGGGGGCCGGGAGAGCCACGCTTTCCCGTCTTGATCAGGACGCCCGGTTTGGGCCGCAGCATCAGCGCGTACCGGGGACGCCGCAGTCGCCCCCTCGGGCGGGCCACCACCCACACCCGGCTGACACGATGCCACGGGTAGTAGAAGTGCTGGTCCTTGCTGTAGC
>Ga0307513_10006758_pt1 | contig 14961 bp, 13 predicted proteins | sample 15_EM_MG_FD_202174 | JGI IMG/M metagenome (GOLD analysis project Ga0307513, IMG submission 202174) | Populus trichocarpa ectomycorrhiza microbial communities from riparian zone in the Pacific Northwest, United States - 15_EM | ecosystem: Host-associated > Plants > Roots > Unclassified | place... | reverse complement strand
TGAGGCCGTCCTGGGTCACAACACGCCCGTCGACCTCGGCGCCATCCGCGCCGTGCGGCTCCGCGCGCCGGGCGGCACGGTGTTCCTGCGCTTCGACAACCGCGGACGCGACGGCGAGCGCTGCGGACCATCGTGGATCCGGATCCAGGCGTTCCCCGGTTACCTGAACGAGAGCGTCAAGCGCGTCGCGCTCTGGATCCCGACCTGCCGGGCGTCGCTGTCCAACGCTGTCGTCGTCGAAGCCGGGCGGTTCTTCTACGGCGGCGCCGGCGAGCCGAGATCCAAGCACTACGGCGAGCCGGACTACACCGAAGCCGAAGAGGTCATCGATCTGCCCACCTTTGCGATCGATCGCACCGAGGTCTCCAACGCGGCGTTTCGGCCGTTCGCCGAGCTCGGCAAGGTGACCGGTTACGAGCGGCCGATCTATCCGACGTTCACCGATGCGAATCACGTCCACTCGGCCGACCCGGACTACCCGGTGGCCTCGATCGACGCACACGCCGCCAAGGCGTACTGCGCGTACATGGGCAAGGTGCTGCCGAATAACTATCAATGGGTCAAGGCCGCGCGCGGCGGACTGACGATCCGCGGCTTGCCCAATCCCTCACCACGTCGACTCTATCCGTGGATCGGTGGGTTTCGCGCGGCCTGTGTGAACCTGAACGGCGATGCCGATGGCTATCTGTGGAATGCCCCGGTCGACAGCTTTGCCTGCGGCGCCAGCCCGTACGGCGTCCTGCAGCTCGGCGGCAACGTCCAGGAGTGGATCGCGCACGACGGCCAGACCGAGCGCGAGAACCCGCTGCAGACGCTGCGCGGCGGGAGCCCCGACACCGAGCCCGAGCTCGACCAGACGACAACGATCTTTCGCAACGCTCGGCAAGCGCGGACCGTGTCGTTCTCCAACGGTGTGCGCTGTGTGATTCCCTCGGATCAGCTGCCGTAACGACCCGACCCATAGTTGGCACCGCGTTCGCACGGTGAGTGCCACGGTTGTCAGCGTCGCTCGTTCGCAGGTGCGGGCGGCCCGCCGACAGCATCTGAGGAATGGGGAGGGAGCCATGCGTGTACGTGAACAGCCCGAGATCGTGACGGTGGTGGCTAGCCCACCTGCCGGCACACCTGGGTCAATCGACAACAGCTTCGTGGATGCGGTGATCGCCGACCTGGACCGCAAGAAGACGTCGCGCAATCGCGTCGTGCGCGCGGCGAGCGTTCGCGACATCGATGTCGTACTCAGCGCGATCCTGGCCCCGCCGTTCAAGGGCTCGATCCAGCTCCAGATCGTCGGACACAGCATCTCGGGCATGCTGTCGCTGGGCGCATCGTGGATCCCCGAGTCCGAGATGGTGACTCGCGCCTTCAAGTATCCGTACTACGTGCTCGACACCAACCCGGCGTCGCTGGGTTTGCTCGCCAAGTACGCGGGCAAGATCTCGGAGGTGATGCTGGTCGGCTGCAACATCGGGTCGGCGTCGTCGTTTGGCTACGCCATCAATGGGCGCACGCTGACCTTCACGCTTGCCGAGCTGCTGCGCTGTGTGGTGCGAGGCGCCGATGACATCGTGGCGCCCGACGAGCTCGACACCCGCGGCTGGTATGCGCCGAACGCACACCATCGCCGGCCCAAAGGCTGGCGATGGATCGAGGATCGCCCGCCGGCGTGGATCGATCCGGGGCTCGATCCGGTCTCCGGGAGTCGCGCGACGACGACCCGGTGGTTCGAGCTGCGCTCGATCACCAGCTCGCTGCTGCCGTCGCCAATGCGATCGGAGGCCGTCGAGCTGGTGCCGGTGATCCACCTCAGCTGCGAGCGCGTCGCGCCGGAGGCACCGGCCTCGGCGTTGCCGGAGCTGTCGATCGAGACCGACCAGGGGCCCGCACAGCTGTTGTGCGGCGGCCGCTTCTTGCGCTGGATGGACACCTTCTACATCGTCGATCAGACACCGCAGCTCGCGGCGGCACTGACCACGATGCTGTGGACGGCCGAATCGAGCGTGGCCATCCCGGCGAGCGTCGCGCGCTAGCCGCGTCAGTCGGCCGCGAGCCGGCGCTCGGGCGCGGGCTTGACGATCCGTGCGCTCAGATCATCTGCGATCTCGGCCACGGCCTGCGGCGTGACGTGAAACGCGTTGACGCCGTCCTGCGTGAGCGACAGCGCGATCAACGCGCCGGGCCGGGTGAAGGCGAGCACCTGGACCTCACCCGCCAGCTCGGTGTTGAGGACATCGACCTCGCCCGAGACCGCGCGGTCGATCTCCGGCGAGCCGTGGACGATGATCCGCGTCGGCCACACCCGCACCACGGTCGAGCGCGACTTGACGTGGAGCCGCGCAGCCCCGTGCTGGCTGAGCCGCAGCTCGACCAGCGCCGCGCCGTTCCACACCAGCTCCTGCGCGCCGTCCGCGTCCGGGCCGAGCAGGTCGAGCTCGAAGCACTCGGACTCGCCCTCGAGATGGCCATGCATCACGATGCGGCTCGGGTACACCTTGAGCTCGCTCAGCACGCGGCTGGGCGCGGCGCCGCACGCGGGCCACTTCAATACGACCCGCTCGCGTCCATAGATCGCGAATCCGTCGGACGACGTGGTCTGCCATCCCGCGCTGGACAGAAACAGATTGCCAGTCGCGCCCGGCACCAGGGCGACGGCCTCGGGAGCGCCGGCGATCGGCTGCGTGTACACCTCGCTGAGCGGAACGGTGAAGCTCCGCAACAAGCACTCATCCGGATCGCCGGTCCTGCTCGCGCTGCGGGTCGAGAACGTCACCGTCGCCCGATCCGCTGCCACGATCGTGACCTTGAGTACCCCAAAGTCACACTTGTCGAACTGAATACCCTCCATCACTCGTCCTCCCTTTGTGTGTCGCCACGATATGATTCACGCTCTATGCCAAACTGTTCGCACAGTCGGTAGAGCTTGCGGCGATCGATCTCCAGGACCTGCGCAGCCATGCGCATATTCCCCTGGGTCTGGCGCAGGACGTCTTCGATCTCCGCGCGGTTGGGCGACGGTCGAGGCAGGGAGGGCGGCGGTGCGGCGGGCGTCGGCAGCGGGATCTGCGGCGTGTGCTCATCGAGCGAGGTCGCACCGACGCGCGTGCGCAGCGTGCCCCGGTGGGTGAGCAGCTGCGGGGGCAAGTGTTCAGTCTTGCAAGGAAACGACGGTGATTCTGTCGCGACCTCGGTCACCACGGCGTTGAGGCCGCGGAGGTTCTCGGTCCACGGATAGAGCAACAGGCACTCGAGCGCTCCCGCGGTCCACGGCGACGGCCCGACGTCGCGCGCGCCGAGCCGGAAGAACAGCTCGGTCCAGCTCGGGATGTCCTCACGGCGCTCGCGCAGCGCCGGCAGCAGCAGCGGCGTGTTGCTGGCGCGCAGGCGCGCGAGCAGATCGCGGCGGAAGCGTCCCTGCTCGACGGCCTGGTCGAGATCGACGTGGGTCGCTGCGACCAGCCGCGCGTTGCTGCGGCGCAGCTCGGTCGAGCCGACCGGGCGATACGAGCCGTCCTCGAGGAACCGCAGCAGCTCGGGCTGGACGTCGAGCGACAGCTCGCCGATCTCGTCGAGGAACAGCACGCCGTCGCCCGCGGTATCGACCAGGCCCGGCTTGTTGTTGCGCGCGTCGGTGAACGCGCCGCGCGCGTAGCCGAACAGCTCGGAGCGCGCGAGATCGCGGCTGAGCTCGGCGCTGTTCAGCGTCACGAACGGCATCCCGGCGCGGTGCTCGGCGATCGCCTTGGCGACGCGCTCCTTGCCGGTGCCCGTCTCGCCGAGGATGAGCACGTGCCCGGTCGCCGCCGCCAGCGTGTCGATGCGACGTCGCACCTGCACGGCCACCGGTGACAGGCCCGGAAACACGGCGGAGTCGGTGCGGCCATCGTTGGTGGGCGGCGAGGCGCGAAACACCATGAGCGTGTCACCGAAGCGCAACACGGCGCCGTCGACCAGCGGCACGCGCTCGAACGCGCCGTAGCCTCGCCCGTCGACGAAACCGCGGTTGCGCGCGCCGAGGTCCTGCAGCTGCCAGCCCGCGGCGCTGCGCTCGATCCGCGCGTGGCGCCGCGACATCCGGCCGTCGTCGACGACAAAGTCGCAGTCGCCGCCGACCCGTCCCAGGCTCGTGCCGCGCGCGGGGAACACGTGCACGGCGTGCGGCGACCTGCCGGTTAGCAGGCGCACATGCGCGATCGCCTGATCAAGCTCCTTGAAGTCGACTGCCGAGTCGTCCTGCTGCTCGGTCTGCCATGTTTCAACCACCTCGATGAGCGTACCGAAACTGCACCTTGGCGCCTACGGGCAACGGTTACGACAACATGCGCCCGCGCCGCGCCATGCGTGTCATCGTCCTCGCGTGCAGCATCAGCGTCGCACATGCGCCGGCACATGAGCCTCCTCGCTGCACACGCGACTACGCATCCGTGCAGCTCCGTGACTCGCGCGGCGAGGAGCGCACTGTACCCCACGTGAGACCCGGTTCGTGTCGTCTCCCGGGAAGTATGTCGCGCGCGAGCGTGCGTCGTCGCCCGGTACGGCCTCGCGACGCGGCGGCTCGGCTGCGGCGGTGACATTTCGCCCCGGCCGGCTCGCGAGGTTCCCACGCCAGGGAGGTGGTTGAAACAATGATACCGTCCCGCCACATGAGCCGCAGAGCCCCTCTCGTGTTCATCATGGCCGCGGGTCTGGGAACGCGGATGAAGAGCGACCTGCCCAAGGTCCTGCACCGCGTCGCCGGGCGCCCGATGATCCACTGGGTCGTGACCGCCGCGCGCGCCGCCGGCGCCGGCCGCGTCGTCGCGATCCTCGGCCACAAGGCCGACGACGTGAAGGCCGCGCTCGACGCCAGCTTCGGCGCCGGCGCGGTCGACGTCGCGCTGCAGACCGAGCAGCGCGGCACCGGCCACGCGGTGCAGTGCGCGCTGCCCGCGGTCGCCGAGGAAGCCGACGACCAGGTCGTCGTGATCCTGACCGGCGACGCGCCGCTGCTCGCGAGCGAGCGGATCGCCGAGCTGGTCACCGCGTGCGAGGCGTCGCCGGCGGGGATGGCGCTGCTCTCGACCGTGCCGCCGCGGCCGATGCCGTACGGCCGCCTGGTGCGCGACGCCGGCGGCAAGCTCGAGCGCATCGTCGAGCACAGCGACGCGACCGAGGCGCAGCGCCGGTTGCCCGACACCAACGCCGGGTTCTACGCGATCAAGCTCGGTCACCTGCGCAAGGACCTCCAGGCGCTGCGCGCCGACAACGCCAAGGGCGAGCTCTACCTGACCGATCTCGTCGCGCACGCGGCGGCGCGCGGCGGCGCCACGGCGATCGACGCGCCGTTCAGCGAGGTCGCGGGGATCAACGATCGCGTCGATCTCGCGGCGGTCGAGACCGCGGCGCGGCGCCGCATCAATGAAGCGTGGATGCGCGCCGGCGTGACGATGGTCGATCCCGCGACGACGTACATCGACGCCGACGTCGGGCCGCTCGGCAAGGACGTCTGGCTCGCCGCCAACGTCTGCCTGCGCGGCCGCACGGCGCTCGGCGACGGCGTCCGGATCGATCTCGGCTCGGTGCTCACCGACGTCCAGGTCGGCGAGCACGTCCACATCAAGCCACACTCGGTACTCACCGAGACCCAGCTCGGCCAGCGCGTCGAGGTCGGGCCGTTCACGCACTGCCGCCCGGGCAGCCGGATCGACGAGGGCGCGCGGCTCGGCAACTTCGTCGAGACCAAGCAGACCCACCTGATGGCGGGCGCCAAGGCCAACCACCTGGCCTACCTCGGCGACGCGTCGATCGGCGCCAAGGCCAACATCGGCGCCGGCACGATCACGTGCAACTACGACGGCTTTCGCAAGCACCGGACGACGATCGAGGCCGGCGCGTTCATCGGCTCGGACTCGCAGCTGGTCGCGCCGGTCACCGTCGGGCGCGACGCGTTCGTCGCGGCCGGCACCACGGTCACCAAGGATGTCCCGCGCGGCGCCCTCGCGCTGACCCGGGTCAAGCAGGTCAACGTCGATGAGTGGGCCGACCGGTTCCGCGAGAGCAACGCGGTCCACAAGAAGGACGGGCACTGAGCCGATCGTCCTCGCGTGGCGCGTTTTCGCGCTATCTCAGAACCCAGATGATGCGCCCCCGGGAGCTGATCGGCGTCGCGCTGGCGCTGGCGGCGTGCAAGTCCAAGCCGGTGCCCGAAGGCGCGCCGGCGCCGCCACCCCACGACGCCGGCGCCGCGCGCGATGCCGTGGTGGTCGACGCGGCGCAGGTGTGGCCAGCGCTCACCGACCTGCCGCTGGTCGATCCGGTCCGCGTGATCTTCTTACCCGTGCGAACCGACCTGCCGCGCTTCGACGTCGGCGGCCCCGCCATCGTCGGGGACGTCGCGGTGGTCAGCTCGTCGCAGCTCGGCTTCGCCGCGGTCGACTGGCGGCGCGGGACCCTGGCGTGGACCAAGCCCGCCGGGCTCCACGTCGCGCCGCCGATCGCCAAGGGCGACAGCGCGATCCTGATCGGCGACTGCATCAACCCGCCCGACACGCGCGATACGCTGCTCGGCTGCCTGCGCGTCGTCACGCCGACCGGCGTCGATCAGAGCTACGCCGCGATCCACGGCGCGCAGCTCGAGGCGTTCGCCGCCGAGCCCGGCACGCAGGAGGTCTGGCTCGACGGCGAGCGCGCGGTGCGCTGGCGGCGCGGCGCGCTGGCAGTCTCGATCGATCTGTTCACCGGCGTCGCGCGGCTCGCCCCGCCCGCGCCGCCGCCGATCCGCGTGGCCTATCGCACGCACGCGTGGGACGTCGGCCAGCACGACGAGCGCATCGTCGCGCGCGAGCGCGGCAAGATCGCGTGGCAGACCCAGCGCACCTACACCGCGCTGATCGGCGCGGTCTATCTCGCCGAGCTCGCGCCGATGATCCGCGTGATCAACTTCGGCGCGTACTCCGGCCGCGCCGAGCTCAACCTGTTCGACATCGACGCCACGGGCTCGATGCACGGCCAGGTCGCGTTCCCGGTGCCGGGGATCAGCGCGCTCGGCCACGCGATCGACGCCGTCGGGAACACGGCGATCGCCGTGCGCCTCGACAGCTCGCTGCGCCACGACTTCATCGTGGGCTACGCCGCGACCGCGATGATGATGTACGTGTATCCCCTGCCCGAGATCCCGCGCGCCGATCCGGTCGGCATCGCCGTCGCGCCCGACGCGGTGCTGGCGTTTCACGACGGTGATACGGTCACGGTGCTGCCCGAGCTGTCGTCGCCTCCTACGGCGCCCGGCGCGCCTCGACCTCCGTCGCAAAATCCGACACCGTAAGCCGTCGAGATCGCTCGCGGCGCGCTTGGTACGGCGGCTGCTCTATCGGCTCGCAACCAAGGAGCCCGTGACCATGTTGAAGCGCTTGTTCGTCGCGTCGTGTCTCGTCAGTCTCGTCGCCTGTGTCCAGAAGGACGATGCGCCCGAGGGAATCGCCGGTGCGCTGCCCAGCGCCGAGCAGGTGTCGATCCAGCTGCCGCAGCAGAGCGAGCGAGCCGTCGGGCAGCTCGCGACCTGGTACGTCGCGACCCGCGACATCACGAAGACCTTCAACGGCGGCACGGGGTGGGTGCTGCTCCTGCTCGGCGAGATCGTCAAGTACCCGGTCACCACGGCGAGCGGCGATACGTTCACGTGGGGCCCGTGGAGCGAACCGCTCGAACCCGCCGAGTACAAGCTCGAGGTCCGCGTCGTCGGCGACGGCACGTACACCTACCAGCTGTCGGGTCGCTCGAAGCTCGAGGACAACGCGACGTTCGAGGTCGTGATCGACGGAGCGTCGGATCCGCGCAAGGGCGACCGGCTCGCCAACGGTCACTTCCTGCTCGACTTCGACGCCGGCCACCGGATCGACCCGAGCAAGGACGACGACGCCAAGGGCTCGATGGACGTGCGCTACGACCTCTCGGCGCGCCACCTCGATCTGACGATCATGTCCACCGACCTGCTCGGCCAGCCGGTGCTCGCCGACTACGCCTACAACCAGGCGGCCGATGGCCGCGGCGGCGACATGACGTTCGGGCTCGCGGCCAACGCTGGCGGCGGCCCGGCCAACGAGTCGGCCCAGCTGCGCTCGCGCTGGAACGCCGATGGCGCCGGCCGCGCGGACGGCCTCGTCTCCGGCGGCGACCTCGGGGCGCTCCAGGCGACCGCGTCGGAGTGCTGGGACACCCGCTTCAAGCGCGTGTTCTACACCGACTCGGCGGTGTTCTCGGCGACCGAGGGCCTCGTGACCGCGTGTGCGTTCGCCGACGCCGACGTGCCCGCACCCCGCTGAGCCGAGCTCCGGGGCGGGAGCGCCACCGCGTTTTCGGCAGTCAGCGTTGACTGCAAACTTGGCCCGCGGTAACACGCCCGTCGGAGGATCTCACATGGCTACGTTGCCCAAGGATGCGCAGGAGCTGTTCGATAACCTCGTTCCGGAAGGCCTCAAGCAGTATCCGGACAAGGCGCGCGAGCTGAACGCCATCTACTGCTTCAAGGTCACCGGCGAAGGCGGCGGCGAGTGGACGGTCGACACGACCGCGAACCCGCCGACCTGTACCAAGGGCGACGCCGGCAAGGCGCAGTGCACCGTCGAGGTCTCCAACGAAGACTTCAAGACGATGCTCGGCGATCCCAACGCCGGCATGCAGCTCTACTTCCAGGGCAAACTGCGCGTCACGGGCGATCCGATGCTCGCGATGAAGCTGCAGCAGCTGTTCGAGATCGCCCGCCCCAAGTGATCGCGTGCGATCCCCGTTGGCGAACGCGCTAGACGGGATCCGGATTCTCGATCTGTCGCGGCTCCTCCCGGGGCCGTTCCTGACGATGGTGCTCGCCGATCTGGGCGCCGACGTCGTGAAGATCGAGGATCCGCGGCTCGGCGACTACATGCGGCAGTTTCCGCCCGCCAAGGGCGGCATCTCGGGCCGCTACCTCGCGGTCAATCGCGGCAAGCGATCGATCGTGCTCGATCTCAAGACGCCGGCGGGGCGCGACGCGCTGCTCCGCATGGCAACCAAGGCCGACGTCGTCGTCGAGAGCTTCCGGCCCGGCGTGATCGACAAGCTCGGCGTCGGCTACGCGGCGCTCGCCGCGGTCAACCCCGGCATCATCGTCTGCTCGATCAGCGGGTTCGGCCAGACTGGCCCGTACGTCGAGCGCGCGGGCCACGACCTCGGCTACATCGCGCTCGCCGGCGTGCTCGCGATGGGCGGCGACGCGGGCGGCGCGCCGATGATGCCCGGCGTGCAGATCGCCGACCTCGCGGGCGGCGCGCTGTGGAGCGCGACCGCGATCCTCGCGGCGCTCGTCGGTCGCCACCGTACCGGCCAGGGCGCCCACCTCGACATCTCGATGACCGAGGGCGCGCTCGCGCTGGTCACCGCCGAGCTGGGCAACCTCGACTGCGGCCGGCACCCGACCCGCGGCGTCGAGACGCTCAACGGCGGCCTGGCGTGCTACGGCGTCTACCGGACCCAGGACGATCGCTACCTCGCGGTCGGCGCGCTCGAGCCCAAGTTCTGGATGGCGCTGAACCAGGCGGTCGGCCGCGCGCCGAACGTCCACGAGCTGATCGCACCGCCCGCCGAGCAAGCGCGGGTGCGCGCCGAGCTCGCCGCGATCTTCGCGACCAAGCCGGCGGCGGCGTGGAACGCGATCCTGGCGCAGCACGACTGCTGCGTCGAGGTCGTGACCGAGCTCGACGAGCTGCCGGATCACCCGCTGCACCGCGCGCGCGAGGTGTTCTTCACGATCGACGGTGGCCCCGGCGTCGGCCCGGTGCAGCAGGTCCGCACGCCGCTCGGCACGCCCGCCGCGCCGCGCCCGCCGCCGCGCCAGGGCGAGCACACCCGCGACGTCCTCGTCGAGTACGGGTTCTCCGACGCCGAGATCGCCGCGCTCACGCCCGGGTGATCTGCCGCGTCCGCAGCGCCGACACGCCGGCCAGCGCGATCGCGCCGAGCATCGCGAGCGTGAACACCAGGCGCGCGCCGGGGAACAGCGAGAGCAGCACGCTGTCGAGCTTGCGCGCCATCACGACGTTGCCGACGACCTGGTTGTCGAACCCGCGGATCGGCTGCGCGAGCACCTGGTACATCGCGCCGTCGACCACGACGTCGGTCGTGCCGGTCGTGCCGGCGGCGACCTTGACCAGCGCGGCCGGCACCGCGCCGATCGCCGTGCCGTCGGGCGCGACGATCGAGAGCCGGGTCTGATCGTCGAGCGTGATCTCGCGGAACAGCTTGGCGGCGTCGACCGCCTCGATGAACGCGCTCGCGACCTCCTTGGTCTTGTCGTTGCCGAGCACGAGCGTGCGCGTGTAGATGAAGCCCAGCACGGGCGGCGGGTTGGGGCCGAGCAGGCCGGACTCGACCAGCAGCTTGTCGTCGGTGCGGACCAGCGTGATCGTGCGATCCTTCTGGGTCAGCGCCATCTTGACCCACGGCAGCTGGGTCAGGTCGCTGCGCGGGTGGTTGGGCGCCGCGCTCGAGAACATCATCCGGCCCTTGTAGTCGGCGACCGCGATCGTCGTCGGGTACTGCGTGCCGGCGAAGTCCTGCGCGAGGGTCCAGTCCTGCGACATCAGCTCGCTGTGGATGCGATCGAGGTTGTCGTTGTCGGCGTCGGCGTCGCCCAGGCCGAAGTCGGCCTGGTCGCGGTTGCTCGAGACCTCGCGCATCACGCTGAGCGAGTAGACCAGGTTGGCGCTGGTGTCGAACCGCGCGGTCAGCCCGTCCCACGCGTGGTTGGTCTGCCCGGCGGTGAGCAGGAACGACTCCTGGATCTCGGCGATCACGCGGTCACGGACGATGAGATCGGTGACCAGGCCGAGGCCGAGCACGACGGCGAGCGCGGCGCACGCCAGCGCGGTGCGCCGCCACGGCCGCGCGCGATCGCGGCCGAGCTCCTCGAGCAGGTGGTCCATCGTCGGGTAGCGGCCGCCCGGGAGCACGCTGAGGCCGCGCAGCACGATCGCCCGCAGCGCGCCTGACACGCGGGAGCCGGCGGGCGCCGGGCGGATCCGACCGACGCACACGTTGTCGCCGAGCTCGTCGAAGGTCTTGCCGGCGAACGGCCGCATGCCGTACAGCGCCTCGAACAGCGCGACGCAGAAGTTGAACTGGTCGGTGCGCGGATCGATGTTGCCGCCGCGGAACTGCTCGGGCGCCATGTAGGCCGGCGTGCCGAGCACCGAGCCCGAGGTCGTGAGGTGGAGGTCGGCCGGGCGCCCGCCCTCCTCGCCGCGCACGGCCGGGCGCGGGGCGGCAAGGCCGAAATCTGTCACGCGGATCCGACCGTCGCTGCCGACCAGGCAGTTGTCGGGCTTGAAGTCGCGGTGGACGATGCCCGCGGCGTGCGCGGCGGCCAGGCCGCGGCCGGCGGCGATGTAGGCCTCGACGATCTCGGCGACGGTGTGGGGCTGCTGCTGCCAGGACCGCAGGCTGGTGCCGGTGACCAGCTCCATCGCGATGTAGGTCGCGCCGTCGACCACGCCGACGTCGTAGACCGCGACGACGTGAGGGTGGTTGACCTGCGCCATCGAGCGCGCCTCGCGGACCAGGCGATCGGTCAGGGCGTCGTCGGGGCGATGCAGGAGCTTGAGCGCGACGTGGCGGCCGAGCCCGAGGTCGTCGGCGCGGTAGACCACGCCCATCGCGCCGGCGCCGAGCCGCTCGGTCAGCGTGTAGCGGCCGAGCACGCGGCCGGTCATGCTCGGGGTCACGACCTTGCGGGCGACGAGCTCGATCGGCGCCGACGCGGTCGCGCCGAACGCCAGATCGCTGACGATCACGCTGGCCTGGGTCTCGCCGAGCGCATCGGGCCGCAAGGTATGGACCGCGGCGTCGCGGGTGGCGTCGCGCGCGAGCAGCGAGATGAGGTCGCGGCAGTCCGCGCAGCCGTCGAGGTGGCCGATCGCCTGGGCCCGCGCCGCGGTGTCGAGGGCGCCGGCCATCAGGTCCTGCACGGCGTTGGCGTCGAGGCACTCCACGGGCCCGCGCATTGTGGCACGATCCGCGTGCGACGATGTGGCGAGCATCGTGCGACGCGCCTGGCCCAGCGGCAGACTACAATGACCAAGATGGATCCGGTCGATCACCTGCTGGCGCAGGGCCCATCCGTGGCGCCCGAGCAACGCGCGGTGATCGCGACGGCGTGGCAGGCGATGCTCGACGCCGCGCGCACCGCGTGGCCCGAGGTCCGGATCGAGCCGGCGCAAGTCGTCGAGTTCATCGCGCAGCGGGTCACCACGGCCGACGGGCCGGACCTCGCCGCGGTGCTCGCGACCGCGCCCGCCGCCGACCTCGTGCTCGCGGCGGCGTGCGCGGCCCAGGAGCCCTCGGCGCACGCCGCGTTCGACAGCGTGCTGACCGAGGTCGACGCCGCCGGCGCGTCGACCCGCTCGCCGGCCGACCTAATCGAGGACGTCAAGCAGCTGCTGCGCGTCCAGCTGCTGGTCGTCAAGGACGGCAAGCCGCCGGGCATCACCGGCTACCGCGGCAAGGGCCCGCTGCGCGGCTGGGTCCGCATCACCGCGACCCGCGAGCTGATCCGCCACCAGCGCAAGCGCGCGCGCGAGGCGCCCAGTGACCGGCCGCTCGACGAGGCGCTCGCCGACGCCAGCGACCCGGTGCTGTCACAGCTCAAGGCCGAATACCGCACCGAGTTCGCGTCCGCGCTGCGCGAGGCGATCACCGAGCTCGCCGCCGAGGACCGTACGCTGCTGCGCCAGCAGATCGTCGACCAGCTCTCGATCGACGAGATCGGCGCCGCGTTCGGCGTGCATCGCGCGACCGCCGCGCGCTGGCTGCAGCGCGCCCGCGGCGCCCTGGTCGCCGCGACCCACGGCCGGCTCGCCTCGCGCCTCAAGGTCCCGGTCGACGAGATCGACAGCGTGATCCGCCTGGTCCAGAGCCAGCTCGACGCCAGCGTCGTGCGCTACCTGCGCGACAGCGACGACTGACGCGGTCCCCTATCTATAGACCTGCGTACCGTCGTGGTACTTCTCGCCGTACTTGTTGAGGTGCGCGGGCTCGGCGCCACGGACGATCGCGACGTCGACGGTGACCTCGGCGCCGGCCTTGACGCTGACCTTGGCGCTCACCGGCTTGGTCGCGCGCCGCGTGTACGCGAACACGGTCCAGTCGCCGGGCGGCACGCCGTCGATCGCGTAGTGGCCGTCGGCCTGCGCCACGACGTGCCGGCGGTTGGGCAGCACGAGGATGGTCGCCGCCATCTCGGGGTGGATGTTGCAGTAGACATCGACCACGCCGGCGGTCGGGAACTGCTTCTCCTTGGACTCGCCGCGCTTGAACGAGCCGAGGTCGAACTTGCGCGCGCCCGACTGCGAGAACACGTTGTGAAGGTACGGATCGTTGTTGGGGAACTCGACCAGCTCGTTGACCGTGATCGCGACGAGGTCGGGCACGAACTTGCGGCCCTTCTGCGCGATCGTCGTCTTCTCCTTGCCGGGCGGCTCGCTGAAGCCGACGACGTAGACGATCACGTCGGCCGCGCTGGCCGGCTTGCCGTCGGACTCGGTGACCTTGACGGTGCCGACCACGCGCCCACCCGGCTCGGCGCGCGCGGGCCGGGCCAGCGCGGCGAGCACGATCACGGTCGCGAACGCCAGCGCGCGCATCAGAACGCGATCCCCCACATCACGCGCGGCGCAGTCTTGACGTGGTAGACGCCGATGCCGAACGCGGCGCTGAGCCAGAACCGGCCGTGCGTCCAGGCCAGGTTGGGGCCGACCGCCGCCCAGCTCTCCGACTTCGAGTCGAGGTGAAGCTCGGCGTAGACCTCGGCGCCGCCGCGCAGCTCGCTGGTCAGCGCGAAGCTCACGCCCGCGCCCGGCCGGACCTGCCACACCTGGTCGTCCGAGGTCAGCACGCCGACCGCGCCCAGATCGGCGAGCGCGTGGAGCGCGCCGACCTCGTAGGACGCGACGAGGTCGCCCTCGACGATCACCGAGTCTCGCACGGTGACGTCGCGCTTGACCGCGACCCGCAGGAGCGGCGCGAACGCCGGCGCGTCGACCGGATCCGACGACACCAGGCGATAGCGCGCCTCGAGGCCGAAGCGCTTGAACGTGAACGACGCCGGCGCCACGTCGCTCTGCTTCCACTCGAGCTCCATCGGCAGCGACAGCTCGAGCTGATCGGTCACGCCGATCAGCGGCCCCCACCAGATCGACGTCTCCTTGCCGTCCGAGACCTCCTTGCCGTTGGTCTCGAGGATCCAGGTCTGGAGCTCGACCGCGCGCTCCGGCAAGACTTCCGTCCCGTAGAGCCAGCCGTAGAAGCTCCGGCCCGCATGCGCGGTTCGCGGCAGGAGGCTCGCGAAGATCAGGATCGCCAATGCGGTGCGCACGGCTGTATCCTACCCAACCCCGTGGGGTAACGTCCCGCTCCATGATCGATCACATCGGTGTCCTGGTCACGGATCTCGACGCGAGCGTGGCGTTCTTCACGCGGGCGCTGGCCCCGCTGGGCTACGCGCTGGTGATGCGCTTCGAGGGCATCGCCGGGTTTGGCGTCGGCGGCAAGCCCGACTTTTGGCTCGCCGCTGGTAAGCCGACCGACAAGCTCCACATCGCGTTCCGCGCCAAGGGCCGGGCCGAGGTGCGCGCGTACTACGAGGCTGCGGTCGCCGCGGGCGGCACCGACAATGGCGCACCCGGCGTCCGCGAGATGTACCATCCGGACTACTACGGCGCCTTCGTCCACGATCTCGATGGCCACAACATCGAGGCCGTCTGCCACGAGCCGTACCTCGGCTAAGCGGCTAGACCAGCTCGATCGGGCGCGACGACAGCGCGCACAGCTCGCCGATCGCGGCCGCCGGCAGGCCGGCGTCGCGTAGCTCGGCGACGCACGCATCGGCGCGCGCCGCGGGGACGCACAGCAGCAGGCCGCCGCTGGTCTGCGCGTCGCACGCGAGCGACGCGAGCAGCT
>Ga0307513_10006756_pt1 | contig 14962 bp, 16 predicted proteins | sample 15_EM_MG_FD_202174 | JGI IMG/M metagenome (GOLD analysis project Ga0307513, IMG submission 202174) | Populus trichocarpa ectomycorrhiza microbial communities from riparian zone in the Pacific Northwest, United States - 15_EM | ecosystem: Host-associated > Plants > Roots > Unclassified | place... | reverse complement strand
ATACAATATACAATATTTTGAATTCAGAAGATGTTAGAGAGGATAAACGACTTCCAAAGACTCCCAAAGACTCTCAAAGTGTTGTGATGCGTCCTGATGCGTCCTAGGTGTGATGCCCGAGCTTTGGCATTGTTGTGTTTACCTAAGTTTAGTCAGGATCAAAATGCGTTTTCCTGATGTGGATTGTAAAAGCAATTCATGAGATTGGTAAGAAGGAACTGATCATGAAGGTACGGACTTACTTGACTCATTTTCACATTTTTAACACCGCAACTCCCAAGGCTTTTGAGTTGTGTCATGTTGGGAACTTCAACCTCTCACAACAAAGTTTGACATCTCCTGAAGCACTTGCAGCCCTGCGTGAACTGCCGAAGTTGAACCCAGTGCTTTATCGGGAGCTGGTTGGGCTTGACAAACCAGTAGAAGAACCTGTCAGATCGGAGAGTGAATTCTCGGATGATGTTGAGGATGCAAGTGACATTCCGGTTGATGTTGTTTTGGCCCTTGTCACATCAGGTTCAACACATGTAGAAGAAGGATTCAAGATTGATGATGAGGGACGTGTTGTACGAGTGGCTGAGGTTGAAAATGCTGAGGCGGGCGAAGAGGCAGCAGCTGAACCAGAACCGGTGGGGCGTGGTCATCAAAAGAAGAAGGCAACCATGCCTTGGGGCGGCGTTGCCATCTGGGAGCGTCACGCTTGAATGGAATAGTCTAAATATAGCTGAAATTAGGGAAATTTTTCATTTTTGAGCCATTTTTTCGCTCATTTGGACACATGTTCATGGGCCCGAATGACATATGACAAGTTGCAAAATTGTTCAGTTCACGAGGCCTCATGACATATGACTGAACGATTGGTCGTAATAGTACAGTAGACAACATGGCCACACTTCATTATTGATAGTGGGACTTAAGGTTATGACTCTAAGAGTGCTCGCATATCAAGTACACTTGCTTGGACTTAATTATAAGCCACAGGCAAGTCTCTTTAGTGCTTGCAATTTGTCATTATTGATGTATGCATGTGTTCACTTGATCAACTATCCTGGGTCTCACTAATAATCCTTATTAACTTATTATTCCAATTGTAAGATCATAGATAATAGTATTAAATCATAAGGTTTCATATATGAACCAAAACAACCCTTATCACCAGGTTGTTGAAAACCCCAACCCATCAAAACCCCTACCCTTGTGAATGGGTATGGGTATGGGTAGCCCTGGAATACCCCAGGGTTACCCATGACAATCCCTACTTGTACCAGCTTCCACAGGGCTAATAGCATGATCATCAACATACATATCATTATAACCATCATCAGGCAAAGTATGAGCACTATTGGAATGTGTTTGCATAACAATCAGAGCAAGAGGAATGCATGCACAGTGGCAGATTGGGTTAAAAAAAGTGCAAATTCCTGATTTGGTAACTACAGAATTGACATTAAAAAAAAAACACACACACACACATTCTCATTCTTTTCTGGAACAGCTGTAAAAAGCTTGTAAATAGACAAATATTTTGGTATAATTTTAGTGTTGAAAGACTGGTTATTGTCAGTTAGTCATATATCTAAATTTGAACTAACTGCTAACCAGACTGCAGTTATAATTAGAATCAGTTAGGGTCCAGTCCAGTTTTAGTTATTTCCCAGTTAACTAACCTAACTTCCAAACACTAATCAGGAACTTAGTGCAAAACTCCTTTGGGATAATGTTACAATCTCTCTTATCTCATCTTATCTTGCAGTCATCTTATCATCATACAGACACTTTTATTTCAAAGCAGCCTTTACACAGCTGTGCACTTCATCCATCATTTCCACTTGTCATTGTGCATTGCACCTTTTATGTCTATTTATAGATCTCTGACTTGTTTCCTTGAGTTGCTATACTTTTCTCAATTCACATTATGTCTATGACTCATTCCATATCTCTTGATACTTGTACTTATATTGACTTATCTCTCATAGCCCTCCTAGTCATAGTAGATGGTCTGTGCACGAACTAGTAGTATAAGTACTTTGATACTTTCACTTGTACTCCTTAGCTAGTTTTCATTTGATTACAGATGATTCTTCTAGCCTCCAGAACCAGAACTTCCCTGAGGATCTCCCTTGATTTCTTGATTGGCTGGTGATAGAACTCACAATTAACAATAAACTATCTGAAGCTATAACAGATAAAGGCTATAAGCAAATGTTAAATTATTTGTATAAATGATTGTAAGTGCCTGTGCAGCATTATGGTAGAAGTACATTAGTAATACCTTAGAACAAATAGATACATGTAATAGCCTTAGTTGTGTTTTATGTCTCCTTCAAGTAGCACAACTCCCATGAACTCCCATGGGCCATATTACTGAGATCTAGTAGACTATCAGGAACTGGAATAATCATATGTGTAATTGGTGAATACCAGAATAGGTGATAAATAGGTGGTATCCAAAGTAACATTTTATTTTTTGGACCAATGCAAAGCCATCCTGAACTTGTCATCTCAACTAATTTGGATTGTGATAGAGGAGTTATGTCATGGAGAAGTTCAGTATCATCAATAAGAGCATGTTTTGGATGCGGAGAAAATAGTATCAAGTGCTGCCTCTCAAGCATTGATCCTGGGACAATGAATTTGCCATATAGTGAAAATAAGGTAGATTGAACCCAACTACTATGGTTCTCAAGAGCAAGTTGCAGCATCTCTTTTGTTTCAATATCCCACAATCGGATTGTCTTGTCAGATGATCCTGATACAATGCACTTGCCATCTTGTGAAAATGCAACAGATAGGACATGATCTTTATGGCCTTCAAAAGAAGGCCACAGCATCTGCCCTGTTTTAGCATCCCACAATTGAACTTTGTTATCATCTGACCCTGATACAATCCATCTGCCATCTGGTGAAAATGCAACAGACCGGACACAATCTTCATGACCCTCAAGGGGAGGTTGCAGCATTTTCCTTGTTTTAGTATCCCACAATCGGATTGTTTTGTCACGTGATCCTGACACAATATGCTTGCCATCTGGTGAAAATGCAACTGACCAAACCCAGTCCTTATGGCCCTCAAGAGGAGGTTGCAGCATCTCCCCTGTTTTAATATCCCATAATTGGATTTTGTTATCTGACCCTGACACAATGTGCTTGCCATCTGGTGAGAATGCAACAGACAGAACCAGATCCTCTTGACTTTCAAAAGGAGGTTGCAACATTTTTCCTGTTTCAATATCCCATAATCGGATTGTTTTGTCACATGACCCTGACACAATATGCTTGCCATCTGGTGAAAATGAAACAGACAGTATCAGATTCTTATGGCCCTCAAAAGGAGGTTGCAACATTTTCCCTGTTTTAGTGTCCCATAACCGGATTGTTTTATCAGATGACCCTGACACAATGCACTTGCCATCTGGTGAGAATGCAACAGACCGAACCCAACTCTCGTGTCCCTCAAAAGGGAGTTGTAGCATTCTCCCTGTTTTAGCATTCCACAATCGGATTGTTTTATCAGATGACCCTGACACAATGTGCTCACCATCTGGTGAAAATGCAACAGACAGAACATAATCCTCATGACCCTTAAAAGGAAGTTGCAGCATTTTTTCTGTTTTAGTATCTCACAATCAGATTGTCTTGTTAGATAAGCCTGAGACAAACACACTTACCATCTGGTGAGGATGCAATAGACCTGATCTGATTCTCATGGTCTTCTAGAGAAGGTTGCAGCATCTTCTGTGTTTTAACATCCCACAATCGGATTGTCTTGTCAGCTGACCCTGACACAATACGCTTGCTATCTAGTGAAAATGCAACAGATATAACTACATGATCATGGCCCTCAAGAGGAGGCTGTAGTGCTTCTCCTGTTTCAGCATCCCATAATCGGATTGTCTTGTCAAATGATCCTGACACAATGTGCTTGCCATCTGGTGAGAATGAAACACACAGTACCAGATTTTCATGGCCCTCAAGAGGAGGTCTCAACATCTTTCCTGTTTTAGCATCCCACAATCGAATTGTCTTATCAGATGACCCAGAGACAATATGCTTGCCATCTGGTGAAAATGCAACAGACAGGACCAGATCCTTATGGCCCTCAAGGGGGGGTTGCAACATTTTTCCTGTTTTAGCATCCCACAATCGGATTGTCTTATCAGATGACCCTGATACAATATGCTTGCTATCTGGTGAGAATGCAACAGACCAGACCCGATCCTTGTGGCCTTCAAGAGGGGGTTGTAGTGTTTTCCCTGTTTTAGGATCCCACAATCGGATTGTCTTGTCAGCTGATCCTGACACAATGTATCTGCCATCTGGTGAAAATGCAACAAAGCTGACCCAATCCTTGTGACCCTCAAAAGGAGGTTTTAGCATTTTCCCTGTTTCAACATCCCACAATCGAATTGTCTTGTCATCTGATCCTGACACAATACACTTGCCATCTGGTGAGAATGCAACAGACCTAACCCAATTCTCATGGCCCTCAAGAGGAAGTTGTAGCATCTCCCCTATTTCAGCATCCCATAGTCGTATTGTCTTGTCATATGACCCTGACACAATAAGCTTCCCATCTGGTGAAAATGCAACAGACTGCACACTTTCTGCATGTCCATGTATCACATGTTGAATTATGGGCCAGGACAGATTGTGATTTGAAATGTGTTTTAGCACCTGAGGAAATATATCTGCAAATTTCTTTGAGATATGGGAATTTTTTGGGGAAAAAGGTAGTGCAGAAAGGTAAAGATGAGGTGTGCTGAAAGAAATTGGACCACCAAACATTCGGACAAATCTTTGAACATCTAATGCATCCTCAATAATATCTTTGCACTCTGCATGGGCCTAGTGAATTTCAGTATAACTCTAAAACAAGATCAATTTCACACACCATAGCCCATTGAATGACATATGATAGCCCACTGGCACAACTATTGATCTTTTTCAAAAGGCTCAGAACTTCCAACCAAAATAATAACTGTTTATGATTGAAAAATGCTTGAATTGCCTTGGCAAGAGCCAAGTCAAAATGTGCATATTGAAGATGGTCTGTCCAGAATCTGCAGGCATATGACAGCTCTGGGGAGATGTACTGTTTGATTCTTTCATCAAGATCAGAAATTTCAGAATTAGGCAAATAGGAAGTTGGTAGTTGGCATATGTTGAATTGCAGTCCACTCTGCATTACTCCTAGTGAGGCACCTGCAAGATCCTTGTAAATATAAGATAAATCAATGAAGTATTCACCACTCCGATCTTTATCTGTCAGAAACTCAGAAAAGGAAGCATGAAGGGGACAAATCACAACTGAAGAATCAGTAGTCCCACTAAGCAAAGCACCCAGAGGCTCTACAATTGTGTTGATATCAATTTCCTGGAGGTCCTTACTAATAAAATAGTGCCTTATGGACCTCAAGGAAGCAAGAGGGAGTGGCTCCACCATTCCAAGAATCTGTTCCATCACTGACCGGAAGCGGTCAAGAGGGCGCTTGTCCTGGTTCAAAGGGAAAATTCCTTCCAAGGTCAGCTTGTACATGCTGTCAAGGAGTGGGACATGATGCCCTCTATCATGTGTTATGATGGCCTCAAAACGCTCCTTGACAGTTAGTCCAGCAACATCATCTCCCTTGACATATGCGCATGCAAGGCGTGCCCACTCGAACAGTCGGTCAGACGCAGCTGTAAGAGAAGCTGAGACATCTTCAATTTCAATGCCCTCCAAACCAGACAGTTCGCGCGAAATATAGCAGAAAATGTCACGTCGACTCAACGCAGGGGGAATACTAAACATGGACTTAGATTGGACATGCTCAACACCATTCAGGGCGTTGGTGATGTCCGGAAGGGGTCGCGATGTGAGAAGAATCCGGATGTGGGGAGGAAGTTTGGTTATGAGGCTTTCGTCATCATCCAGTTTGCCAGCGAGGATGCGAAGGAGATGTTGTCGCGAAGCCGCCATGCCACTCTCGTCCAATGCGTCAATCACAATCACAATGGGTCCCGCCATCGTCTCCGAAAATGTCTGAGCAGGTTTCATGATCAGCTCCTTCCACTGCTGCTGAATATCGGTAGTGTGCTTGAGCGACGTGTCTTGATGAATAGCAGTCGCCAGCTCTCTCCGCATTTGCTTATCGCGGTCTGCGAGATCTCGCGCAATCGTCGTGAAAATATTCTTGTCGCGTTGTGCCGCCATTTGGTTGCGGTCGAAGCAGTAGCAAGATCCCAATCGTCCAAGCTTTTTGAAGCGATCGGCGATGGTATGGGCGATGGATGACTTGCCGGTGCCAGCTTCGCCGTGAAGCCACAATACGCGTGTCGTGTTATCTTCGGTGTTGTTGATCCAAGTAGTGATTTCGTCCAGGATTTCCTGACGGGTCCCCTCCAAACATATTTTCCGCGTGTCCAACCCTGCCCCCCGAACGTATGGTATACTGTTTAGGTCCGAGTCTTCGGCTACATCATGTGTATCAGAAAAGACATGACCAAGCCCAATTCGAGAAAAAGGTACCTTGAGCCCCAAGGTCCTCCCAAATACGATGCACAACCACCAACGTGTTGCCCGCAGCCTTGTCACGGAACTGTTGCAAAAGTTCGTCGAAGATGTCGTTGTAGCACTTTACGCGTGCATCGGTTTCGGAAATAAAATTCTTGAGCAACCTCGTCCCTTGCATGAAAAAGAGAGTTAGTCGATATCAGTTTCGCGATGCCAACAAGTGTTCTTACGGAATTTCTTATTCTGCGAGTACTCTCGAATGAAATACGAACATTCCAGTGTTTGGCGGCATATGCGCTCGACAACGGTCTTCATGAATTTGATATCTTGCAGTTCTGCCTGTGTGAGAAAAGTATAGACTGCATGCATCTTCGAAAGGAGAGAGCGAACGGAGTCGTCGCGAGTCGTCTGGTCGATAATCATCTGGTAAACATAAATCAGATTGCATCATCGGGAACTGCGTAACGGGCGGACCTTGGAAGCAAAAGAAAGGATGGTCCATGCGGCTTGCACATATGGGTGGATCTATGCATGGGATGAGCGTACAGGTCTGGTTGGGAGAGCAGAACGTACGGTGGCGATCTTGTCCACGATAGAATTGAACGAAGACAGCGTCTTGAGGAAGTTGGAGATAAGAGGAATCGGGTTATCCGCGTCGATGATTGCTGAAGCCGCACTTTGGACTGGCGCAGCAATGACCCTCATCTCAGAAGCGGCTCTACTTGCATCTTCGCGAGCTGCGTCCACGGTTGCAAGATCTGGGGCATTGATTTCGTCGTCCGGGGTTTCTTTGTGGGGAGTATCCGATGGGACTTGATCTTGAGGAGCGATCACACTGATGGAAGGGACCGAGTTCGAAGGCTGGTTGGTTCAGTGGGATTAGTTATCGGCGACACCTCGAAGACGCAATCTATGCATACTTCAGTAGGATGCACGTTCTCCCCCTGGAACGCAGGGCTGCCCTTCGATTTTGATGTGAACAGCTCTTTGAATTTGTCCCTAATCCCGCGTTTCGGTTGAGGCGATGGCGTCTGAGAGCGCTGGAAGGCAGATAATGGGTACAAATGAACGGCGAAGGTAGCAAACTTTGAAACGTACCGCATGTTCGCCTTCCAATTGTTCTGGAACGGTATTGATATCGGAAAGATGGAAATCCGAACGATTCTGTCTCCCTCCAAGTCGGCGGAGCGAGGCTGCAAGTCGATGAGGATTAGTTCCACTCATTGTGATGGTAAACTCGAAGGCCGTGAGGTGTGGGATATCGATGGTCAGCGGCGTACTCCGTTCCGAAAACCGTGCGGCCCGTGTCCAATTCGCCCTCTTCCCTCTCACACTGACTCTTGGACTTCAAATGATCTCAAGGATCATTTACCCTTATTGTCAGATCCCGGAACCGCACCTCAGCATGCTAAAGTCGACTCTCCAGAACTAGGCCCACGAGTTTGTCAGTAAGCAATAACTATTGCAATGGCAGTAAGGATGAGATGACTGCAAGTGACGGGTCTCATCCCATAGGACTTCAAGCTCAAGCTTCAAAGTTTATCCGCCTCATCTCAAGAAGTTCGAGTAGCGTTTTGATCGTCGACACCATTCTTTCCCAAATCGTTCGCTCTTCTCTATCGCGCGGGCAGTTGCACACCCATTGCAACGCAGCCTGAAGGATTCCTTCCTTCTTCTCAACTTCATCTGCCCTGAGATTTTTGTCGACTGCGCCGGCCTCGACAATTTCCTACCCAAAGACTCGGGCAGCATGGAGATCGAGGAGGAGAAGAGCAAGAACGTCGTGGAAGTGTTGCACACCAACTTGCACAAGAAATACGAATGGACTCGCAGGTATGTTTCGAACTCATGACCATGGGTTTTCTCGAATGAAGTCGTAGACACTCGTATCTCTTGGGACAAACCAAGCTGGTCAAACCTTGGGTTAAACACTTCGTGGACCTCAAAGTGAGTGATACCTTTTGCCTCATACTTAGTACCACTTTAACCCCCTTTCCAGTGCGCATCCAACCCCGCTTCTGTCATGAATGCACAACCCAAACGCCGTAAGTTTCGCCTTTTTTCTTCCACTTCCTCACTATTCTTTCCAACTACAACAGTGGGCGTCACCAAGCAGGAGCATGAAGAGCTGTTGAAGGATCGCCAGGCAGGTATCACCAGTCTACATAGTATGCTGTGCGGTACGAGTTTGTGGGGAAGGATGATCTCAAGTACTGTAGTAAGTAGAAAATAAAATCATTTTATTGATTTAGAAATAAATCGAAATTTCGTCGAGAGCGTGCCTCTGGCTCTCATGAGTCAATATCTCGATTTCTATCAGAACGCCAGTGGTGGTATTCCTGCTCTAATATGGTTTCAAGTCCAGGGGATCGAGAGCAAGGTACGCAGAGAAAAATAACACATAAAACGCACAATGCTCAACACGTTCCAAACGGATCTGAATGCATGAGCCCAGAATCCTCCACGCCCACCTGCCATATTGGCGGCCCTTCTTCCCGCTCGGCGTCGTACTCTCGAGACTCCTAGGCAAAGTTGACGCATTCATTTCTTCGATTGTCCAATGCATCCACTGCATCCACATTTTGGGTGGCATCCTCCATACTTATTGGTGTTGAGCCGCGGTCAATGGGTTAAAAAAAAACTCGAGAAATTACTTGACGTGGTTCTGGAGGTCGGAGGGAGATAGTTTGTTCATGGCTTCGCGGGTCGGTCTGATGGATAGCGGCGCAGTAGGAGTTTGAGAAGTTGAATTGAGAACCTGGAATGGAGGAGGGTGAGTAAGACTCGCGACGAAGAAAGTACGAGGATGAGCTCAACGATGGCGATGAGATAGCGGATAACGATCAAGGGCAAGAGAAAATCGGTGCAGAAATCAAGGAAATGGAATACGAACCTCGAACCCCTCGCGAAACACTCCTTGCTTTCCCAGATCACCCATCTACCATCTCAATACCCGCCTTGATATCCATGAGATGCAGGCGGTAGCTCCTTCATCACGCCGTATGTCCGTCATTCTTGCTTTTGCACGTCTAAGCAAAGTAAAAGTGATGATTCAGAAACACAAAAAGCAGCGCGAACACACCGAGGAAAAGAGGGGAAAGTATTACAAGGGTTTGTGGGCCTACATTCTTCATGCCACACAGGAATCGAATGTTGCTGCCCCAGCTTTTGCCCAACTTCGACCACCACGCCGAAGCCAATTCCGCGCCTTCTCGGTCTGTCGTATCTACGCTGTTCGTCTTCTTGAACGCCACCGGTTCAACCCATACCGGCCATCGACTACAGTAAGCCAGTGGAGAATGGCTATACCGATGATTCTACGTTCCTCAACGCCGACAAACCCGACCCAAGGCGGCTCGTTCGAGAGACTGTTTTCGAGTAATTGCAACAAGCTGGCGAAGGTCCGGAGAGTAGTTTCCTTGGGCAGGCCTGCGGCGAAGAAGCTCCGGGCGGCGGGGTAGTTCTTGGTGGATTGGTGGATCTGGCCGTGGAGCTTGAGAAATTAAGAAATGGGGCGAGGATTTGGGAGAGGGTGGAGAGAGTGGAGCGTTGGCTTTGTCGGTGTTCGACGCAGGCCCATCTCATTTAGATCTGTGGGAAGGAATGTCAGCATGAGAATAGGTGGTAGAAAGGTTCGACGTACCCTCTCAGTATCAGCTACGGTTCGAGCGCGAATCAGGAACTCTCTCGTTACTTGAAGTTCGCCGTTCTCCGCCTCCGATTTGTCAGATCTGTTCGCTTTGTAAGTTGACAACGAATGTCCGTTTGGGTCGAGCACTTCACGAATGGATACAGCGCCAGCCAGCCCTTCCTCTTTGGGTGTCATGAGCTAGAGAATTTCGGCCTGCGAGAAATGCGTGATCGCTCGACTGAAAATTCGGTTCTCTGTTGAACGAACATCAGCCACCTATAACGAAACAAAGCCAAAAACATTAAAAAAACATACATCGTTCCATGAACCATATGTCCTCCACCGCGTTCTATCCCATCATTCAAATACAGTCATTCGAATACAGCACATATGCCAACAACGCTCTAGGAGTGCTCATTATGACCCTCGCCTCCGTACTCTCTACGACACAGTTTAGCTTCCAAACGAAACTCTCCATCGTCATCATCGTCACCGTCGTCTTCATGATGGCCTCGTACGTCCGTGGTGAGCCCGCCGTTTAGGTCCCTTAATCCACTGTTCCCGGATGTAGAGGACTGATTGTTCCATAAGTCTCGGACACCAGGCATTGATCATACTCGCATGTCGGACGCATCTCACATCCTGATTGGTAATTTCCTGGCTGCCACTATTCTGCCAACATCTTCTCCTTCCAGGCAAGCGGCGGCGATCCTGCTTAGCGTGCTGTAGTTTGGATTAACGATGTTGTAAGAAGAAAATATAAAAGAAATAGAATACTTACTTGAGGGTGAGTAAAAATATTTTATCACGATCTTGAGCGATTTCGACGAAGTTGGTCAGGCGCTGACATTTCAATTCCTTGAGCCTGAAATGAGCATGTCAGCGACCAATTAAAAGAACCATGAAAATTTGAACGCACCTGTTGCTGCCTCGCATGTAACGAATTCTACTCGTTCTGTGGGCGACAACGTCGAGCACATCGTAAGTCCCGTCCCCGTTTTTCCCTCCTTCCTCGTAAGGTTTCCAACTTCGGGGATGTCTTCTAATTCCGCGTCTGTGACGGCGTGGAAATTATGTTCGGAATCAGCGGGCTGCTGCTGGATCATGGGATGCTCTGCTCAGTATTTTAGTTTGGCTTGTTCTTGAGCCAGGGGCATTCCTGGGCATTCTTACACCGCATGAACCGGAAAGAGAAAAGTTGAAATGGGATTTGTAGATCGTCTTGCTTGCCAAGGGTCTATATTCATCGTTTGGGCCTTGGAATTCCTCGAGGTCGACTGGGTTTCTTGCTCGTTGGGCAAGCCTCACTAATAAAAAAATAAAACATAAGCTTAAAATCTGGGCAAGTAATGGGGTATGCAGTACGCTATGACTTGGGTGGATGGTAATACATTATCGAGCGGCACGATATCGATTCGAAGGGTTGTACTGAAAACATCGGAAGTCTGGCATGAACTAAGTACCCTGAACTAACCCCAACGGAAGACCAAGCGAGGTGTTTTATGTAAGCCATGTTGAATCTTGATCATGTGACGAAATGTGTCGTCACCGACCAGCCGTCACAAAGAATGACGTAGCCACGGCTTCGGGCTCCGGCACTGCCGGCTTCTCTGTCAAGGGAAATGAAAGATCCCTCAGATTTGATCTCCGAAATAATCTTCTATGATTCGCAGAATCCAAGCAGAAGGCCATAAATCCTTCGTTATTTACCCTTTTTGAAAGCGACGATGGTGTAGTGGTAGTGACGTCGGTATATTTGATGTCCTCGGCCTCGTAAGTTCGATTCTGGCCCGTGCTTAATACTTTTTATTGAACCGTTTTTTGCAAGTCTTTTGCAACCCATGGGTGTTGACTCGCTGGTCGATTTTCTCCCTTAGACTTTTTTGCGGTGGCGGACGCCGTGGAGCCTATTAGAGCCTGTTGCAGAACAATTTTAAATATTTTATGTTTTCAGAACGTTAACAATTTTTGTTTTCAAAGTTCGGCACAACCGAAATTCAACCTTCTTCGCTTAAATCATTTGCAGAGTCTAAATTTCAGACTCGAACTAGTACTCGGACACGTTGACGCTGTTCAATTGACGATTATGATAAATCGTATATTATCAATTTGACCTAGAATATTTTAGTGTAGTAATGTTATATAAATGACCGACGCTCGACACTTGCATCAATAACGGACTCGGAGTGCCACGGTGTTCAAATTTTATTGGGCATAAATTACTAATAATTATAGATGTCGACCGCCATAACACAGCTATTTTTGCGAGACACCGAATATCTAATGATTCAAGTCGTCGCGCACTACGATGGCAGGCTTGACAGCTCCATGGACAGCTACATCAATGCAGTTCATTTCGAACTTTCATTTCCCCCAGGCGGATGTTGCCGGGTGACGTCATTCTTTGTGACGGCTGGTTGCTCCAGGGGCACTTCTCATTTCGACAAGCATGACTCCAGCACGCGAATTTTGCTTGGGCGAGAAGATCGGGTCTGGTGGCTTTGTGGGTTTGCCTCTGATGACCCTCTCATCACGCTCACCGTTTCTTCATCGTTTAGAGCCACGTTTTCAAAGGCACGAACACCTCCCATGGTGTTGTTTTCGCAATAAAAAAGTCCAGAGCTTCCCTGAGGTTGAAACGCACGCTCTTGAAACACGAAGGAAATGTTTTGAAGCGATTGGACGGTCATCGAGCTATTCCAATGGTGTACGGATATGCCCACCTTGAACATTTCGAATATTTGGCGATTGACCTTCTTGGAAAGAGTCTCGCAGACGATAACGATAAATTTGTGCGGAAATTTTCGATCCAGGAAATTGCAACTATTGGAATTCAGATGGTGCGTTGCCTTTTTTTGTATGGCCGTTGTTATTTCTCACTGAGGTATGTCATAAAGCTGTCTGTCTTGGAACATGTCCACAACCACGACATTGTCCATCGTGACATCAAGCCTCAAAATGTACTCGCATGCGAGGGTGCCGACTTTTCTCACCTCTACCTCATCGATTTCGGACTCGCAAGACGCCGGCTCTCTGGGACGCCTCGTCAAGTTGACCTTGTAAAGGAGCGAATCAACGTGTTTGGAACGTTGTCTTGGGCGAGTTTGAATGCGTTGAATGGAATTGGTGAGCTAGTTTTCTGGACGACGACATTCACACTCTGACCTGTATCAGATTTAAATCCAAGGGACGATGTTGAGTCACTCGCATTTGTTCTCATTTACCTTCTCCGTGGTGACCTGCCGTGGCACAAACTCTGCGGTGCTGGTTCCCCACTGGCTCGCATCCCTCAGATCAGGTCCAAGATGCTGTCATGGAACGGAGCCAGACTTGCTGAGGGGCACCCATTGGTGTTCGGAGAGCTCCTAGACTACGCCCGCCATCTAGGTTTTGATGAGCCCATTGACTATGAGCGCTTTCGTCTGGCTTTTGAAGTGTTGCGCGACTCTGAAATAGAGATCAAGGACAAAAAGAGTTCTAGTGAGATAATTACGAATCTGAATGCTAGCTCCTTTCATCTATTTAACAGGCTCGATACCCTCAACCTCCACAGAATGTCCCGCCGCTCCTGGAGATCTCGTTTTCGTTCGAATTGAGCCGCGGACCTCGGTCGAAGGGTATACTCTGGCAGAAAATAACTCTTCTTACTTGGTAGATCCTACATTATCTGGAGAGTTCTGGGAATGTTCTTTTCGTCCAGCTGTCATACTATCGGCCAGAAAAAAGAAGGAAGGGCGTTATGCATTTTTGCTTGTTCCCCTCACAACTGCTTCTCTTGAGGGTGCGATACCATTGAATGAAATCGGTGTTGGCCTCCCCAGTTCTCTATTGAATCTGTCTGCGTATGTATTCCCTCGCGCTATCGAGATACTCTGCGTCCCTAGCCAAGTAGGTCTCCAAATTTTCTTCAACGGTGCAACACTGACAAGGGAATCTGACAGACACCGGTGCTCTCGCCACTGAGGTTTTCTACACTCGCCCTCGAAAGACTAAGCAAGGAATTCGACACAAGAAATCCCAGTTTCAACTACAGCAAGACCGAGGATAAGAATCCAGACGTCCGTCATGATACACGTCTGCAACTGCAGGGTACCTCCTTTTACGCCAGCATACTTCCTTTCAATGACAGCCCATCCGATACGGAAGTTGACTGGGCAGGCGTTCGGGGGTGGTTTGACGAATGTGTTCGTGTTGGCAGAAGGCGGGGTTGGGATGATGGCTTCTTCTGGACAGGTCATAGCGAGAAATACCGCGACGAGGTCGAGAGGTGGCGTAACGAGCCGCTTGATAGCTACTATGGGCGCGATTGTACCTCGTGGCAGTTCATTCAACAAGAACGAGACGAAGAGCTTCAGATCGATGGGGAGGACGATGTTGAGCTACCACTCATCGACGGGATTATCCATCAAGCTTGATGCATCACGACGTAGAACGGAGAGCTGAAAGAGAAATAGAACGGTAGGACTATGAATACATGAGCGAGACCCGCGAGAGTGCCGTATTTTTGTGAGGGATGTTGGATGAGAGAGTAGAAACGTTTCATGCGGCTAACGTTGGATGTGGAACCCCGCGAAGAATAAGCCTGGGAGGATGCTAAAAGATCCTTTGTCATCCGTTGGTACGGAATTAAGATTAGAATTATCCTTTATTGCCGTTTGCAATAATGTTGGCGAACCTGCCTTTTTGGGCCCAAATCAAAATTTTGAGAACTGGTTGCCGCAAGCCTCATAAGTTGGCCAGTTCTGGTCGTAGAAACATAATTGTAAGTGATTTTAAAAGGTACGATGAAGGGCTACCGGAATATGTAAAAAATTAGAGAAATAATGATGATTTTTGAA
>Ga0307513_10006755_pt1 | contig 14965 bp, 8 predicted proteins | sample 15_EM_MG_FD_202174 | JGI IMG/M metagenome (GOLD analysis project Ga0307513, IMG submission 202174) | Populus trichocarpa ectomycorrhiza microbial communities from riparian zone in the Pacific Northwest, United States - 15_EM | ecosystem: Host-associated > Plants > Roots > Unclassified | place... | reverse complement strand
CTAATGCTCATGAAATTCGAAAATGAAACATAAACTAAGACACCTATAGGGCCCGGCCGTCCGTCCCGGGCATAGGTCAGGACGGACTGCAACTGGGCGTCCGTCCCGTCCGAAGGTCTCAAACTTGACGTCCGTCCCGTCCTAGGCTAAAGACGGACGGACTGGACGCTTGGGAACACTGCTGCTCAATGCCTGGCTAGTGTCCTACCTTCGTCTCAATAGCCCCATACATTCCTTTAACTGTTCATCCTGCTTTCCAATTCAATGGAAGCACCTTCCCCGGCTTAGGAACCTTCGTGAGACAAAGGACACTATAGCTAACGCATGCCAAGCAGACTTGACTGGTTCCCAATAGCAGTGTCTCTCCAGAGACGGGCGCCCTGAAAGCCAGTAGACGGGAGATATCGTAAAATGTGTTGGGTGTGCCAGGCGGTGAAGGCCTCCGGAGAGGCCAAAAATGGCTGTGGAGGTTATACTTTGACGCCGATTCGGGATGCCATTTCTTACTCAAATTAATAGTAGCTGCCGCGTGTTGGCTGAACCTTATACTATCATGTCGCTCCTGGTTTTTCGCCTTGGCTAAACTATCAGTGGATATGGTGGGGATCATGAATAGAGCCATTTTCTGTTCAACCTGGATTCCCAAATAAAACCTTTATAAAATATCATTGTTATTGGCAATGAATAGCTTTGTCCCAATTCAGGGCAGACTCCCGCTGTCTGGAACGGCCGAAGCACTACTTGATTTCTCAATGGAATTTGCTAAATAACCCATCCGAGCACACTACAAGTACACGGGTATAAGTTAGGTTCAAATCCTTTGGTTCAATACCCTTTTTACACCCAAACCACCCGCTTTCCCCACTCACTTAACAACACTGGCACCTACCTTGACCAAGCAAAATAATAGCAAAAGGACATCACGAAGACCCAGAGAATATTGAAAACCTTATATGACCCATGGGAGTATTCATGCTGTAGAGAGGTACTGGTTAGGTGGGAGGCCTGGCGTTATCATGTTCCGGCTATCCCTCTTTATTTGGAGCCCATTATTGTATTTTAAGTCACTCTCAGACCGGTTGTTACCATCGTATGCATGAGCCAAATCCTCTTTCGCGTCTATGCTTTTAATATGTTGGGTATGAAGTGGCTTTCTAGCCGACGTCAATAGAGTCTTCCAATTATTTCCAAGACGGTAGCTTTGGGGATAGCAGCTCCCGAGATATCTGCTCCCCACCGCACCATGTGCAAAAACCAGCCTCAGTCGAAAGCTCCCAATTTAATATTCTATAATTGGACAAAATTTAGTAGAAATGGAAGCGATAACACTGTAATATAACGATAACTCGACAAGACGCTTCAGATATAACTTCAATTAAATTGAAAGAACCCCAGTCCTCACCCTTCAAAAAAAAACCCCCCTTAGGAAAAGAGGGAAGAATTGACCGATATTATTGGGAATTGAACGGCGCATGTCCATTCCTGGCATTTCAATTATGCAATCTGCCCTCACAAGTAGACTCCAGGTCTAAAATAAACATAACCAGCGAACAAGAAAAGAGGAAGGAAGGAAGGTACTATGATATGGGGAAGCCCCTGGTGGCAACACTAGCCTGCAAACCCTTGGGGAGGTGAAAGGCAAGAAAAGATAAAGTTAATAGCAGAGGAAGAAAAAGAGGCCGCGCAAGTAGGAAGGGAGACTATCGGAAAGTCGCTAGGAGAATATTCCTTGTTTAATCATACACAGTTGGGGGTCAAGGATTCGACGGATGCCTGGTAGGGGAATAAGATAATGCGTTGAGGTTGGAAACGGATTTAATGAAGTGGTCTATCTTAGCCTGATTCTACGGATCGGGAAACCCTTGGTACTGACAGAACGGAAGGCTCATGTTGGGTGCGTTGTCCTCCAGGGAGGAATCATCCGCACAATTACCCAGCTATAAGAGAGGTTCTCTCTACCGGGGGTGGCGCAATAATATGGTGACGTATAAAGAATTTGGGATATGAAGTCCGATAAAGTAGGAGAAAAACTGTTCCGGATAATAGCTCGCACTTTACTAACTCGGTATCTACCTACTCTGTTCACTGCCCCATACTAGTCCTCAATCCAGAGAGAGGCCATATTCCCTTCTATTTTCTGTGGAGAAAATTAACCGCAGATCAACCATCGATGGCAACGCACCCCTACCCCATCACGATGCGCTTTCAACACCACTTGAAGAACTTTCTCTAGCTCAAATATGAATTTTTACTATGTATTCTACCTTATACTTATATCCTCGATCTTTTTTCTTTGCTTTTAGTGAAGGTGGAGTTGGTGGGGGGGGTGTTGTTGTTGTCTCGGCTTAAGTTTTTCCCTCTTGGTTGATCCGCAGTTAATTGTCCACGGATAATACTATGCGCCCCAGCCCATTCCTTACTTAACAAGAATAAACTCTCTTACGAGGAGCTTTCCTGTGAGTAACGCAGCCACACAGCATCACTCGTCTTCTTAGAACCGCTAGTGTCTAAAATAAAAGTCCTCAGAGTAGCAGCAGTAGTGCGCGGAGACACGCAAGCTGTGAGCATCTCTCTCCAATTTGTTTTTCCCTCCTTCTTTTCCTTTCCTCGCCTAAGTTTTCCTTTTTGCTCCTAGCTTTCCTCCCAACCCTCCCCCCCACATACTCAAAGAGGAACTAATGAACTCCTTCGCGGCCTAATATAGAGCCCATCTCACCCGAGACGCTCCATTTCGCTGCGTAAAGCCCTCACCACAGATCATTCCCTCGACATCCATTATTTTAAACATCAAGTGTACAACGCTCACATAACTCTAGAATAAGGCAACAAACTATTGAACCAAGAACCGCTAGCTTATCCAGCGTAAAGCGCATTCTAGACCTCAACAGAGACATGAGGACAGGGGTTATAAATGGGGAAGATTGGGGGGGAAGAAATTTCACAAGCCATTTCTGACGGAGGTCAAAGGATCGCACAGAAGCGAAGGGAGGGGGATGCCGGGCTTTGCATATTGGAAGTTGCTAGATGACATCTAATCAAGAAGCGAAAATTTTAATGTTACCCGATGCATCCGCTCATATACTGGTGTTGCTCAGACACGTCCACACTTCTGCGCTCCTCCATAAGCGCGCTTCCGGATATGCGCGGTCACTCGGCACTTGTGATACTTACAGCGTACTGCTAATGGGATTATCGGTATTACACCACCACATTCCTCGGCATTAGCTCGGATGACAAAACAGCATTTCGCAGAGCCGAATTTACGCTGAGAAATAGCTAGACCGGGTATTGTGGTTTACGCATGTGACTCACTCTAAAGTATTAGTTGTTAAGGGTGGCATAGGGTATTATCTACACAAGGCCGAGTAAACTGGTAGGCAATTTCCGGAAAGCGGGAGTACGGCATTCGGTCGCTCCCCCTCCCGCCTGACAGACCAATCTGGTTGAGCCAAGGCAGATGCGTGGATAGATAGATGGACAATGTGGGCGGATACCAAAGCGTTTGCTGGTATCGTCATCTGTTTCGGATATGAGGGCTTAGTGGCGATAATGAGGTTTATGTTATTAAAAATAGACGACATATTATTAAACAGTGTGAATCTCACTCAGAAATGAAAGTGAAGGAGAAACAAAGGTGTCGTGCGGACGAAATTACAAAATATGATGAAGCTAACCAACCCTGGAGTACCAACAACTGCCAAACTTAGCAGAGGGCTCGAAACAACTCAGGAGAATCCTCACACCCGCGATATATCATAGGAGCGGGGAATAGGAAAAAAGGAATAAGATTAGAGTCCGAAGAAAGGCTGGAAATGAGGAAGTGGAACCAAGGGCAAGGATGGGACGAATAGGGCTAGGGGTGAGTGTGGTTGATCTTGTGGGGATGGTTTGAACCGCGAGGTGGTTCTAAAAGTTCCGTTTCCGAGAGTGGATGTGTGACTTCATTGTATGCAAAATTCTCACAGGCGAAAGCTGTTGGCATTCGATCATGGCTTGCCGATGACCCGCAATCGGCACCCTCCGTGCTCAGGAAGCAGCTTCATTACACTTTCATGTGTTCCCAAGGCTATGAACGACGAGATCGTCTTATCATTTCTTTCCACCCGGGATCGACATCCCCGCGTGCCAGGATTAACTTCGCTATACCGATATTTGCGGAGCGCAAGAAGGGCGTTCGACCGTTGCTATCTAGTGAATTGGGATTGACATCCCGGCGCTTCATGCAGAGCGTTACCACTCCCCGATGTCCTCCTGAAGCAGCGAACGATAGGGGTGTTCGACCGTTGCTATCAGGTGGATTGGGATCGACATCCCCGCGCTCCAGAAGTAGTTTCACTACACCTTCATGTCCTCCCAAAGCGGCAAACGATAGGGGTGTTCGATCATTGGTATCGTGCGAATTGGGATTGACATCCTTGTGCTCTAGGAGTAGGTTCGCTACGCCGCCGTGTCCTCCTGAGGCCGCGAACGATAGAGGTGTTCGACCATTTCTATCCGATGAATCAGGATCCACATTCCTGTCCTCTAGGAGCAGCTTCACTGCACCTTCGCCTCCTGCCCCGGTAGCGAATGCCATCCATGTTCCGGTCCAGCGAGACGAATATGGATTGACGCACCCTTCGGCAGCAAGCTCATCACCCTCCGAAAGCAGATCCATTAGGAATTCTTGTCCCCCGGAGGCAGCGAACGATAAGGGTGTCCGGCCATTGCTATCCCGCGAATTGGGATCGACACTCCCGCGTTCCAGAAGTAGCCTCATTACACCTTCATGTCCTCCCATGGCAGCGAAAAACAGGGGTGTTCGACCGTCGCGATCTGCTGAATTGGGGTTGACACCTCCGCGCCCCAGGAGTATCCTCACTACACCTTCATTCCCTCTCCAGGCAGCGAATGATAAGGGCGTTCGACCGTTGCTATCTGGTAAATCTGGATTGACATTCCCGCGTTCCAAAAGTAGCCTCACAACGCCTTCGCGTCCTCCCATAGCAGCGAGCAATAGGGGTGTCTGACCCTTGCAATCTGGCAAATTGGGACAGACACCCCCGCATTCCAGAAGTCGCTTCACTACATCCTCATCCCCTAACCAAGCAGCAAACGAGAATACTGTGCAACGGTCTTTAGTAGCCGTGCCGGGCTCGATATTCACCCGGTTCAGAAACAGCTCCACGATCCTGGTATTTCTATGCTCAATAGCCCACATTGTTGGTGTCTCGCCGTAAGAATCACGCCCATTGACTTGCCATCTTTTTATCTCGAGCATAGCAATCGCAATCTCCTCAATCCCCCAAAATGCGATGCAGTGAAGTCCACTAATTCCTTCAAAATCCCCCATCAAGCCTCTCCTATTGAGCTTCTTTCTCAAGAGAATGGGGGCAGATATGTGGTTCTCGTGTCCGTCAAGGAGCCGCAACGCCAGATATTTCACTGGCTCCGTTACCCCCCTGCCTGCATGGGCCCCCCAGAAACATGTAGAATATTCAAGAAAAGGTCTTGTCCTCGGGGCGTTAGCATGCTTTAGCGGCAATGCCCGAACCAACGGACAGTTCAAATAAGTGAGGCAGGTTTCGGCTATGATTGAGTGAGCCGTTGAAAATAGGGTGGGATGTTGTCTCAGATACTCCTGGAGCGTGGAATGTAGGAGACGGGGGGTTGATGCCTTTTTGTCGACTGTGGCAAGTCCTAGTGTGCAATGCAATACGGTCCGTATTGAAGGTACGTTCTGGATGTTAAAGTCTTCCGCGCCTAATTCTACACTTAGGGCATGACACAGCTCCTGCGATCCCAAAGGCCGTTCAGAGTGGGAGATCCACATCAGCGCTTCCATCCCAAGCCTCGATTTGCTACCGCCCTGTTGTTTTATCCGATCCAATGTCGTGCTATACACATCCTGTAAACTAAGACCTCTGATCACCCTTTGGAGTGCCTGTCTCCTCCGGCGAATAGTCGCCTCTGCAAGAATTGCATTCATACTGAGAGAGACAAGGAGAAACCTAGTGACCATCATCAGCTCAACCCATAGAGTTAAAAATGTATCTGGAGAACACATACATCCCGGAGAGAACTTCCGGAATAATTCTTAGAATATCCGCTTCCAATTCCTTGTCCATTGCGCCGGGCTTTGGGTCTCTGCTAAGCCTCATCCTCATATATAGCCCAATATCGTGCTCACTAGGATTTATCGGTAGCTTCTTAGCGGTTCGGGGGAAATATTTCTTCACCTCGCTCCGTATTTGGAATTTCCCAGTAAGGAATAGTCGAACGTTCGGACACATGTGCACAATTTGCTGCAAAGATTCCCAGAGCTCTGGCCGGTGGTTCGCGGGAAACTCGTCCAAGGCATCTATGCAGATGAATGCCCTCTCTAAACGTGCCAAAGACTTGGCGAGCATCTCGAGGATATCAGGAAGCAGGAGTCTGCGACCGGCAAGCCTCCCCTTCGAATTTCCAAACGCCCTCTGCACTTCTTCGGGGATCGGCTCCAGTCCGCTGACAACCTGCTTTAATAGTGCCCCAAGTAACACCGTCACCGATTGTTCATTCTGGGTGTGAAAGTCGCAATACACACACGCCACAGCCATATTGCCCGCATCTACCCGATCGCACAGTCTATCTACGACAAGAGAGCTGTGGTTGTTACCGATTAGCCTCGCCAACAACCCTTAAGGATAGCAGCGACCTATACCTAAGATATGTCTTTCCAGCACCGGGATCCCCATAACAAAATAAGACCGGCTTGGCACTTCTATCACCACTTTGACTCCACCGTGTAAACTTCTTTGTACGAAGAAGCCAGTCGCCCACCCCAGCTACCCGGTTCGTGGCTATAGCCTGATGCCTTTCGCGAGGTTCGAGGGGAGATAGCCATTCCGGAAGGGCGCGCCTCTCGTCGGCTATGGGTATCTCGCGCTTATTCAAAACGGGTTTGTAACTACCGGTGGCATTACCAGAGTTGGTAGTTATTGAGGCGACGGAGTTTTGACCTGCTGCTGTCGGATTCATTTCGTCTTGTGTGATGTGTCGGCTTTTTTGCTAAAATTCGTTCTCGCGGTGGGTGGAGGGTGCTGAGGATGGTACGAGAGTCGATGGGTTTCGCGGGCGGGGGGGTGGCCCCGCGTTTACCGTATCAGCGTTGCACGAGAGCCGCCACGGCTGCCTAACCTTAATTATTCCCTGTTCCGCCAGGGAAATCAAACCCCCCACCCAACATGACCGTTGAATACATTCGCCTCGGCTCAGCTAGGATCTTAAAGCCCTACTTGAACCTCCACCAGCCACGCCACAAGCGCGATTCAGAGTACCGAAAATTTCGGTGGCTATCTACATAATTTTCTTGTTTTTAGCTACGGAGAAAATTCTAAAATTCGGGAATGCTTCCTGTTTACCCACTTGTCTCTCCCCCTTCTTTTTTGCGGAATTACGTGAGTAATTCTGAAAGTCTAATTGCCGGTTATTATATAGATTTGCCACAGTATGGGGTGCCCCACAAAAGAATGAAGCCCTGGGAATTGCGCGTGTCGAAAAGGTTATCCAGCTAACCTCACTCTTTGCTCGCTTAAAGGCCCCTGTTGTGACATTCCTTACGGCATTGATTCTACCCCTAAGGCAAATTGCTTCAACAGAGCCGCTAATTCACAAGCAGTGGGTCGCGCTTCCAGAATGGGAAAGCCTGAACACTTAGAAACGACCACCGGGCACACCATCCCTCCCATTGCATCGCACCAGGTATTGAGCTGGTGTTTGGCGCTTGGTTTTGAACATTATTTTAACAGAGCTATCTCCCAGAGCTCAGATATTTTTTCCCCTACCCCCGGTTCCCGACAACAAAATAACAAAACAACGCAGGGCGGAGAGAACCCAATCCCTGCTCTTACGCCATTCCTGCCAAAGAACTTGTTAGTTCCTCCGGTACTTCGCCCACCCTGCCCTCGCTTGGAGCCCAATTCCTTTTCTGCCTCCCTGGGAACTGCCAGGTTTTAGTGTGCCACGGATCTCATCTTGTTTCCTATCGTTCTTCCTCTTCTTGTTGATTGTGCTGTGCGGCTACTGGATGGGGTAACAAGGGATGAAATGGATATTCTTTTTTTGAAGGGTGATGGGTGGCCGAGAATATGAGGCTCTACAAGCACTACTCGATGGTTAGCTCATGCAAAAAAAACAACACGGCTCAACTCTGGCAACCGGAGCTTGTGGTTTTGCTCAAAGACAATAGCATTGTGGGAAGGCTTTTGATGGCGGCTTCGCCACGGCACCAGCCCCGCTCGATCGGGATTGCCACAGATTTGTACTCGGGGGGTACGATATATTAAAAATCGGAAACTACCCGTGGTGAAGCAGGGGTGGTGGCAATCGGGCGATCACAATGTCTGGAAAGAGTGGCGGCGTTCTGGACATCTTAAAACACCAGATACCTCGAGAAAGAAACATCATTGAGGTTCTTGCCACATGAAAGCCTCTTGCTCTATACTTCACACCATCATAGGTTTCATTTCTCCTTTTTTATCCCACAAGTTTATGAAAGCAATCACTCTACGGGTTTATGAAAGCCGTTTCCTGTTCCTACTTTCCAAGTTTTCTCGAGTTCTGGTTGCCAAGCTACTCGAACAGGGATACCCCCCTTTCCGGTTTTTAATGAACCCCCCGAGTACGGTATGATAATATTATGATATCGTACTTGTATTGTCCAATCTCCACCGTCCCCCCACCGCCCCCCGACCCGCTAAATCTACTACGGTACAAGTACCCCTCCCGGATGATCTGCGCTTATAAGGACACCCCCAAAAGGAGCAATCGCGGCGAAAATTTCTGATGAACCTGCGGCCGGATATGAGAACAAACGGTTGTAGGCTCTTGAGCAATAAATGTAAGATGAGTACCAAGAGGCGGAGAAAAGATGCTTACCAGTTGCCATGTTATTATGATTCTGGTGTTAGTGGATACCGGGGAGAGCATGAGAGTGCCTGACTGTGAGCCACTTGGGCTGCGCACGAGGGGTGTTTTATAAGCACTAGAAAGCTAGACCAAGACTGAAACGGAGAGAATGGCAATTGCATCAAATTGTGGTTGCTCGATTACGGCATGCAAGTCCACACAATGCTAACCCTACCACCGTATGAACCGGAAAAATTGAACCTCACCGTACTGTAGGACATTGGAATTGCCTTTTTTGATAAGGTCTGGCTCTTTTTTCTTTTCTTTTTCTGGCTGGGTATGGGTCGTCGGTTTTCGCTGTGAGCTCGCCCCCTTACCTCAGAGGGAATTCCCGACGCCTTAGCGCGAGGTTCAATTTTTCCAGTTCCTACAGCAGTAGACCAAATACCGGGCGCTCTTACCTAGAGATCCTGTGCTGCGAATATCTAGAAACCTATTTGACACACTCTAAAAACCTTGAACTATGTATTAAGTTGGCTCCCGAATAAAGAAAAAAACAAAAGATTATCTGCGTGGAAGGGGGAGAGATTATGGAGGATAACGTTTTGACCTTGATTCTATCATCGCACTCAGGAGGAAAACTAATGTCCTTAAATACATAACTCAAAAAACTTTTACATTCTAACTTCTTCCTTTCCAAAACTGTCTTTCCCCACGATAACATTCGCTGTATCCTTTCTCCCTCTGTCCAACCTCCCCTGACCACTTCCTGTCCATTCTCTCCATTCTCTCCATTTCATCTCTCTTCCATTCCTACCGCTTCTTCTTCCCTTCACTTCACTTCTTACACACTTCTTCAATACGCACCCAGCTCCTACTTCGTTCTCCATTTCCCAGATCATTCGTGTTCGTCCTTTATGCGAGAAGTGATGAATTTCAGATATGTAGTCGTGGTTCTTGGGGTGTCGAGATTGGGCTATCAATCAAAGCGCCGGTGATTCACAATACCGAAGTTCTTGCCACCGGGGAAAAATAAAGTCGGTATAATCTAATTCTAAATCTGGGCTACCGTGCAGCGATTCGAGATTTTTTAAATTTCTGACTGTGGATATCGATCTGGTTTCAGGCTCGGATCATTTGAGGCTAATGTTTTGGGCGATTTGAATTGAAGAGGGGTGGAGTGGATCGATTGGTGGTGTCCGGATGGCAGATGCCGGGAATCTGCTGGTCTGGCAACCGACTTTGGACACAGGGGTTTGGTGATGACAATGGGATTTTATTATTATGATCGAATCCTTCTACCTCTATGACACACTGGAAGTACCGCGCAAAGTGAATTTCAATCAAAAATAGAGGTAAGAGGGTACGGAAATGTCTGAGAGACGAAACTACAAAAATACGATGGGTCCGGTCGACAGTGAAACATCAATCACTGCCAAGCGGAGTAGATGGTATGAAATAATTCAAGAAAATCCCCATCTCCGTGGCACATCATAAGCGCGAAAAACAAGAAAATGAGCAGGATTAATGTACGAAGAAGGAAATAAAAAACGGAGCCGGAACCAACGGAAGGAAGAGGGGCGGATGGGGCCGGGGGTGAGAGCAATTGTTCAGGAGAAAACTGTTTGAGGGGGGAAGCTTTTTCTGGGGGTGGCTCGCATAGGAGGGAACCAGAGATAGGAACCTCAGGTGCAGGGTGATCGGCTGTATACGAAGTGATAGGTTCCGTTGCCGGGGGTGGATGGGTTGCTTCTTTGCATGAAGCATTCCTATCAGCGACAGAGGTTGGCATGCGATCACGGTCCTCCGATGATTCGCAATTGAGAGCCGCGGAATCCGATAACAGCCTCACTATCCCTCCTCGTCCCTTCATGGCAGCATATGATAGAGGTTTTTGACCATTGGCATCAGGTAAATCAGGGTTGACATCCCTGCGCCCCAGGAGCAGCTTCACTAGATCCTCTCGCCCCCACTCAGCAGCGAATGATAGCAGTGTTCGACCATTTCTATCCGGTGAATCGGGATCGATATCACTACGTTCCAGAAGTAGGTTAACTACATCGGTGTACCTCCTCCAGGCAGCGGAGAACAAGGATGTTTGACCGTCTTTACTGGATAAGCTAGGATCAACGTCCGGGCGTTCAAGAAGTAGTTTCACTACATCTGCAGCCCTCGTGATGACGGCATATAACAGCGGTGTTCTACCCTCGCCATCCGGTGAATCAGGATTAACATCCTCCCGTTCCAGAAGTAGCTTCGCTACACCTTCTTGTCCTCTCCCGGCAGCGAATGATAGGGGTGTTCGGCCATTGCTGTCCGGCGAATCGGGATCAACATCCCCCCGTTCTAGAAGTAGCTTCACTATAACTTCCTGCCTCGACTCAGCAGCGAACGATAAGGGTGTTCGGCCATTGCGATCTGGTGAATTGGGATCAACATCCCCCCGTTCTGGAAGTAGCTTCACTATACATTCCCGCCCGCTCTCCGCAGCCAACGATAATGGTGTTTGGCCATTGCCATCTGGTGAATTGGGATCAACATCCCCCAGTTCTAGAAGTAGCTTCACTATAACTTCCTGCCCGCTCTCCGTAGCGAATGATAAGGGTGTTCGGTCATTGCCATCCGGTGAATTGTGATCAACATCCCCACGTTCCAGAAGTAGCTTCACTATACCTTCCTGCCCCCACTCAGCAGCAAACGATAAGGGTGTTCGGCCATTATTATCGGATGAATTGGGATCAATATCACCCCATTCAAGAAGCAGTTCCGCTATACCTTCGTTCCCTCTTTCCGCAGCGAACGATAGTGGTGTTCGGCCATTGCTATCTGGTGAATTGGGATCAATTCCCCCCCGTTCCAGAAGCAGCTTCATTACAGCTTCATGTCTTGGGGCTGACGAGGATAGGCTCCTGAAATCGCCGGACTCCCGAAATTGCTCGACAGCAAATGAAAAGGGTACTCGGTCATTATTATCGGATGGATTGGGATCGACATCACCCCATTCAAGAAGTAGCTTGATTAAAGCTCCCTGGCCCCTCTCAGCAGAGAACGATAGCAGCGTTCGGCCATTGCCATCCGGAGAATCGGGATCGACATCCCCCCGTTCTAGAAGTAGCTTCACTATAACTTCCTGCCCGCTCTCCGCAGCGAACGATAAGGGTGTTCGGCCATTGCGATCTGGTGAATCGGGATCGACATCCCCCCGTTCCAGAAGTAGCTTCACTATACCTTCCTGCCCGCGCCCAGCAGCGAACAGTAAGGGTGTTCGGCCATTGCGATCTGGTGAATTGGGATCGACATCACCCCGTTCTAGGAGGAGTTTTACTATATCCTCATGCCCCCTCTCAGCAGCGAACGATAGGAGTGTTCGACCATTGATATCTGGTGAATTGGGATCAACGTCCCCTCGTCGTAGAAGTAGCTTCACTACACCTTCATGTCTTGGGGCTGACGGGGATAGGCTCCTGAAATCGTTGGATTCCCGAAATCGCTGGAAGGCAAATGAAAAGGGTGCTCGGCCATTATTATCGGATGAATTAGGATCGGTGTCACACCGTTCCAGAAGTTGTTTCACTACACCTTCCCATCCTCTCTCGGCAGCAAACGATAAGGGTGTTCGGCCATTGCCATCCGGTGAATTGGGATCGACATCACCTCGTTCTACAAGGAGCTCCACTATATCTTCATGCCCCCACTCAGCAGCGAGCGATATGAGTGTTCGACCATTGATATCTGGTGAATTGGGATCAACGTCCCCTCGCCGTAGAAGTAGCTTCACTACACCTTCATGTCTTGGGGCTGATGAGAATCGACTCTTGAAACGGTTGAGCCCCCGAAATCCCTCGACAGCAAATGAAAGTGGTGCTCGGCCATTATTGTCGGATGCATTGGGATCGACATCACACCGTTCTAGAAGCAGCTTCACAACACCTTCTTGACCCTTCCCCGCAGCGAACGATATGGGTGTTCGACCAGTCATATCCATTGAATTGGGATCAACATCCTCCCGTTCCAGAAGCAGTTTCACTGCACCCCTCTGTCCCCTCTCAGCAGCGAGCGATATGAGTGTTCGGCCATTGATATCTAGTAAATTGGGATCAACGTCCCCTCGCCGTAGAAGTAGCTTCACTACACCTTCATGTCTTGAGGCTAACGATAATCTCCTGAAAAGGTTGAACCCCGGAAATTCCTCGACAGCAAATGAAAGTGGTGCTCGGCCATTATTGTCGGAGGCATTGGGATCGACATCACACCGTTCTAGAAGCAGCCTCACAACATCTTCTTCACCCTGACCTGCAGCGAACGATATGGGTGTTCGACCATTCATATCCATTGAATTGGGATCAACATCCTCCCGTTCCAGAAGTAGTTTCACTACACCCTGTCCCCGCGCAACAGCGAACGATAAGGGCGTTCGACCATTGCTATCTATTGAATCGGGATTGACGTCTCCGCGTTTCAGAAGGAGCTTTACTGCGTCTTCATTCCCCAATTCGGCAGCCCACGAGAATACTGTCCGACCGTCTTCTATAACCGTGTCGGGTTCGATATCCTCCTGCTCTAGAAATAGCTCCACCATCCCCCTCTTCTTGTATAGCACAGCCCACATTAGTGGTGTTCGGCTCCTAAAATCGCGCCCATTCGCTTGCCATCTTTTCATCTCCAGCATAGCAATCGCAATTTCCTCGATCCCCCAAAACGCGATGCAATGAAGTCCACTGATTCTGTGGGTATCCTGCACCCTGTCCCGCCCATGGATTCTCTTTTCCCAGAGAACACCGGCAGATACGTGACTTTCGTATCCGTCAAGGAGTCGCAACGCCAGAGATTTCACTGGCTCCGTCACCCCTCTGGCTGAATGTGCTCCCCAGAAACATGTGGCATATTCAAGAAATGGTTTTGTCTCCAGCACGTTATCAAGGCTTGGTGGCAACACCCGAATTGACAGGCAGTTCAAATAGGTGAGGCATATTTCGGCCATCATTGAGTGTGCCGTTACGAACAATGTGGGATGCTGTCCTAGATACTCTTGAAGTGTGATATGCAAGAGACGGGGGGTCGATGCTTTTTCGTCAATTGCGACAAGTCCTAAAGTGTAGCTAAGTAAAGTCCTTATTGAAAGCACATTCTGGATGCTAAAGTCCTCCGCCCCCAATTCTACCCCTAGGGCATGACACAACTCCGGAGATTTCAAGGGCCGCTCACAGCGGGAAATCCACATTAGCGCTCCCATCCCAAGCCTGGATTTACTTCCACCCTGTCGTCTTATCCGATCCAATGTCTTGTCGTATGCGTCCTGTAAGCCGGGGCCCTTGGTCATCCTATGAAGTGCCCGTCTCCTCTGGTAAATGGTGGCCTCCGCGAGGATTGCGTCCATATTGAGAGAAACCAGGAGGAATCTATTACCGTTAGCTCTACCCCTAGAATTCGAGAAGTCAAAAGAACACATACGTTCCTGAGGTCACCTTCGGAATAATTCTTAGAATATCAGCTTCAAGTTCCTTGTCCCGTGCATCAAGCTCGGAGTCTCGGCCCAGCCTCATCCTAATATATAGCCCAATATCGTGCGCGGTTGGGCCGATAGGCAACATTTCAGCAGTAGCAGGGAAATATCTCTGGGCCTCGTCTCGTATGTGAATTCTCCCAGTTAGGAATAATAGAATATTCGGGCACTTTCGCACAATCTGCTGCAAAGATTCCCAAAGCTCTGGCCGGTGCTTCGAGGGAAATTCGTCTAAAGCATCTATGCAGACGGATACGCGACGCAGCTGCGACAAAGACTTGACGAGCATCTTGAGGACATCCGGAAGTAGAGGTCTGCGACCACCAACACCCCCCTTTGAATTCTCAAACGCCTTCTTTACTTCATCCGGAATCGGCTCTAGTGCGCTGACAACCTGCTTTAATAGTGCCCCAAATAACCCCGTTGACGATTGTTCATACGGAGCATAAAAGTCGCAGTACACACACGCTACAGCCATATTGCCCGCTTCGACCTGATTACACAGTCTATCTATCACAAGGGAGCTATTATTGTTACTATTTACCCCTGAAATCTTTAAGGGTAGCTGCCGTTCATACCTAAGATAAGTCTTTC
>Ga0307513_10006754_pt1 | contig 14965 bp, 7 predicted proteins | sample 15_EM_MG_FD_202174 | JGI IMG/M metagenome (GOLD analysis project Ga0307513, IMG submission 202174) | Populus trichocarpa ectomycorrhiza microbial communities from riparian zone in the Pacific Northwest, United States - 15_EM | ecosystem: Host-associated > Plants > Roots > Unclassified | place... | reverse complement strand
TATTTTGATTCGTTCGTTTCTTGTTCCACAATAATTTAACAATTTTGCAAACCACCAAAAATATTAGAATAGGAAACTTTTAAAAATAACATGAGAAACCATATTTTTTTCCTTCTTTAAGTGAAATATATGAATCTGTTTAGACATTGGAATTATAATTTGTAATTTTTTTAGATGGAAATTATCATGTTTGAACTGTAAATTAAAGCAATCTGTTTCATTTTTAATGCAATTTTAATACTTTTTTTTTTTTTGAGAAAGAAGCAATTTTAATGCTTGATAAATAAAGGAAATTCAGGAAAATACTGATGATTATGCGTTAAAGCCACAAATATAGAACATGCCAGTGTTGAAATTCATTGAGCTAGAAGATGCAATGGATGTAGCATTTGTGAACTTTCCCTGCACAAGATCGCCACCCCGTTGACTAATGGCCACAGAACTAGACATCTACTGCATTCTTATGTGGTCACTCTGCTTGTAAGAGATTTCTGAAGCTTCTCCAGTCTTCACTTCTCTTCCAGAATGAACTTCTCCCTTCTGAATCATGCTGACAGGAGGCTCTGCCTCTGCTTTAAGAAAATTGGAAATGGTTACCTAAAGTTAGTAACGCAATACCACACACAGCAAAGCACATCTTGCAGAGAAGGAGCTGGCTTAAATTCTTGTGATGATTAACCTCCTGGTTTTTCAAGGTTCTTCTACTTCAACAATTCATGTGCCTGGAAAATTAATTAAACATACAGTCAATAAACATTCCATCCAAAATATACCATAGATTTGATAACTTGTGTCAACAAAAGAATGAGTACATGGTTTATCCATATTGCAGAAGTTTCTTGACATTCTTGTACAGTAGACTGCACTATCTTCCCTACAATATTGCAAGGCATTAGGCATGAATCCAGTCCACGAAATTTATGAAAACAGGTACAGCGCTGTTTTGACGATTGTAAAAGCATATATGAAAATGTAGGTTATATAAATGAATATAAGTGCATAATAAGAGTTTATGAGGCACATCCTGAGACTTGATTTCAAGCAATTAACCATAATCCCCAATTATAAGAAGTATATAAAGCCATTGCGAGGCAAAGAATTCCAGGAACTGTAGCTCATTTTATTTGTATTTCAGATTAAAAAAAAAGGAAAGAAAGAAAGAAAAGATCATTAGAGAGAAGTGAACATCCTTCCAGTGTATGCAAGTATGATTACCATATCTGGTCAAATTTTATTCTTCAATAAAATTCCTGTTCATTCAGACTTGTCTTTCCTAATTATCGTGGCACTTTCCAAGTTAATGCTCTTTCCAATACAAGAAGCTCAGTATTGAAATTAGAATGAGTTACTCTTATTTGGCACCATTTCCATGATGAAACCCGTGTATATCTGTAGAAGCAGAAATGATCTCACTACAAAATTATTTTATGCAAAAGATTTGCATAAAATATTACACTTCTGTTCCATGAGATATAGGGATAAAGATCAACATTATTGAATCCTGTTGAGGAAGAGTTGGCTGGTCAGGATTTGCCACAGGTTCAGAGAGTGCAATTCATCCGCAGATTGGTTAAAGAAGTATTTCACAAAGCCAAAGAACAGTGTATTTCAATGATCCCCCCCCCCTGGTTTATGCCAAATCCCTAGGTTAATTTCCTTGATATTACAGCAGCCAGAGTTTATAGAAGATAGTTTTTCTTTCATGTCTTTGGCCACAAATTATACCCCAAAATAAAATAAAAAACAATATGGTGAAATTAAGGTGAATTGTGAACAAAAATAATGTAACATGAAGCATATAAAGAAATTGTATGTAATGGAAAATGCAAACCTTTAAAAATAGTTTTCTTGCTGAATACAACGTTCACATATATCCGCAAAATGCATCCTTCATTCGATCCATCACCATCTCTAGTCACATCCCATAGTCCCTGACAATTGTAGCCATTAAGAGAAGAAGGGGGGCAGGGTAGGTTAGGTTTAAATAGTGGAGATCACGGTCTTAAAGCAGATTAAAGCTCATGCCGAGAACTATACGGAATACTTGCTGCCAAGTCTGTTATAGAACTTTTTTTTCATGTTAAACAACCATTGCACTCTCTATCCGCACATTTCATTTCTTATTTCATGAACTAATCCTCATTTTTTTCTTTAACATCTCCTCCCTGTTGATCTGTCATGTGAAATTATCATAACAACTGAATCTTGAGGAACATTTCACCAAGTTTTTGTCCTCCTTTTCCACTCCCTTCCCAAATTCCTTCTCTTTTCACCGATTTGTGTGTAAAGGTAAAGCAGTACAAGGATACCAACAAAGTCAAAAAATTGAAAAATTCCCAAAAAAAGAGGAAGTAATAAATTGAATAAAAGTGGAAAACCTTATAGGAGTCTGAAGCATGAAACAATTCTCACATCTCAGTCTAATTCACCATAAATGTGTCCCAGAATACATGTAGTTACTTAAAAAGACACTGAAAAAATCCTAGTAACTTAACTTAAATACAAAGTAGATAATCAAAATGTAATGGTTAATCCAAGAAAATTCTTAGATGATATTAAATTTCAGAAAGAAAGATTATCTAAATTATAAACAAACAAATAAAATTCCTTTTTCCTGCTCAGTATCAAAGGTTTTTAATAGGGCAACAGTTCACCATAAATGTGTCCCAGAATACATGTAGTTTGTACTTAAAAAGACACTGAAAAAATCTTAGTAACTTAAATCCAAAGAAGATAATCGAAATGAAATAGTTAATCCAAGAAAAATCTTAGATGATATTAAACTTCAGAAAGAAAGATTATCTAAATCATAAACAAATAAATAAAATTCCCTTTTCCTGCTCAGTATCAAAGGTTTTTAATAGGCAACAGATCATCTAACTTAATATCTCTCCTTCAATCAATAAGAATTCTCCACGTTGTATATCCATCTCCTTTCCTAAAGTCAATTCCATACCTAGGAGTAGAATGGTCGTATCCTCTCTTATTGTTGGTTTCCTAAATCTAAATAATGTATTAGGAGGAAGCTACTGGCCCAAGTCTGACAATCACAGGCTTAAGGGATACATGTCCTACATGTCTAACAAACCCAAATACAAATCACACCCAATCTGGAAGTTAATCTATCTAAGACCAACCAGAACCGTTCAATACAGGAATTTAAAAACTGCAGCCATGATGGAGCACAAGCTTGAAAAGAAATAACATGACAATTCCCAAGGTCCTGAAACAGTTTCAAAAACTTCATGTAACCCAAGAAAAGAACCACATCTCAAAAGGTGCACCTAAATAGACAAGGGTATAAGTTTCTGACTTCTTAATAATTAATTATCATTCAATATAAAATGTCATTATAGAATCTGTTTCTTAAAAGCTGAGTACACAATCCTAGTAAAAAAATATGAAAAGAAATAAAATAAAAACCTTTTATCCACCGTGTCAATAAAATGGATCAGAAACAGCTTGTACCTCAACGCGAAAACAATCTCCAAAACGGACGTCACTGATCTCCTGTGATGTCTCGATAATCAAATGACTGGTAAAAGCAAAAGTGAGATCACAAGGAAGAACAAACAACTGGTCAAATCATTTACACTCAGCATCCAAAAAAGAAGGATAGGAATTAAATTAGCAAATAAATGACAATATAGACAGCTAATAAATTTAATCCATTGAGAACATTATCAATCAAGAGCTTTATATGTAATTTCACAACGAATTTGCGACACATTTATTTTAAATCCCTCGAAAAACTAAACTGATTCAATCAAAAACTTTGAAAGAAATAAGTACACTTGCAAGAAAGTCTATTTGAGGATATGCGAGAGAGATTTGTCTGAAATAGCCTGGTCTTGTAACATAAGTTTATGTACATAGTAGAGAAGAAGGAGGGGGTGAGAGACCAAAGAGATCATGGATAGAAATGATAAAAAGGAGTTTAGCATCAAAACAGCTTGCAAAGTTTTTGGCTCTAGAAGTAGCAAAACAGTAATGGACCCGAAGTAGTTGTTTAGAAGGTTTAATTGAGTCGTATATGATTATACCTATTAAGAATCTTTGGATGATCATCACTACTTTGCTTCTATCCCAGGACGCAGGGACACGATTCAGTTTTTTACTCTCTGGTGAAGAAAGTTAGAGAGTTAGGTGAGATTTTGCTAGAGGAAGGATTGTAAGGCGACTTTCAAAGGGTGCGGGTGATAGAAGAGAAGGAAAGAAGGGCTCCGAGTCAGCGGGAAGGGGATCTTAAGTGAAACCCGAAAATCCCCTGTTTCGGGTCTACCTTGTATGAGGCAAAACAGCTAACCCGTAAGCTAGTAAGTCACAGTCACCAGGGGAGAGAAAGAATCAGGTACGAAAGAAGAGGAAGAATGATTCCCCAGGGATAGAATAAGGTGATAAAGCGTAAGGGAAGACTCAGAAGAATGTGCCCGGGCAAGAGGTCTTTTTAGGAAGTACGGGAAAGCAGGATCAGAATCAGCAGGATCTTTTAAGAGAAAAAGAACTACTACCACAGGAACCAAATTAAGCATTTACTTTAATGCATGCACTTATACCTCAGATCTTTACTAATAAAGAAAAGAGGCACAGAAAGGATAGGTTCAAACATCCAACTCCCTAAACAGAGTCAGGGTCGGAGCTAGGATTGAAAGATAAAGGGGGGCAAAGAAAAGGTTTCCAAGAAATGAGGGGACAAACAATTAAAAAGAAGATGATAAATTTGAGAGGACTAAAATGAGTATTTTGAAAATTTTAACGGGGAAGTTGCCCCCTTCTCTTCTATGTAACTCTGCCCAGGGGCAGAGTGAAACATTGTGTTGATCCATCAAAACCTAATCCTTACTTACCTTTAAAAAAAGCCAAATCATAACAAAACAGTCAAATTATAGAACTGCTTTAAAAATCCTCTAGGAAACTTCCTTTTGTTTCCAATAAGGCTTTCCAATTTTCTTCCCTCTAAGAAATAAAAGCCTTTTTTGTTTCTTTTTGTGCTGAGAAATAGAGGCTTTGATTGATAGCGAATTACTACACCATCTTATTGAGCTCATCACCAAGTCATATTCAAAACAATTATAGAACAAAACAACTAAAATGTCTCTCAAATTACAGATTATAAGAACCTGTTTCTGTAGACTCGAAATTTCTGGACTTCCTGGCAGCTGCCAAATTTTGCACCTATATAAAAACACAAAAATTGAAACAAGCATAAAGGGAAACAAATTCGCTGAAATTGACAAACAAAAGCAATCATAGATACACATGTAATACATCTCCATACCAAAATATATTTTGATAGGATGCTGAAAAGAGACATCACGAGCATGCCCAGATTTATCATCTATGTACCATAAAGAGCACCTGAAATCTGAAAGGCAGAAAAGTTAACCAACCAAAGATAAAGGTACGAATAACATCATCCAACATATTCATCAAACTTAACCACATCTGAAAACTCTGGCGTGTTTTACTTTAGTATGGTTCCATGTGAATTCAAAGAAAATTACCTTTATCTCCACATCTACTATGAAAAGATTCAACAAATTTAGCAGCAGCATCTGAAAAGAACAAATAAAAGAACTCCTCTACCTTTATCTGCATTCCTTAAAATAAATGAAGATCAGAGAAAGACTCTTTAATGCGATAATATTTATAGAATTCTACATGTGGTAAAACAATAGGGGAGCAAATCAATAAAAGAAAAGGGAACACTACCGGAAACTTTGTCTGTCCAACTTCTTTAAAAGATTCACGTACTGCATATCAGAAAGAAACAGCTCAATTAAAAGAGTGCAGCAAAATATAAAGGATAGGACCACCTCAAACATCATCCCAAAATCTTGCTGATGACAAATACCAACAACCACAACATTACTTTTGAGTAGAAATGAGCTCCATAGCCCACATCCAAAGGATTCAATCCTCTTCATGCAAAATTTTCACCAGGAATTACAAATAACTCCTCTGATAGATCTAATAGAAAAGCTCCAATTGCTTAGTTTAAAATTTGCTAATTAAACTAGAAGGTGAAGAGGAACCATACACCTTAAAATCTTGATTATTGAGAAAATATTATATCTAACAGGAAAATGAACTCGTTCGTTGCATGTTATATAGAAAACAAAATCACAATTAAAGTAATTCACAAGAGATAACTAACTCTGAGGTGCGTTGAAATTTTCCACATTCCATGCCAAAGTTGCTGAAGATGAAGGGTCGGTGTTTCTAACTAGTTCAACATCCTGTTCCAATTCATCTGCTACTTGAATTTGTATCATGGAGACACTGCCCTTTTCAACGGATGGTGAAAATTCAGAATCAGGCGAAGGAGCAGTAGCCTTTTGTCTACTATTCACATATATGCAGTCAATTTATGATCAATCACCCAAGACATGGACAGAGACAACTCATATAAACTCAGTATGGCTTGTGAAAGTACCTGTCAGGGGAATCTAATTCACTGGTTTGCTTGAAGCTATTCACCTTTTCAATCACAACAGGTCCATTATCTAGGCTACTGGATACAGAAATTAAATCCTGGTATAAAATCATCACATAAGATAGCAACAATGAAAACAGACCAGCAAGAAGTTTTACCATTCCAGAGTTCACGATGAAGTAATAAAAATTCATGCAATGAGTATCCAATGCTTTAAAATACCTGTTGTTCTGCGATCAAATTGGAACCATTACCATGTTGTAACCATCCATCCTTGATGAGATTCAAAGCTTCCTCACGAGAGAGAAATGATGCAAAGAAGTACTGCAGAATAATAACTGGATTAAGATATCACAATTTTTACAGAAATTCAGAAGTGAAAGAGCAGTATTCCGAGCGACAACTTCAAGAAATGCCAAAACATAATAGGGGAGGAGCAATACTCTATTTCTAGCACTACCTTCTTTCCTCCAGCAAAAACTTCTATTGCATTAGGGAAGATCCCAGCTGTCTTTGCTCTTTTTACACTCGTAACTTCATGGAAAGGGATTATTTTCTGGATAAAAACCCATCAAATATGTCTGGAAACAGTCAAGATTGAGAAAGGGAACTATAAAAGACATTGACCACAATAACAATAATAAGGCCATATCCAAACATTACCTTTGTCTCAAATCCAAATATTTTTGAATAAAAGCAAATATAATGTACAAAAAGGTACATATGCCCCTGCAACATGTAAACAGTAAACAACACATGAATATAGTAGGAAACATAATCTTACCTCCAAGTAAGTTAAAAAAACTTAAATAAACAAAATTATCACATAACTCATCCATGGTATCATTTACCAAATGAAATTCCAACTCAAAAGGATGAAATGTGGTATACTATAACACTTAGTGAGTGATGCATGCATCTCCGAGTACACATATAATATAGCAATTATTGAGTAATGCATGCATCTCCAAGTACACAATAAAGGTCAGCATCGAGATTACCTGAAGAAGAATACTTCCTTGGTATGCACAATTAAAGTGTTGTACAAGGACCTATAGGGGGGGAAACGAAAATTTTAGAAACATAATTCAGAGAAAACAAAGGTCCTTTAGAACTCTACAATATCCTCTGATGTGTGCGTGACAGAGAGGGGGCAATATCGAAAGTTTTAACAATAAGAACCGTTTCAGAAAATTTCACACGAGAAACAATTAATTCAAGGTACAAACATGTACACAGACATGCTTAACTGGTGCACAATTACAAGTGCAAGATAAAATAAGCATTTTGAACACATGATGTCCTCGAGGTTGGAAATGATACTAAGCAGATTACTTCTCATGAGCTTCTTATAACACATTTCACAGCACTTCCATCAGTTTTCCCCTCATTTCAATTATCATTTGTGTTCTATTTGATACATTTGTAAGTTTCAAAATCCTATTGACTTAAGGCTAGGATCAATGAATTCCAAACAGGGTCCAGCCCTAACCATAAAAGGATAAAAAATGTCAATTCTGACATGTTATGAAGCTCCAACTCGAACAGAATTGAGAGCATTTCTGAAATGTTACAAATTATTGGATCTCAACTCACGTAGAGTTAACAGATTTTCATCTTGATAACGATCCTATCAAAACCAAATTTTGAAGAAACATAATTTAATAAAACCAAAACAGCTACAGATAGAGAAGAGCAAACTGAAATTTAGCATAAGAAACTCCTAGGAACCAGTAGCTGAGTTCTTGATTCTCTTTTTTTCAGCTAAGTAATTCTTCGAAAATATATATAAAGACATTTGAAAGATATGAACATCCATAGCATAGAGTGACTTACTTCTTCCAGGGGAAGACGAAACAGTTGCCTATACTCTTCACTCCTCGCTGCTGCCGGTGACTGTAAAATACAGTAAACAGTAAAATCCTAACAAACAGAGCCGCTTGATCAAGTACGAGTGAGGAGAAATACCTGATAATCGATTTCACGGTTAGGAATGGGAGAAGCATTTGAGTGATCGTTGAAATCAGGCGTCTCGGCAGCGAAAGAAGAGGAAGATGATTCAGATGCGGCGTCAGTTGCTGATTTTGAAGCGGAAGAATTCATCGCCGGTGACGTGTCAAACCTCTCTCCTCCACTAGCTTATACAACTGCTGCCATAGAAGAGAGAGAAGGGGGGGGGGTTTCGATTACTTGTTCAAAAAACGAATTGGTGAAACTGGACTGGAAAGCGCGAATAACTAAACTAGTGGTGAGGTCGTTAAGTGTTGCTTGTTTCCGTTTTTTTATTTTAACAGCGGGCAAATATTGGTAGACGTTGACGTCGGTTTAAGTCCGTCCTTTTATTTGTCGTAACTTTTAAGAGTAGTTTTTTTAAAAAAAAAAACAAAAAGAAAAAAAACCTATATTACCTGTTTCAATTTGGATTTTTATTTAAAAATATATTAAAATAATATTTTTTATTTTTAACATTAGCATGTTATAATAATTCAAAAAAATATTAATTTAAAATTAATTCTTTTTTAAATACCGTTAAATCATAATACCAAATAAAATCTGTGTTTGAATGTTATAAAAGTAATATTATTATTTCTTTAGACATAATTAATCTTTTGAATTAATATATATTTTAGGATTTTTAATTTTTTTAAATTACTAGTTGACTAACTCTTAATTTTTTCTTAAAATATCTTACCTTTAATTTCATAAAATCCCCGACTAACGTCACTATATGATATTTATGATACGTGTATGTGTTGGTGTTTTCCTTTCCTGCATTTTCTTAACAATTCAATGTATTGGAAAAAAATCAAAATTAACTTAAAAGTTAATTTATTGAATAAGATTTAAATTTGAAGCGTAAACAAAAATTAAAAAAAAAATACTAAAATAAAAGGAAACTAACCAGGTTTTTTCAAATCATGCAAAAAAGTTCATTTTACTCTAAAAAAAATCTTTATTTTCTCATTTATTTAGTCCTTTTAATTTTATGAATTTACATTTTAATCATAAACTTCACTTAGTTTACGTTTCAATTCCTAAATTTTAAGAGAGCAAAGTGAATATCACTAAAAATAGATGAAAAAACAGAAAGTAGTTGGTTGGTCACATTCCAACACATCATCATCATCATAATAATAATAATAAAATATCATTAAGATGTTTTTAAACTTTCATTTTGTTAGAAAAAAAATAAATCAAGGCTCGGGAAATATTATTAATTCAATTTAATTTTGAGTTTTTAATTGATTTAGAAAATTTTTAAAACTAAATGGGTTCATATAGGTGATGAGGTTTTGTATGAAAAGTTTACAAATAAAAGCAGGGTTAAAAATAGATTTTTGAGTTCTAAAAATCAAACCCCAACTTTCTTGCCATCTTTAAAGGCCAAAATCTTTACTAATAAATAACATGACTCGTCATCTATTTGTTTTGTTTTTTTAAATAGAACAAGTAACATGATATCTGACCTATTAAACAAACAAAATAAACCAGATATGTGAACTAGCCTTACAAGCCCATGAACGATTGACTTCTTTGTATCACGCCAGAGTTGCACATGTTCAACTATTATGCCTAAACATCTAGCCTCGTTTTATGTAGCCACTTATTTTATTATTTTATTGAATTTAAATTTAAATTCATTACAAATAAAGTAATTCAAAATATTTATTCATTAAATATCATTTAGTTTTGCCTTTGTTTTCAAATAAAATTCTAGTATTTTTTTATAATATCAGCAATCATTTCATTAATTATTTTATATGAGTCTAATGTGTTAAAAACAATTGCGATCATAATTATTCAATAAAAATAAAATTTATATTTTTTTGTCATAAAAAAATTATTCTCACAAATTAATAATGTTCCAGATAAAAAAATATAATTTTTCTATTAACAATATTTATCTATTTTTGAATTAGTTCTTTATGAAATAAACATAAACTTGAATATTATCCCTACCTTTTCTAAGCAAAATTATTTACTCTACCCGATAAAAAATTATTTTATTTATTTTTTATTTACAATATTAATCTAGTTTTTTAATCAGTTCTCTATCAGATAAAAGTAAATGAATCTAGTAAATATTGTTTAGAGTGTCAAAAATATAAATCAATGAAAGAAAAAAGAAAATATAATACATGGCCCACTAGTAGCAAGTCAGGCTTGCACGGGTCTAAGGGCCAGGCCTTTGCACCTGACCGACCTTGCTTTGAAAACAAAAACTCCTTAATACTGGCTCATTTAGCTCTTTTAGGTTTAAAAACACATACTAATCTATTAAGTTACAAAATAAAATTGTTGTCATTTAGATTAAATAAATATATTAAGGTTCTTCAATATTTATATAACCAACGAAGCACCATTAAAAAAAACCAGTTGCTATAGTGTAGCAGTATAATTATCATTTTTTATGGGTTATATCTTACATGTGTTGGGTTTTTTTATTGTAAAATAAATGGAATTCATTGTTTGATAAAAACAATATATCTAAACTCATTTAGCGCTTTAACATTATTAATTGTCTTATTGTTTTTTAGTAACTCTAAAAAGTTGAAGAATATGCTTTTTAAAACAGGGAATGCAGTTTTCGAAAGAGCCTCGAATATGCAGGACTTTGCATCTTCTTTGGTGATGGGCCTGCAGAGAAGCTTGAGGCGCAAACTTGGAATTAACTGAGAAGTCCTTGTGGGGTGGTGGATGTCTGGATGATCATATTTTGATGCTGGATCACAATGATAAATATTTCATTCATGCGTACTTAGCCATGAACTGTGTTTTATTTGTCCAAAAGGAGAGTTTCCAGTCTCTACGAGAGGTTCCTTGAGTAGAAAACTTTAACAACACGTGATGTATCTGCGTGTTTTATGTTTTTTTTTTTTACTAGAATCCATGTTCAACAAGTGATGATACAAAATCTTCGAGCTCAACTACACGCTAAATCTAGATAGATATAGGTCTGACAAACTGTCATGCTCAATATTTCTAGACTCAGCATCTCGTCAAGCCCAAATAGATGTAAAACTAATGATCTTTTTAGGCTCTCAATTGGATCACTCATTCGTTATACCTCACTATTAGTCACCTCTTTCTCTATTTTTTTACATGAGCAGGTTTTCCTTACATGATTCCCTTCATGACTCCTATAGGCCTGTTAGCAAAAATAAAAAACCAACACATGTTATTGTCATTATCAGTGCCAGCAACCAGATGGTAACAAGTCCTAACGACACTAACTGTAGGCTTGATTCTGACGAGTCTAAAAAGCTTATCAAAGGCATAAGATTATCTACTCGTTGGGGTGCAATTGGTCTGGACCCAATTGATAATATCTAAAAACTTCCCTCGTAAATCACTAGAGAAGGAAGGTGTACCCCAACACATACATACAGAAAAGGATTGTAATTTTAAAATGACCTTGAACAAAACCCAAGGTTGGTTGGTTGATATGCTCAGCCTCGGCATGCATTTCAGTTATGTACTTTCTTGCATGTCGAACATTAATGAACTCAATGTCCTCCATAACTAGAGTGATAAGGGTACCATCCTCATGATCCTAAGGCAACCTTCCTCTCTTTTGAAGTTCATTAGCAACGGTGAGAGAAATACTTCTCCTAATGTTGAAGGACGAAGATAACAAAAGGAAATTTAATTTAAAAAAGCAATGGCAAAAAGTATGAGTCAATCCAGGTTAATTTGTAAACCCTACGATCATGGAAATCGTGAAGTCCTTAAATCGGGGTTCAATCAAGAAGTGTAATTCCCAACCAATTTAATTTTGAATGATGAAATTTTGAATTTTTTTTATCAATTTAGAAAACCTGCCAAGGAAAAAAACAACAAAAAAATAAATGAATATCACATTTGATAGGAAGAAAACCCATAAAGGATGAAATTGTAAAAACAAATAATCGGGATAACCTAGTATAAATGAAATGAAAATAAAAGTATGAAGATCAATTCTCAATAAATCAAATGTTGAATGATAAAATTGAAATAATTTAATTTTTTAAAAGGTCCTAAAAAAATCAATCCATGTTAACCTTTGAAACTAGTGACTCTAGTCATGAACTTGAGATTAACCTTATGAGAATGAAAAAATATCTTAGTAAACTCATATTAACCTACAAACCCCATGATCACAGGTAGAGGGTCAGGTTAACCTAATATAAAGAAAAGGAAAAAAAGGTATGACATTAAAAAGAATAGGGATCAAATTTGAAAAAAAAAACTCATAAATGATGAAATTGAAAAAAATCTAAAAAGTGATCTCAAACAAAATAAATAGCAATTAAAAAAAAGAACCAAATTTAAAAGATGGAAAAATAGAAGGGGGTGAAATTGAAAAACAACTATAATTTTATGGCTTATTAAAAATAAAAAAAATAGGGATCAAATCTCAATGATTAAAAAATAAAATGGGGGTGAAATTAAAAAGAATTTGTAATTTTATAGCTTATTCAAAATAAAAATAATAACAATTAAAATGACATATTAAATATGAAGGGAAAATAAATTGTCGGCGCTAGCATGGAATTCGAGGTGGGGGGAGAGAAAAAACAATTGTTGGGAGCATCGAGATCTTTTAAACGCCACCCTGAAAGATAGCGTTTAGAGGATGAACAGCCCCACCTGCATCGCCTAAACTACACGGGGGTCATCTAGACGCTAGTGTGTTATATGCAAGCGCCAACAATTTTTTTAATTATATTTAATAAATATAATTTATAAAAACACATCTAAGCACCCTTATAATTTACAATAAAATCAATGTAAAATAATAAAATGCCTTCGGGTGAGAGTTATATTGGTTTTGTTTTTAAGGGCATCAAAGTAATTGATGATATTTCAAAATTTAATATGCTCAAGAATAAAGTTATTTAGTATTTGGATAGTGAGTAATCACGTGTTGAGGTCAATATTCTCTTCTATGGAACTTGGGAAATAGATGGTTACATAGAGCTTATAATGATCGTCAAGTTCATACCCATTTAGACTTAGCACGAAATGAAGCCCACGAACAATGAGAATGACAAACATTATATTATTTCGTTTTTAATTTTACTCACCGACTTCAAATCAGCTAATCTTCTAGGGAGTGAACGTGCTTGAATATTATAAGAACCAGGTATAAGTAGTCCTAATCATCTCTCCCTCTTCAAGAAACAGGAAAATAGTAAACTGAGGCCACATATTCAGTGAAGGATTCAAAGGAAAACACCACAAACTAAGAAGAGACACTGAAAAAGTCATTGGTGAACCAGACTCACAAGTGAGAAATGAATCATGAGAGAGCCCACCTTGATGTTTCTTTTCCTGATCCCAACACTCTAAGCCTACGATTTCAAACCTCTAATTTGCACCTTTTTCAAAAAGCAAGGGTAGCAGCATGCAAGGCCCACAAATTATAGATTACTACAAAATGCTTCTTTTTTTTCTGGAAATGTGGGTGTAATGTTTTTGGCGTTCGAGCAGTAGTAGAATATACATTCACCTAATCATTCTAATCACTAAAAATATAGCTTTCATGGGATTGGAGACTCACATGACAACTTGCCCCATATTGATCGTGACCATCAACGAAATAAAGTTTCCCAATCATGATCCACATCATCCTCCATTTTTCTCCACTTCACTACTTTTTTCTGGGGTTCTCCTCAACTTTATCGGCATCCTGTACTAAATTAATGCCATGAGCAAGGGACTCTCTCTCTCTCTCTCTCCTCTCTCTCTCTCTCTCTCTCTCTCTCTATATATATATATATATATAGACACACTCTTCTTTCCGTAACCAGGTGAATGTGAAGGGAACTGGAATTGGTCCCTGAAATAGGCTTTGTTGGATTCCAATTTGAAACAGTTCCTTTGTCTTTGGTTAGAATTGCTCGGATGCCGCATCTTGCATTTTGATGATTGTTTTTTTAATCTATTTGTTTTTATATTTTCAAAATATTTTTAAAAAAGTTAAATTTTTTTCATTTTTTTTTAAAATTAATTTTTTTTTATTTTCAGATTATTTTTATGTATTAATATAAAAAATAATATTTTATTTTTCAAAAAATTTAATCCGAGTAGTAGGTGGATTCACTGATTGTCATTTTTTAGATTGTAAAACTATTCTTTCTCCATTTATAAGTTTAGGTGTGAATATCTTATTCAATACTCAATTAGAAACAAATTCAATTTAGAAACATTAAAAAGTTGATCCGAAGATTTCTTAACCATTAAAAGAATTAATAATAATACTTCGAATATTAAGAATATTCTCCGAACGATTTTCTTTGGTTGCAACCATTCCGGTACGTTTTTACCAAAATCTTAGTAGAAAACCTATAGACGTTAAATAGATACATGCTAGATTTTACATATGTATTTTTAAATAAAATAAATTTTAAAAAACAATTACTACTATAATATCAAATATAATTTGAATTGATAAAAAATTTAAGCTTCGTTTAATCCACAAGTTAACTGAAGAATTTGATATAGAATACACTTAATAAAATATTTAGATATTTATATTTTATTTAC
>Ga0307513_10006753_pt1 | contig 14965 bp, 15 predicted proteins | sample 15_EM_MG_FD_202174 | JGI IMG/M metagenome (GOLD analysis project Ga0307513, IMG submission 202174) | Populus trichocarpa ectomycorrhiza microbial communities from riparian zone in the Pacific Northwest, United States - 15_EM | ecosystem: Host-associated > Plants > Roots > Unclassified | place... | reverse complement strand
GCCTTCAAAAAGCATTAGAACAAAGAAATTTAAACATAAATTACATGTTGCAATTAGTTTTAAGGTGTAAAATTTATGTAGTGCACATTTTTCAAAATTTCTAGCGGTTCGGCAGTTCGAACCGGTTCTAAACAGTTCTGTTCCGGTTCTGTTCAGTTCTGAAAAAAATCTGTTGGTTCGGTTCTCAGTTCTCAAAAAAGGGGGGGAGAACCAGACTGAACTGAACTTCGGCAACACTAAATTTTTAGGTGCTACATGCAAATCCAAACATTTAAGGGGGTGCTAGTATAATTTAGTAACCATTCTCATTCTCTGAAAACAATTATACAATAAGTATTGCACAGCCACATCTTGGCCAATTGACGAGTCAAGGACTGGAATCATTGAAAATATGACTGTATTCTCCATTTTTAATGTCACTGAGGGTTATATTACACATATAAATTTCATATTTACTCTTGAAATGGTAAAAATGCCTGTTTGATCATGATTTTTGGGGGGGTCCATTTTTTTTTTTCGAGGCCTGGCAGTTGGACCTACCTACCACCCCCTGGTCTGGGATTCTCGGGCCAGTGCCCCCTTGCTAGAAGATATGCTCGAGGCACATGCCCTCCACACAATTTACTTCAGTGTCCAGGGCTGGCAACACCCTCAATGGAGCTATCTCGAAACTTCAATCCCTTGCGACCACCAAAACCTTTTTGTATGGGCTGTCCCCCTTGCTTCATCACCTCCACATCGGACACGTCTCAATCGGTTATCTGATTTTAGATGTTAACCTTATAACATAAATTTCCCTCAGAATCTAGATGGATCCCAGAATAGACCATGGAAGAGTATGAGGAAGCCTGGATGGATGAAATTATCAAGAATCGTGTAAGTAATTATATTGATTATTGCATCACACTTGTCATCTAATGACACTTGTGATATATCATATTACCTGCTTGAACAAGACAGGTACCCACAGGATATTAGCGACAGCAAACCTCTTTTTACATGCTTTGTCTGTGAAGACTAAAGATGACCTCAAGCAAAAGGTGGCTGATTGTAGAGTCCATGAACACACTCTAAGGTCATGATCAGAGACTGAGGAACTGAGGAAGTTCAAGTCGCCTTCGCCTGAAGGTGGCAGCAGAAATCCCATGCCACCATCAACTTCAACTTCTCAAGCTCCAACTGTGTGTTGACTGATGGCTTGTTTCAAAACATGATGGACAGATTGCTCTCCATGCTCCATGAAAGGAAGCGATTGCACTGTATTTCCCGGCATTTGGAGGGCCCGCCAACATTTCGGGGACTATTTCTTTATATGGATATTTTCTCGACAACAGCTCGTGACATTTATGTGAAATTTGGCCAGATGCCTTCCTCACACAATACATCTGCACGTTTTCTGCTCACTTTTTCGTGCATCACTAAATTTCCTTTTTTATTAGCATGCTTCGCTTGTCCGCGACTGTACCTTCGCAAAGAAACGACATCATGATAAGGTATGCATTTATGTTTCGAATTGGGTTAGGCTTCCAGACTGCTGATGGCACCTGCCCATTGGAACTCCACAAAAGAATTCCAACCACCTCTTTTTCACGAACCACTACACATTGTTACCTACACCTAGTCAAGTTGCCGGAATTTATGAACAGCTTATCAGATAACAGGTATCGGTAATGCGCTGAATAAGATGGGTGGTATATTGGTACTTACAAGTGCTTAGGTGACCTGAATTTGTGAATGGCATATCAACTTACATGTGCTAAACGATCTAGTGCACAGTGCATAGCAGTGAGTCAGATATCATGGATGGCAGATGGTTACCTGCCACTGACTGAGGTGCCAGGATTCATAAACAACTGATCAGATTACATGTACTGATAATCCACCTAGTAGGAACGAGTTGAACAAGACTCACTTGACATTATTACCTACATTTGGCTCAGCTGGAAAAATTCATGAAAAGCTTATCAGAATACATGTTTTAGCGACGTCAACTGTTGACACAGTGTCCAAATCTATTTTGAATCTGTCAACAACGTCCTGCTCATGTTGACATGATCTTCCAAAAATACATCAACATCATGTGAACTTCACGGAGCAAACACATTTTGACCAAATGGCAGTGTACATGAGGGATAAGTATCAAGTGTAATACGTGGAAACAGAGCTGCCTCACTTGTTTTCATGGAGTCTGATTGCCCGCTTTCATTGGTGTTTGTGGCTCCTTTCTGCAAGGGATAAAAGTAGTAATGACGGGTGGTCGTTGCTATGGTAGTGAGGGTTTAACTTCATCTTCCCTCGCAGGTTCTTCCCTTTTTCTCTTGTCCTGGCTCCGAGTCCAACCATCAATCTCTAGCGGTCATAGCGGTATAGCTTAAAAATGCTAAACCAAAAAATATCCCCCCAAAAATACGTCCAGCTTTCAATGCTGAAAAGGGGCAGAAGATGACAGCACAGGTATTCTGATTGCATTCGGGAGTGGTCCCAAAGCGATGGGCAGTGGCGAGAACAGCAAAGGCGAATGCCAGAATTATGTAGCTCTGAATGACCAATACCAACTGCAACCTTTGTGTGTCGTCAGAGAGGCAGTTGCAAGCTGCCAATGAGGCAATCACAATGATCCAAGACATCAAAAGGAGGTATAAGATGATGAGAGCGCTACCAGCACAAATAATCAGTAGCGATTTTACTGAACATGTTGGCGGACATACTCCTGGAGACTGATCTCAGGCACGGGCTTCAGTCCAAGGATCAGACCAGTAATGCCCATGAGACTATATAATGCACCTGCAATTTCATGAATAGGCCCCGAGCATGCAGAAAGAAAGCCTAATTGCGATATTAATTGGCAATAGAATCAAACGAAGCTAGCTCTCATACCAAGGAAGAGGGTTTGGAGGTAAAATGATATGTGAACACCAATCCCACTGATATCGGTGTTCAAAGGAGGACCTCTGGTGTAGTTGCAGGACGACACGTAAGCAAGTGTTTGAGACTTTTTCCAACTTGAAGCCTGCACGTTGTAGTTGGTAAGTCGTAAGTGCTCAACAGGTTGCAAACTCATGTACTATGCTTCATCGGTGAGATTGATCTGTTGCCCCGGAAGGTGTGGATTGTGTACATGCTGGCTGATGACAGAAAAAGCAAGAGTGTATTGGGTGACTTTCCATAAGGCTAACTTGAAATTCTAACTCCAAATTGGTGACAGGTAGGGTCCTCTGCCAAAGTGCTGGATGGATACAGGTACAAAAACTGTCAGGTGGCACTTTTCAAGAGGTTTCTAAACCTTAAATCTGGAGGAGGGGTATGTACCCCTCCTCCAGATTCTAAAAGCCCTCGAACGCCCAAATAAGGCTCGTCGGGTGTCATCCTATTGCCATTTTCGGTTTGCGGGCTCTTTAGTGCTTTTCATTCTTCCTTCCATGTCGATTAGGGACTAACACGGATAGATCCGGACCCAATCCGTAACTGAACCATGGATTTTACCAAATACGGTTTGGATACGGTTTGGATCAGCATAATCCGGATATATCCGTGAGCAATCTGCACTCAACTGTTCATTCTCAAGTCCATTCTCATCTGTTTTGCTTGAATCTGGGCGCGTTAGGAAGCTTTCGAAGAGGGGAATTAATTTATATGTTAATTACAAATATTGGAGTTCGAGATTTTGAGAAAATAGACATATAGTACAAGTTTATTATATATTCACTCAATTTCAAATCTTCACCCCCACTATTGCTGCAATGCCCGAAAACTTGAGAAATAGCCCACAAACTAATTGATATACATGCTTTGAATGTTTGTGAGCCCATATTGTGTTGCATGTGATTTGCTTGATGATGACCAGTTGAGAATGTATATCTTGGCTTGCAAGTTGCATTTAAATATTATTTATTCATGCTATTTAATTTGAATATCAGATTTGGCTATTTTCATCATATTTGTGAGAGTTCAAATGGTAAAATATATTAATATTATATCTTAGAACATGATACTAATGCAAGAGACACAGGGAAGTCACTGCAAATGCCATTTCCTTTGTCCTCTAAAAGAATGGATAATCTGTGGTTATCCAGATAAGGCACATAATTACGGTTACGGTTCGGTTCAGATACGGATAGCAATGGTCACGGGTATTATCCAGATATTGCCAATCCATGTTAGTCCCTAATGTCGATGGAGGCCTCTGTCGCCTCTCTTCCATCATCGATGTTGTTCCACATGGCCAGCCTGAGCTCAACTGTAGGCCCTCCCTGAAGGGTCCACCAGCCGTACCTTTTGCAATTAAAGTCAACTCCACCACATCCCACCAGCAACACAACATAAAAATGGTTTAAATGGTTGTTACCACCGTCTTGAGGTCCACTAGTGAGTGGATAGTCTGCATTTTTGCCCTAAGCCTCATATTCTCCAATATACAGCCCTTGATGCTGGCCATTTCAGCCCCTTAAATTTAACCATTTTTCAATGGTTTTTTCACACTGGTGAGCTCTCTATTCAACGGCAAGACCACATCTTGATCACTGTTTGAAAGAATTCCTATTGTTGAAAATTTTGGCCAATAAAAATCATCGCTGCTCTCGAGGGTCCTCCATGATGATCGCACATACTAGATGTGAGGGAGGTGACGAGAGGATGATAAAAGGGCACTTGAAAGCTCCAGGTAAGTTCACAATCCCCAGTTTTTCTCTTTTTTGTTACTTACATCTTTTCCCATCTTTGTCCTATCCTGATTATGCCACAGGAATCTACAATGTGATCCCAGCTCCCATCGTTAGCCTCTGGACAAACCTGTTCTCAAGGCCAACCTCTCGGCACTCCTCATGAGTTACAAGGAACTCCATGGAAGATTGATAACTATACCCAGGTATTTATTGCCCTCTTTTTCTTGTTATTTGCGATACTAAGATGAGTAGGCTCCGACTGTGCTCTCACTACCACCCCTTCTGTAAGGGCAACCACGGGCTGAGTGACCGGTATAGCCGGGGTAGGCGCTAGCAGGGGATCCAAAGTTTAGTATATTATACAGTAATAGACTACGTAATCTACGCACCTAGCAGGGGATCCAAAGAGGAAAGGATGGGAATCCCATGCTAGTGAAGGTACATATAAAGGAAGCACAGTCATGTGCGGAATGGCGTGATATAAGAATAAAACATAAAAAATGGAATGATAAATAAAAGGGTCCTCAGGGTCAACTAGTAAGGGTCCGGTGGTGAGGGGGCACATACAGACCAGTGGTTAGACTTGACCGGTCGGTGTTGTTCGGTGGGGGCGTGGTGAGTCGGTTGACTGGAATGGGTGATGGGTGGCGGTGGTGAGATGTGGGGGGTGGTGGGGATGACCAGCGGTAGAGGGTGCGGGACAGTGGGGCTGTGGATGGGCATTGGTGGGTGTCAAGGCAGGACAGCCGGTGGTTAGGCCCAGTCAGTTGGTGCTGCTCAGCAGGTGGATTGGGTGTTCCCCTTACAATTACCCCCCCTTCAGAATTGCATCGACCCGATGCAATGGTCACTGGTGGAATGGGGCAGAAGGGGATGGAGCCAAAAGCCAAAGCGCGGATACGGCGGGGAGCAGCTGGGTTCCGTGTATGAAAATCGTTAAATGTGTCCATGGCATTACCAAGATTATCCCAGTACTCCCAAGTGTTGTTCTCCATGCCATATCCTTCCCATTTGACCAGGTATTGGAGCTTCCGGCAGAACATGCGGCTGTTGAGGATTTCTTCCACTACATACTCTTCATCGCCATCGATAAGTTCCGGTGGTGGTGGCGGTGGTGCATGTCTACCAGTGATGGGGTCGATCAGTGCTAGTGTCAACTTGATCACGTTGAACACCGGATGGAGACGGCTCATGGAAGGGGGTAACAGGAGGCGGTAAGCATTAGAACCAACTCAGTGTATGACCGGGTAGGGGCCAAGGCGGCAGTGCGACAACTTTTTAGATGGCCGGGTGGTGTGAATATCGCTTGCGTCCAGGAAAACCTTGTCTCCGGGGTTGAACACCAGAGCTGGGGTTCGGTGTTGGTTGTAATACCTTGCCATCTCGTCTTTGGACTTGGTAAGCGCCAACTTGGCTTCCTCCAGTGTGGCTTTCATCCGGTCTGCAAACTCGTTCACAGCTTCAACCCTGGAACAGGGTTGGTGTGGTTCGAAGCCCATCTGCGGGTGACGACCAGTGTCCAAGAAGAATGGGGTCTGCTGAGTCGAGGAGTGGACATGGTTGTTGTATGCGAACTTGGCGAGGGGGATAAGGGAGTTCCAGTTGTCCTGGCATTCGTTCACAAACAGCCGGATGTACTGTTCCAATTCCTGGTTGACCTGTTCTGTCTGGCCGTTGGTCTGTGGGTGGTAAGCTGTGGATGAGGCAAGCTCAATTCTGAGTAGTCGGTAGAGCTCCTTCATAAATGCAGCAACGAACTGGGGACCTCGGTCTGAAACAACCTTGCAGGGGAGGCCATGGTGCTTCCAGACATGTCGGAGGTACAGGTTTGCAGCACCGGCAGCGGTAATGGTGGTGACCATTTCCATGAAGTGGGCACATTTGCCGACCGAGTCTATGACTACCATGATCGTGTCATACCCTCCTGACTCCGGGAGTTCCACAATAAAATCTATGCTCATAACCCCCCAATGTTCCTCTGGGACTGGGAACAGTTGGAGTTCACCAGTGGGCCGTTGGTGCTGAACCTTGGTCTGGAGGCATGGGTCGCAGGTAGCCACATAGCGACCGACGTACTGGGACATGTTCAGCCACCAATAGTTTCGTGAGACAAGTTCCAAAGTCTTGAACCGACCCACATGCCCGGCGATCCGAGTGTCATGACAGAGGGAGACAATCTGCCGGCGAAGGTCTGAAGTCAGCGGGACATAGATATGGCCACGGAAGTACAGGAGCCCTTCTTGGATGGACCATTCTTGTGAAAGAACTGAACGAGTAGAAGACTTCCGAAGCTCTTTGACTGCCTTTGCGACTGGTTCTTCCTGTGGGTCTCGGCTGCCCGCACGGATATCTCGGAGGATATCGACTTCTGCACCAGCGACTTCGAGGCCTTCAAGGGCACAGACCACAAAGAACTTGGGAGTGAGGAGGGTGATATCGGAGTTATCACCTTCACCAGTACCATGGTCTGCACGCTGGGAAAGTGTGTCTGGTTTGCCCATAGACTTGCCAGGTTTGTGGTGTAGGAGGAAGTCGAACTGGGCAAGGTATAGTGACCACTGAGCCTGTCTCCGGTTAAGTTGCTTAGCCGACATGAAGTACTCCAGGTTCTTGTGGTCGGTCCAGATCTTGAACTGGTGTTCAGCCCCTTCGACGAAATGGCACCACTCTTGTAAGGCTCAGATGATCGCAAGCATCTCCTTGTCATGGATCTCATAGTTGCATTCAACCAGTGACAGGGATTTAGAAAAGAATGCAACCGGGTGCCATTTACCATCGGTGGGACACACCTGGGAGAGAACTGCACCGGTGGCAAAGTCAGAGCTGTCAGCCTCGATGCGGAATGGGCTGGTGGAGTCTGGCGAGATGAGGACCGGTGTGGCCGTAACACTTTGCTTGAGCCTGTCAAAGGCAGACTGCTCGGCGGGTCCCCAGTTCCACTTGATGTCATTCCGTGTGAGGTCAAAGAGTGGCTGAGCGTGTTCCGAGAAACCCTTAATGAACCGATGATAAAAGTTAGTAAAGCCCAAGAAGGACTGAACTTCCTTCTTGTTCGTTGGTCCGGGCCACTGTTGAACACTGGCGATCTTGACTGGGTCCATTGAGATGCGGTTGTGTGAGATGATGATGCCGAGGTATTCAATGGTGGTTTTCTGGAACTCGCACTTCTCTGGTTTGAGGTATAACTTGTGTTTCCTCATCACATCAGGAAAAGGCCACCTAGCTCTGGCTGTCTTTAGATGCTTTAGCTGTCCTAGGGCATCCTGAGACATCCAAAGGTATCCTGGGATGTCTCAGGATGCCCTAGGACAGCTAAAGCATCTAAAGACAGCCAGAGCTAGGTGGCCTTTTCCTGATGCAGCTCTAAGACCTGTCGTTTGAGCACATGGTGTTGCTCCAAATAATCAGTGAAGATGAGGATGTCGTCTAGGTAGACGACGACATTGCCTTCCGAGATGAGCTCTTCAAAGATATCATCCATCATCGTCTGGAACGTCGCCAGGCTGTTCGTGAGACCAAAGTACATGACCAACGGTTCGAACAAGCCGTGGTTGGTTCGGAATGCCACTTTCCACTCATCACCCTCCTTGATCCGGACATTGTTGAAACCCCAGCGAACATCCAACTTGGTGACATCAGAAAAAGGCCACCTAGCTCTGGCTGTCTTTAAATGCTTTAGCTGTCCTAGGACATCCTAGGGCATCCTGGGGTGTCTTGGGATGTCTCAGGATGTCCTAGGACAGCTAAAGCATCTAAAGACAGCCAGAGCTAGGTGGCCTTTTCCTGATGGAAGTACTTCGCACCCCTGAGTTTTGCAATCAGCTTGGGGATGAGCAGGAGTGGGTATTTGTTCTTCACGGTCATTGCATTCAATGGGCGGTAGTCCTGGACAAGCCAAAGAGCACCACACTTCTTTTTGACGAAGAAGACCGGTGAGGCCATGGGGGATTTGGACGGGTGAATACAGCCGGAGTCGAGGTTCTCCTTGAGAAAGGCATCCAGTTCCTTTTGCTCCGAGACCGACAGAGGGTAGACCTTACAACCTTTAGAGGCATTAGCTTCTGGAATGAGCTCGATGGCATGGTCCCAAGGCTTAGACTCTGGTAGGTCATCGAAGGAGTCCTTGGAGAATACTGCGTTGAAATCACGGAGGTGAGGCGGGATGTGGTTTGCATAGTCCCGGGGCGTTGAGTTTTTCTGGAAAGCTTCAGCAAGCCGCTGAGAGACGGAAGCGGTGGCACGAATGTATTCGGGCTCCGGTGGGATTGACGCAGCCCATACACAGTCTCCTTCCTCGTATTCATACTCCATGAAGCCTTCGAGATCCGGGACTTCATCCTCTTCATCCTCATCATCAGCGTCCTCTACAAAGGCTGGAAGGGGGCTGGCACGACAAGCGTTAATGATCCGGGCTTGTTCTTTGCTTGTGCGGCGCTCCTCTTGGGCCTCGTTTCGACAACCGGTGCAGCAACGCGGGGAGCAGCGGGTTAACTTCACCAAACTGGTGGTGAAGTCGATCTCCAGATTGTGCTTCTTAAGCCAGGTCATGCCCAAGATAGTGTCCTGTTTACCGAGCTGGGTAACTGCAAGGAGGATTCGTTCTGAGTGGCCTTTGTAGGTCATGATCATATCGGCAACCTTGGTGATAGAACCAGCTTCGTTTGGTGAACCATCGACATTAAACATGGGGATTGGCTGTGACAGGTTCCGGGTGGGGATTTTAGATCTTTCCACGAATCCTTCATCGATGAAGTCCCCGGTTGCGCCGCAATCTACCAGAGCATCGGTGCTGACCTCTTCCAAGGTGTCCATGGTTTTGAGGTGCACCAGAATATGGATTGAATTTGGTCCTTTCTCCAGGGAGCAGATGACAAGTTTGGAAGCAAGCCGCTTTTCCCAGTTGGGCTGGCACGCCGGCGAAGGTTTTGGTTTGGGGACAGGTTGTGCGTCTTCATCGTTTTCAGCACTTTCAACAATATTGGGAACATTGTATATTGGAAGGACTGAAAAACGATTACTACTACACAATGGGGGCGCACGGCTCACTCGCTGTGGGGCACAAAACCCTCGGTGGGAACTTCTTCCTCAGGCTCTGATTGGACTACATCTAACGCGGCGAGTCGGTCTTCCACGAGCACTGACAGTTCATCCACAGTCATGTGGCGGACATCAAACCACAGCTTGCAGTCCTTTGCCCAGTGACCTGGTTTGCTGCAGCACCGACAATTGTCATTGATGGCTTTGGCCTTACGGGCCGCATCAATATCCATTGGGACCGGGTTACCGGGGGTTGGGTTGGTGTGTGCAAACCGGACCGGTTGGGATGCTGCTGGGAGCCGGGGAAGGGGGGTGAAGCTGGCACGGGGGTTTGAGCTCTGTGGCACCAAGGTTTGGGGAGTGCAGTGGGAAGCCTGGAATGCCTTGTCGGCAGCTTGGTTCTGGTCTAGCTGTATTGCCAGGGAGAACCAACCCTCGGAATCTACATCGGTGGGGCAGCCGGCAGCCTTAGACGCTACATTTCTATATCAATACCCAGGACTTGCCTGAAACATATCATAAGTCCACACCAGGTATTCCCCACCAGCCAAAAAAAAGGACCCTGCCAGGGTTGCTGGGGCTGTTTGGGATTGAAAATGGGGTCCTTGGGAGAGTAGTACACATGCCGAGGGTGCCGGATGCAAGGCAGGGTGTGCAGGGGGTATTCCTGGTAGAGCGGGATATGTAAACATATGTAAACAATCACCAGAGAGCATGCTGGGGGCACTTACTTGCTGTTGGGGGCATTTGGTGGGGGTTTCGGGTGGGGTAAAAACATAATTAGGGTCTAGGATATAAATAAAAATATATCCCGCCCTTTCCCCCTGGGCGTGGGTGCGGGAAGGGATGGATTGAAAGAGGAGCATTTGGATGACGTTTCCATTTTGGGAACGCGCCATCAAAACTGATCCCACGGGCGCCTCCTTGCTATTGGGCTTATTTGGGGGCCGTTTTTGATAGGGTAAAAGTGTATTTGTAGTCTATTACATGAATAAAAATGTATTATACCATTATTTTGAACATTGGGGGATGGGAATGGGTGGATGCGAGTGTGCAGCTTTGGATGACGCTGCGCGCTCCTTCCGTTTTGGGAAGATGCCATCAATTTGGCCTTCCTCGCCTGTTTTTTGCTGCTGGGCTCCCTGGGCTCGTTTTTTCATGGTTAAAATTGTATAGTTAGGTAGATATAATGTATTTACACGTAATACACTAATTTTTACGCCTCTGGGGGATCAGGAATGGATGGATGGCGAGGGATGTTGTTGGATGATGTGTTCCCAATTGGGAAGGTACTCCCAAGTTGGGCTCCGTTTCCTATTGGGCTCGTAGGGCTCGGTTTTTCTTGGGAAAACAGGTGTATTATAGTAAATATCATGTATTTATAAGTAATATAGTGTGTATGCTATGGGTCTAGGGACATGAGAATGGGTGGATGGCCCATGTCCCTCGTCATTGTGTCCCAATTCCTCCTCCCTGCTGTTGTTGTATCTATCCCCAACCTCCCTGTTCCTCGGCAGTATCCCCCTCCCTCCTCGTCGTTGTATCCCCCTTGCTCCTCGGCGTTTCGTCGTCGTCGTCGTGTCGCTCTATTCTTCGTTGTTGTTGTACCCCCCATCCCCTTCCTCCTCATGTCATTTCCCCTCCTTGTCGTGGGTTTGACGCCCCGCACGTGTCGCCGATGGGCTGTATTCATTGGGTTTGGGAGGTTGAGGGGTGTTATCGTGGCGTTGCCGAATCCCTCGCACTGACGTTGGGTCCGCCTCTTTATCGTCGGATCTGTCGCCATGGTCGAATTCGTCACTGTCGTCGAATCCGTCACCGTCGTCGAATCTGTCACCATCGTCGAATCTGTCACCGTCGTCGAATCTGTCACCGTCGTCGAATCCGTCGCCGTCGTCGCAGCCATAGTGGTCAGATTCATCTATCAATTATGGTAGTTACCCAACTCACTTGATCAATCCACAGTGGTAGTTACCCACCACCCAAAATTTAAAGTCCAGCCAGGGTGCCGGGGTTGGTTAGGATTAGTAATAGTGACTTTTGGGAGGGCGGGTATTGTGATTCACATGCCGGGGGTGCCGGATGGGAGGGCGGGCGTGTGTAATAGTTGGGTGGGGGTTGGGGGCACTAGTAAACATATATAAACAATGCCAGATGTAGCAGTCGGGTGGTTTTGCTCGCTGTTTAGCACATTGGGGGGGATTTTCGGGCGGGAAATTTCATATTTAGGTGTAGCAGGGTTAGTCACACCCATCTGGGATGTTTTGGCGCCCCAGGAGGAGCAGGAGCGGGCGCTAAATCGTTTGACAACACGTCCCAGAAGTCCGTGTGTCCAAATTAGGCAAGCGGTGCCAGTTGGCTTTGCTCGGGGCTCGGGGCTCGGTTTTGCTCCTGGGTTGGCTAGGCATCGTTCTTTATGCATGAAATTTTATATAATGGTAGCTAGAACATACTCCTAACTATTCTACCTTTTTTGTGCATTGGGGGATGCGGGAATGGATGGATGGCCGTGGATAGTTTTGGATGACGTTCCCATTTGGGAACACTTGTAAGATATCTTATCTTTCAAGTCCTTTATCGTTGTACTGAAGAAATATGAATTTCAATCCCAAGGACCTTGAGTCTGGGACTAATCTACGTATATACAGAAAGAAAGTAACAAAGGACCAGAGCTACATGGGCACTGCTCTGGTCCGCTGTTCTATACAGCGATTTTAGACCATACGTCTCGTCGTTCACTCTACCCTGCGTCGTGTACCCACACCGTGTCGCCTAGCCCTATACTTCACGGTCGTATGGCCCTACATTTCGCCCTTCACCTCGCCGTGTCGTTAGGCTCTACCGTTGTCGTTGGGCTTGCTGTGTTGTCTTTCAGTCCTCTGGGTTGGTGTTTGGCTCTCTATGTCGTGTCGGGTAGCCTCACGTTCGACCCTTCGCCATGTCAACTGGCCTTATGCCTCGTCGTTTGGTTCCATACCCCGTTGTTATACCCACTGTCGTCGTCGTTGGGTCCTAATCCTCGTCGTTGGGTCCCACTCCTCGTCGTCGGGTCCCAATCCTTGTCGTTAGGTTCTGATCCTTGTCGTTGGGTCTCGATCCTCGTCGTTATGGGTTTGTCGTCGCTGCGCCTCGTGTGGCCTGTGGATCATCACTGAGCTCGCTGGTCGTCGTCGCGTCTTCACTGGACTCGCCCTCGCTCGTTGTCGGTCGTGGTCGTCGTCGCTGTGGAGTTTAAAGTGAGTGCGGATTGGGAGAGGAATGAGAGGAAACGAACCACAACCGAAGTCATGGTTCGCTTTCGTGACGCACCGCGTGGGCCTCCCACATACTGGGTCCCCCCTCGTGTTCCTCCCTCCCCAATCCTACATCAAGCGACAATGAGCCGCCCACATCCCTGGAAAGGGGAGTGGTGGGTGTGCCTGGGATCCGTGCTTCTACGGCTGCACATCCCTCATGAGAGGGGAGGCGCACCTGATGGGCTCGAGCTCCATGATTGAGGAGGGTTGAACGCTGGGGGCGAGTCCGGGTGGTGACGATGATGGTGGTGGTCAGGATGAGCGAAGAATCAACCAAGATCAACGGTTGATCTTGGATTGAAACTCCGCTCCCACGCTCAATAATCGTGTTCGATATCGACGCGTGTGAGCACGATTAGAAAAATAAAAATTACATACTTTAAGTAAGGTAGTAAAGACTTAATATCTAAAGTTTCAGGTAATAATATTCATAAATGAATGCTATTCAAGAACTATTTGAAAGTGTCAGAATTTCCTAAAAAGGAGCGGACGAAATCACCTTTCTCCAGCTCATAAATTCGTTAATTCTGTATCTAAACCTTGGTAGTATGTCTAAAAAATAGTTAGATACATTTCTTATTAACTAATACATCAAATTTAGATACATTGACCAACGTTCCGGCTGCTCGTGGAAATCGGAATGACGAAGCTTGAGCAAGGACGTACACTTGGCTTACATTGAACTCCATGATAATTCAACCTTGACCATTTCAGTTTCCATAATCAATGGGGACCTGAGTCAATCTATCTAAAAATCATGTGTTAGTCAATACAAATCATATTCAAATATATTTTAAGCATACTACCAAGGTTCAGATACAGCATTGACGAATTTATGAGCCGGAAGGTGATTTCGTCCGCTCCTTTTTAGGAAATTCTGACACTTTCAAATAGTTCTTGAATAGCATTCATTTACATCAGGAAAAGGCCACCAAGCTCTGGCTGTCTTTAGATGCTTTAGCTGTCCTAGAGCATCCTAAGACATCCTGGGATGTCTTGGGATGTCTCAGGATGCCCTAGGACTGCTAAAGCATCTAAAGACAGCCAGAGCTAGGTGGCCTTTTCCTGATGGGATTACTGATAATTACTCACCTACTGAGGTGGAAGTGGACGTCATCGGGACGTTCCCGGAAGTTGTATGGCGTAGCATCGAAAGTTGTCCTAACCAAGGGTTGACAACATTGAGGGCAAAAGATAGATAGTAACTAGAAAGTAGCCTTGAATTGCAATGTGAGTAGATACAAGCAAGTCCAGGTAGAGAATAAGTGAATGTGGTTGAAATCCTAAGGGGGGGAGATATCTAATGTACAAAATTTGGCCTCCCTTTTATACTCTACAGCGGTCTCGGCATTATATAAGCTAAGTACCTAAATAAGGGCATAATGACTAGGTGTGAGTCATAATGGTCTGGCATGTGATAAAATATTTGGCATGTGATAAAATATTTTGGCATGTGATAATACAAATTGGCATGTGATTATTCTGCCTGTAGGTGGGCTATGGGCTATCCTGACAGTGTCCAGACATCTTGAGGGTCTGGATAATGAGTGTAATGGTCAGGTGGGAAGGTGATAAATGGTAGGGATGGTGTTTGTAGTAAATTTGTGTGAAGGCTAGGGTAAGGTATGAAGTGAACCTCACTCCAAACATAATTTGAGCCTGACACTGTATGTGTTCCATACTGTCTTTCGACTACGCCAAGACTCACGTGGATGGCCTCATTGCCCTTATGTCGTCTACCTGGGATTCTATGGTTGCTGAGTGTGTAATTCGTCCCCCACTGTCAACAACCTCGCTCAATATTCCTAAGCCCACCAAGGCATTTGTTCCGCTCATCGAACGCAAGCGTGATGCCCTCAAACAAGCTGGTGGATGTTACCGTTGCCAAAAAACCCCTGTCTTGCCTGGGTGGGTCAAGCACGGCAGTTTTTGGAGAGGACAAAGACAGCTCTGAGTCAGATGGGGATTTCA
>Ga0307513_10006751_pt1 | contig 14966 bp, 12 predicted proteins | sample 15_EM_MG_FD_202174 | JGI IMG/M metagenome (GOLD analysis project Ga0307513, IMG submission 202174) | Populus trichocarpa ectomycorrhiza microbial communities from riparian zone in the Pacific Northwest, United States - 15_EM | ecosystem: Host-associated > Plants > Roots > Unclassified | place... | reverse complement strand
TCGAAGAAGATGCAGGCCCAGTTCTCCGGGCCGTCGCGCGAGCAGATGGAGAACCTGATCAACACGCTCGAGGCCAACGTCGACGAGCCGATCATCGAGCGCGGCAACGACGCGCGCATGGGCTACGGCGATCGCTACACGGTGCAGTTCCTCAAGGAGGATGGCGCGTGGAAGCTCAAGGATCTCGACTAGGAGGGTGAAGCGCGTAGCGCTTCGGGACCCTCCTTGTGCCGCGCGAACCGCGCGTAGCGCGGCCGTCGCGGCCTAGGCTGTCGACGTCGGCTCAGGCGGATCCTGACGCCTCGCGAGATCGACGCCGCGGCCTCGCGGTCGCGCGATCTCGGTCGATTCGGAGAGCATGATCGGTCGCGCGTGGGCTTCGCCCCGGCCAGGTGGGGCTTCACCCACCTGCGCGCTGGGGGAGGTGGCCGGATCTGCGCCTGCACTCCGCAAAAAAGTCAGAGCTGTGCGTCTGCGCTCAACCTGCTGCGCCGGTTCGAGAAAGCGCGAGATCGTGATCGATGATGGGGCTTCGAGCACCCGGCGGCGAGGCGGATTTTGGGCGGCACTTTGCCTCGAAGAAGCGTCGCGAATTCGTGACGCCGCGCTACAGCCTCACGGATTCCCATGCGTTAGAATAATTATGCGGGACGCAGTGTCCCAAGGCCCACAGGTTGCACCGCTAGAGATTCGAAGCTACCGATACAAGAGACGCGGGTTCGACGACTTAGCCCGCACATCAGCCTGAAAGGCGGTCCGCTTATGTTGGATCCCTGGATCATCGAAGAAATCCTCAAGAGAGAGCAGGAGCAGCGTCGCGAGAGCGAGCTCCAACGAATCGAGCTTCCGATCGAGCGTCGCGAGATGGACGACCGACCGGTCGTCACTCCTCCTCGCGAAGAGTCCGAGCGCGGCGTGATGATCATCGATATCTAGACCCGTCTACCCGTCTACCGTCTACCCCTGGCTCAACTTCCCCTCGCGACCGTCGCGAGGATTCAGACGGCCCTCCCACCCCTGGTGGGTGGGCCGTTCACGCTTTCGGGCGATGGCGGGCAGGGCGACCGGCATCCAAGGAGTCGAGATGACCGAGCGAGACAAGACGGCGGACCGCCGCACCGCCGAGCGCCGGGTCGGCTGGGCCCGGCTGTGGGCGCGCGCCAAGCAGATCGTCACGACCGATCCGAGCGCGTCCGAGGACGATGATCACGTGGTCGACGAGGAGGCGGCGCGCGTGCTGGCGGCCCACGCCGGCCGGCTCAAGGGCGGGCTCGCCAAGGTCGCGCAGCTCGCGGCGTACGATCCGGGCGCGACGCTCGGCGGGCGCAGCGGCGCCACCGCGCAGGCGCGCGCCGTCCTCGGCGGCCTGTGGGACAGCGCCCCGGCAGTATCGAGCGCGGCGATCGCCGGCGTGGTCGCGGCGGACCTCGGGGCGCCACCCGAGGCGCTGTTCGCGCGCTGGGAGGGCACGCCGCTCGCCGCCGCGTCGCTCGGTCAGGTCCACGCGGCCACGCTGCACGACGGCCGCGACGTGGTCGTCAAGGTCCAGTACCCGGGCGTGGCCGAGGCGCTGCGCGCGGATCTCGATGACCAGGCGTTCGTGCGCAAGCTCGCCGGCTCGGAGATCGGCCGCTCGCTCGACGACGCGGCGCTGCTCGCGCTCGGTGCCGCGGTGCGCGGCGAGCTCGACTACACCGCCGAGGCCCATGCGCTCGGGCAGTTCGCCGCGGCGTGGGCCGATCATCCGGTGCTGCGCTTCCCGCGCGTGATCGGCGAGCGCTCGTCGGCGCGCGTGCTGACGATGACCCGCGCGCGCGGCAAGCCCGTCGTCGAGATCGCGGCCGCGGGCGCCGAGCTCCGGCGCCAGGCGGCGCTGGCGATCCACGTGTTCACCTGGGGCTCGCCGCTCGCGCATGGCCTGGTCAACGCCGATCCCAACCCGGGCAACTTCCTGATCGACGAGCAGGCCGACGGCCACGCCCACGTGTGGTGCCTCGATTTCGGCTGCGCGCTCGTGCTGCCCGACGCCGTGCGCGACGCCGACCGCGAGCTGTGGTGGGGCCTGCTCGACGCCGACAGCGCGTCGGCCGCCGAGCGCTTCCGCCTCGGCCTCGCGCGCGCCGGCCTGCTGCGCCGCGCCGACAGCCTGGCCTCGGTCGCGCACCGCGACTGGGAGCGCGCGCTCGCCGCGCCGCTCGCCGGCCATGGCGACTTCCACTGGTCGGCCGACTACGCGCGGGGCCTGGCCGACGCCACCGGCCGCGCGCTCGACGCCGGCGGCCTGGCGTTGCCCGCCCACCTCCTGCTGCTCTGGCGCCAGCGCCTCGGCGCCGCCGCGGTCATCGCCATGCTCGATGCCCGCGCGCCGTTCCGCCGCGGCCTGGTCGAGCTGATCGGCAACGGCCGCCGCGCGCTGCGCTAGCTATCCGGACTCGGACGGCTCGCCCGGCGCGATCGGGATCGCGTAGCGAATCACCGAGTGCTCGGACGCGGCGTTGTAGCGCGCGTCGTAGATCTCGAGATCCGCGGCGTAGGTGTGGCGGAATCCCGAGCTCGCCAGCCAGGTGGAGTAGATGTAGTTGACGGTCTGGTCGATCCGCGCGACCTGGCCGGTGTGCGTGAACACGGCGTAGCGCGCGCGCGGCAAGTGCACGGTCACCATGCCGCGCGGCACGACCGCCGTGCGCTCGACCGCGATCGCCGCGTAGTACTCCAGCTCGTCGGTCAGCTCGGGAGTCTGCCGCACGACGCCGTAGCACGTGCCGGCCACCGCGGCCTCGACCTCGCCGAGCCGCGGCAAGAACGCGTCCCACAGCACGGGCAGCTTCTGCGCGAGGTTGTTCTTCTCCGAGTCGACGCTGAAGAACCGCGTCGGCAGGCCCACGAGCTCGAGGTCGGCAAGCTCGACCAGCTCGGGCTCGAGCGAGATGCCGTGGTGGAGGTGGCGCAGGTACTCGGCGTCGAAGCGCACCTTGCGCAGGAACTGCGCGCGTCGTCCCTGCCGTCGGTAGGCGGCCGGGTTCACGCCGAACGCCTTCTTGAACGCGCGGGTGAAGCTCTCCTGGGTCTCGAAGCCCGCGGCCATCGCGATCTCGATGATCCGCCGGTCGCTTCCCACGAGCGCATCGAGCGCACCCGCGAGCCGGCGCGAGCGGATGTACGTCTTCAACGTCTCGTTGGTCAGCGCCTTGAAGATGCGCTGGAAGTGCCACTGGCTGATCCTCGCGTGACGCGCGACCTCGGCCGGATCGATGTCGGACTCGAGGTGGTCCTCGATGTAGTCGATGCCGCGCTGGACCTGCACCAGGTAGCTCACATCGGCTCCGATCAGGCGCCCGACGGCGCCGGCGGCTCGAAGAAGCCGGTCATCGCGATCAGCCGGCCGCGCGCGTCGTACTCGCCGAAGCTGACGCCGTCGCCGAGCACCGCGCCGTGGCCATCGCGCATGTTCCAGCGGGCGACGCTGCGAGCGTGGTGGGTCAGGAAGTACGTGGTCTCGAAGTAGCCGCCGGGGATCTGCTGGTGGAACTGGAGCATGTAATCGATCAGCGCGCCGTGGCCGTCGGCGCGCATCAGCGGATCTCGGTACACGCAGGTGGGATCTACGCTGGCCGTGAGCGAGGCGGCCTTGGCCTCGGGCGTCGCGTCTCGCCAGGCCTGGCTGTAGCGATCCCAGGTGGCTCGGAGGTCATGCGCGGTCAGGGTCGGCTCCGTCGAGTTCGTCATGACCGCACCGTAGGAGGTCGAGGCCGCGCGGTTTTGATATTTTGTGCGCCGTCAGTACGTGTAGCGAAGGTAGGCGCGGGTCGCGAGGCCGCGCAGGGCGTCGAACTGCGGAACGAGGAAGGCGTCGGCGGCGAGGCCGACTCCGTAGTGGCGGTTCTCGAGCTGGTACTCGAAGCCGGCGCCCGCGGTGAACGCGATCGAGAGGTTCTCGCCGGGGTCGGTGATGCCGACCTTGCCCAGGACGTTGGACGAGATCACCGCGACGCCGGCGCCGCCCTCGAGGAACAGGCCGAGGCGATCGAACCGGCCGGCGAGCCGCGCGTCGGCGCCGCCGCGGTAGAGCTGGAACCACTCGCCCTCGGGCGGCGGTGGCACCGTGGCCTCGTGGCTGGACACCGCGAGGTTGATGCCGACGCTGAGCCACGAGAACAGATCGCGGCCGATCCGGAGATCGAGGCCGGGGCCGATCTTGGCGTCGTCGTTCGCCTTGGGCAGGAACAGGCTGGCGCCGATCCCGCCCTCCGCGAACCAGCCGGTGGACGCCGGGCGCGCGCTCGCGACACCACCCAGCGCGACGAGGATGCCCGAGACAAGCAAGCCCCGGGACGCGCGGCGGAGCGAGCGAAGAAGTGCAAACCTGAGCATCGCTACGGCCGATGGTAGATCGACGACCACGCGCGTGCTCGGTTGCGGGCGGAAATCACGGTGCCGACGGCGAATGATCCGAGGCGAAAATCAGCGCTCACAGCGACGCATATCGTCGGGAGCCGTCTAGCGGGCCGCGGGCGCGGCGGGCTGCGGGCTGTACACCTCGGGGTCGAACGGCTCGAGCTCGTCGGGCTTGTCGGTGACCGCGGTGAGCAGCAGGTCGTGCATGATGCCGCGGATGTCGCGCACGCGGACGTTGTAGTCGAGCACCATGTGCTTGTTCGGCGAGAACACGAGGTCGACGCGCGTGAGCCCGGCGAACGCCTCGCGCGGGATCGGGTCGCCGATCGGCATCTGGACGTAGTCCTCGTCGCCGGGCATCGGCGGCGTCATCGGCTGGAACGTCTTGGCGTTCTTGCTGATGGTCAGCGTCGCGCGGAACGGGTTGACGTTGCCGCGCGTGATCTGGTCGAGATCGATCGACGCCTCGCGCAGCTGATCCTCGGTGAACAGGCCGGACACCCGGCCGCCCGCCGGCACCGAGATCGGGACGTCGCCCTCGAGGCCGGGCGTCGGCGGCGCCTCGTCGTCCTCGGGGTTGAGCACGATGATCGACGGATCGTAGGAGAACAGCTCGTTGGCGCCGTTGAGCTCGATCTTGGCCTCGCCGTCCATCTCGTCGACGTTGCGGATCGTCCACTCGACCTCGATCTCGAGATCGCCGAGGCGGACGTAGGGCACGTCGACGCCGAGCTCGGTCGCGAGCTCGGCGCGCTTGGCGGCGTCGCCCGAGCTCTCGGTCTTGATCGGCAGCTGGAGCGACGCCTTGGCCTCGATGAGCCCGCCCGTGTCGTCGGCCACGCCGGCTTCGAGCGACATCGGCCCGGGGATGTAGAGCGGATCGTTGGCGCAGCCAGCGCCGAGGCCGAGCGCGAGGCTGGCGCCGAGCACGAGGCCGGGCACGACGAGAGCGGACGAGAACGGGACGCGCATGACTTCAGCCTCCTTGCGTGAACACGAACGGGTAATTCACGTTGGCGACGCCGCCCTTGGCCGGGAACTTCAGGCGATTGACGTTGGACTTGATGCACTGCTCGACGGTGTCGTTGCGCAACGTGCTGCCGCCCGCGGTCGACGTGTTGCCGGTCTGCACCGTGCCGTCGCCGCCGATCTTGAAGTGGATGACGAGCTTGCCGCCGATGCCGGGCGTGTGGTTCAGCTCCTTCTGGTAGCAAGCACGGAACACGCCAGCGCGCGCCTTGACGACGCGATCGATCTCCTCGGCGGTCAGCCCGCCGAAGTCGCCGCTCGGCTCGGCGAAGCCGACCTTGATCGACTTGGGGCCGGTGCCGCAGCTGGTGCCGACGCAGTTGCCGCCGCCCGGCCGGTTGGTGCCGGTGTCGATCTTGCCGGGGCCGGTCACGAAGTCACCCTCGACGTTGCCGCCGCCGCCGCTGCCGCCCTTCTTGCTGCCGGTGCGCGTGCCGGTGCCGACGCCGGCGCCCACGCCGGTCCCCGAGCCCGGGCCAAAGCCCATCGCGCCCTTGGTCAGCTTGTCGCCCTTGATGCCGGTGAACTTGGACAGGCTGGTCGACAGGTTGCGATCGATGATGTTGTCGAGGATCTTGCGGTTCTTGTCCTCGAAGAACTGGACCTTGGGCGGCTCGGGCGGGACGTCCTTGGCGTTGGGATCGCGGGCGCGCTCGACGTCGCCCTTGCCGCCGGCCTGGCCTTCGTCGCCCTTGGTCGCGGTCTTCTTTGGCGGATCCTTGGTCGCGGCGGCCGAGGCCTGGGCCTGCGGCTGCTTGGCGCTGACCGTCGGCACGACCTTGGGCTCGGGGGGCTCTTCCTTGTCGAGCCGGGTCACCAGGTAGTTGCCGGCGAGCGCGCGCGGGCCGGGCCACACGAACGGGTTCTCGCCGTCGTAGAGCTGGTAGGTCATGAACAGCAGCGCCGCGTGCAGCACGACGGAGAACGCGAGCGAGGCCTGCGACTCGCCCTCCTGGCGGATCATGCTCCACACCAGGCCGCCGACGAGCATCGCGATCGTCGAGATGCCGATGCCGCGGAACAGCGCCTCGCTGGTCGGCAGGCCCTTCAGGAACCACAGGAGGACCAGCGCGAGGCTCGACAGCACGTAGCCGGCGGCGCCCGCGACGACGACCTGCTTGGTGAAGAACTGCGGCGGCTCGTCGACCGCCACGAACTGGAAGAACAGCTTGAACGCGCCGGCCTGGTCGAGCTCGACCACGCCCCAGTCGCGGTCGCCGATGGCCGTCGTGCAGAGCCCGCCGGCGCCTTCGCGCGCGACCAGCTTGGCGACGTCCTGCTCCACGCCGCCGACGCAGATCGTGCCACGCATGTGCTCGCCGAGCGCCAGGAGGTAGCCGCGTTTACCCGGGCGGACGACCGCGAACTTCGGCGGTAAGCCAATCTCTGGCACGACGAACGTCGTGTTGCCGGTGCGGCCCAGCGTGATCGAGCGCGGCTTGTCGAGCACGAGGTCCTCCATGACCTCGTCGTTCCAGATCAGCGCCGTGCGCAGCGCCGGCGTCCGTCCGCCGCCGCCCACGGTCGCTCGGTCGCCCGCGCTCACAATGCTTCTTCCTCCACCGATCGCACCATGTGCGGGATGAACGAGCGCTTCTCGAGGCTGGCGCGCTCGAGCTCTTCGTTGGCGCGCTCGAGGAAGTACAGCAGCTGCGGCGTGCGGAGCTGGCCGTTGAGCTTGAGGTTGTCGAAGTCGAAGTTCTTCTCCTTCGTCTTCTTGTCGGTGGCCGCGGGCTTGTCGGCAGGCTTGGCCGCTGCCGGCTTGCCCTTGGGCTGGGCCGCCGCAGGTAGCGAAAGCGCGCACACGAGCGCCAGAACCGCGGTCGCAAACCCCCGACCGGGGGCGGCAAGCCTCAACTCGTGGCTGTGCCCTCGATCGTCGACGCGGTGCGCTCGCTCGCTCATTTGCCCAGTTCCTTTCGCTTCTCTTCCGCTGCCTGGCGCTTGGCGTGACCCGGCGGAGCTTCCTGCAGGTAGCGGTCCAGCGCGGCCTTGCCGCCCGCGGCGTCGTTCATGTAGTCGAGATCGAGCAACGCGAGGTCGTACATCGCGTCGGCGCGCGGCACGCTGCGGCGGGGGGCTTCCTTGATCACGCGGTCCCATGTCTTCTTGGCCTCGGGGAAATCCTTGAGCCCGCGGAGCGCGACGCCGAGCGCGACGTACGCGGCGAAGTCATCGGGTCGCTTTTCGACAATCGTGGTCAGCTCGGTCTTGGCTCGCGCGTAGTCGCCGGCGTCGAGCAGCACGGCGGCCTTGTTGAAGCGCGCGTCGATGTAGGCCGGGTCGAGCGAGACCGCCTGGTCGAAGCGCTCGAACGCCTCCTGCGCCTTGCCCTGGCGCAGCGCGAGCACGGCGAACGCGTTGTAGATCGCGGGGTCCTTGGCGTCGATCTCGGTGGCCTTGACCAGCACGAGCTGCGCGAGCTCAAGCCGCTTCTGCGCGATGTAGATGAGGCCGAGCTCGGTGTAGATCTTGGCGTTGGTGCCCGATACGCGCACGGTGTCGCGCAGCACGCTGACCGCGTCGTCGAACTCGCCGGCGTCGCGCAGCAGCGAGGCGAGCCGCGCCGCCGCGTCCTTGCGGTTGGGATCGTCTTCCTCGGTGCCCTTGAGCGCGGTCTCGTAGTCGGCGCGCGCCTCCTTGCGGCGGCCGCCGCGGCGGTTGGCCTCGGCGCGGGCGAGCAGGGTCGACGTGTGGCCCGCGCGGATCTGCAGCGCGCGGCCGAACGCGTCGACCGCCGCGTCGTCGTCGCCTTCCTTGTACGCGATCGCGCCGAGGTCGTGCCACGCCTCCCACAGCGTCGGATCGATCGCGACCGCCGCCTTGAGCCGCGCCTTGGCGGTCTCGAACGACTCGGGGCCGCCGACGCGCAGCGCGCGCATCGCGCCCTCGAATTCCTTGGCTGCCTTGGGGTTGACCGGATCCAGCTTGGCCTTGGTCGCGACCGTGCCCGTGGCCTTGGTCGCCTTGCCGCCGCCGGCGCACGCGGCGAGCGCGAGCAGGACCAGCGCGCGCCGCGCACCCGTCATCGTCCTCATCCTCGTCCTCATCCTCGTCGCGGTCATCGCGCGACCTCCTGGATGATGTCCGGGTTGGGCGGGCGATCGCCGATGCGCTCGCGCTGCCGCGACTCTTTCTCGGGCGGGAACTTGTCGGCGGCGATGCGGCCGAGCGCCTCGCGGATCTTGGCGGTGTACTCGTCGTAGACCTGCATCTGGATCGCCTTCTGATAGCCGGCGGTGTACAGCGTGACGGCCTTGTCCTGGATGTCGACGACGTACGCGTTGATCGCGTCCTGGTAGGCCTGGACCTGGTCCGGCGTGAGGCTCGCCGGCGGCTTGCCCGCCGCGGTCGCCAGCGCCTCGGCGAAGCCGTCGTAGACCTGGCCGACGCGGAACAGCGCCGCGGTCGCCCACTTGAGATCCTGGTAGTCGATCACCGAGGTGTAGACCTTCTCGGCGTCGGCCAGCAGCTTGCCCTTGGTCTTGAGCGTCTTCTCGAGCAGCTTGGGTTTGACGTCGAGCGAGACCTTCTCGTAGTCGCGGAAGATCAGCTCGCCTTCGTAGTAGCGCGCCTCGGCCGCCCACGGCGTGGCGTCTTTCTTGTCCTTGCCGTTCGCCGCCTTCCACAGGCGCTGCGCGACGACAAACTCGTCCTTGGCGCGCTTGAGCTGACCGAGCCGCAGCGCGGTGCGGCCGGCGCGGGTGTGGGCCTCGACGATGCGCCGCCCCGACGAGCGGTAGACCTTGCCGTACTCGGTGTACGCCGCGTACGCCGGGCCGTCGTCGCCCGAGCTCTCGTAGACCACGCCGATGTTGAACGCGACGTCGGGCGCGTCCTTGCGCTCGCGAAACTTCTTCGAGTACTCGCCGTAGTGCGCGATCGCTTCCTTGTTCTGGCCGAGCGCCTGGCGGAGCAGACCGGCGTTGTAGAGCGCGTCGGCGGACTTCGAGCCGGTGCGGAACTTCGCCCACACGAGCTCGTACGCCTTCGCGGCGCGGTCGTAGTAGATGACCTTCTCGTAGACCTGGCCGGCGGAGAACGCCGCCTTCTCGGCGATCTCGGGGTTCTTGTCGCCGTACCTCTCGGCGAGGTCGAGGTAGATGTCGGCCGCCTTCTCGGGCTGCTTGGCCTTCTCGAACATCACGCCGGCGTTGGTCAGCGCCTGCGCCGCGAGCTTGCTGTCGGTGGTCTCCTTGGGCACGCGCATGTAGAACCCGGCGGCCTCGACGTACTTGCCGCCCTCCGCGTACTTGTCGCCGCTCTTCTGGATCGCCTCGACGATCAGGCGGTCGAGCCGGTCCTGCTGATCCTTGGCGGCGAACGCCTTGGCCTTCTTGAGCTTGCGCGCCCAGCTCTCGATGTTCTCGTAGTCCGCCGCCTTGTTGAGCGCGGACAGGATGCGATCGCCGGCCGGCCCGGCGTTGATGTCGTCGGGGTACTTCGTGACGATCACGCCGAAGCGTTTGATCGCCTCGTCGTACTCGTTGTAGTCGTAGAACATCTGGCCGTTCTTGAAGATCACGCCGACCAGCGCCTTGTCGGCGGGGAACAGCGTCGCGTAGAGGTCGATCGCCTCGCCGAACTTCTTGTCGACCGGATAGAGCTGGTGGCGGCCGGCGGTGTCCTTGGGGCGCGCGAGCTCGAACGCGTTCATCGCGTTGAACAGCGCGTCCTTGTGGTACTTGCCGACCGGCGCGCTCTTGCCGACCGCGAGGTACTCGTCGCCGGAGATCTCGACCTTGCCGAGCTTGAAGCACAGGATGTCGGCGCGGTAGTAGCGGATCTCGGTCGCGTGCTCGGTCGCCTTGGGGGTCGTGCCCTTGCCGGTGCCGAACGCGAGCAGGTAGCCGTCGTAGGCGTCGGCCGCGCGGGTGTAGAGCGAGATGACGTCGGGGGGCAGCTCGGGCTTGAGCACGCACTGCTTCTGGTCGGGGCGCTTGAGGCCCTTCTCGCGGCGCTGGGCCTCGCCGTGGATGTTGGTCGCGGTGACGCGGACCAGATCCTCGGTGGTCTCGAGCGAGCGGGCGAGGGCCTCGCGGTTGCGCTGCACCTTGGCCCACTCGCTCTTGGGGCCGTAGCTGGTGAGCAGCACGGCGATCTCTTCCTGCGCGTGGTCGACGTCGATCGCGCTGTTCCAGTTCGCGATGATGTTGCGCTCGTAGTCGGCCGCCTTGATCGACTCGGGATCCATCTTGATCAGGAAGCGATAGGCCGAGTTGCTGCGCTCCCACTCGGCCTGCGCGCTGTAGCTCTCGGCGACCTTGACCATGACGTCGCGCGAGTACTGCTCGCCGTCGATCGAGACCAGGAAGTCGAAGACCTCCTTGGGCGTGATCGAGCGATCCTCGGTGAACACCACGACCATGTACTGCAGCGCCTCGTCGCGCAGCGACGCGCTGCGCCGGCGCTGGGCCTCGGTGCCGGTGCGCTCGGCGGCGACCGCCTTGTCGAGCACGCGCTTGAAGTCCTTGGCGGCCTGGATCGTGTTGCCGAGCTTCCACTCGCACCACGCGATCTTGAACGTCGCGAGGTCGCTGGTCGCCGCGTCGTCGGGGATGTGCTGGTAGGCGTCCAGCGCCTTGGGCCACTCGGCGGCCGCGAAGTAGTGCTCGCCGACCATCATCCAGGCGTCGCCGTACAGCGGCGACTTGGGGAAGCGCTCGATGACCTCGTTGAACCGGGTGAGCGCGGCGTCCTCGCGCTGGGCCTCCTTGTCGGCGAAGCCGATCAGGTAGGTCACGAGATCCATGCGCCGGAACTCGGGGTGGTGATCGTGGAGGTCGAGGTAGAGCGTCTGGGCCTCGCCGAGATCGATGCGCGGCTCCTTGGGCTGCTCGCAGTTCTGCTTCTGCGCGCACTTCTCGACCGCGCGCGAGAACTCGTCCATCTTGATGAGGTAGAGCCGGCGCGCCTCTTCCCACAGCAGCTCGGCGAGCTTGAACGTGCCCTCGGCCTTGGACTCGCCGCTCGGCTTGGCGTCGAGGAACTGGCGCAGCAGGCCGATCGCCTCGAGCCGCTTGTCGTCGCGCCGCTTCTCGGTCGAGGCCAGCAGGGTCTTGAGCTCGGTCGACAGCACCGGCGCCTCGGGCGCGGGCGGCCGCTTGCGGATGTAGAGCTCGGACGACGGGCCGCGCGACGTGTCGACCTCGCGCTCGGGCTTCTGTGCCCACGCCGCGGCCGGCGCGAGCAGCGACAGCGCCACGGCGGCCAGCGCGCGTCGTGCCAATCGCTTGACCTCGGTCATCCCACGGGGATTTCCTCGGTCCTGGGACAGCCGTCCTCGCTTCGCTGCGGGCGGCTGCGATCCATTGACCTCGGTCATCGCCAGCCCTCGTACTCGTCGGACCAGAACTCGCCTTGCCACGGCCAGTACTCCTCGTCGTCGCCGATCATGCTGGCGTTCCACATCTTGCCGATCAGCTCCTCGGGGAACCGCCCGGACGCGAGATCCTGGACCGCGATGTCGAGCTTGCGCTTCTGGCCGATGATCGCGTCGACCTTGCCGAGCTTGGCCTTGTCGAGCACGCGGCGGGTGTCGGCGTAGAGCTTGTCGACCGCGGCCTGCGCGAGCTTGTCGCCAGCCTCCTCGAGCTTCTCGAGCAGCGCGTGCGACGCCTTGTCGAGCCGGCGCGCGTCGGCGATGTCGGCCTGGATCATCGGCCGGATGCCCGGCGAGGCGGCCGTGGTGATCGCATCGGACGCGCGGTCGGCGGCGACGACCGCGTTGTCGGCCGCGGCGCGCGCCTTGTCGAGCAGCTTGTCGAGTCGGGCGTCCTCGTCGGCCGCGTCGTTGCCGCTGATGATGCCGTCGTGACGGGCGCGCGCCAGCTCGGACTTCTGCTCGCGGATCTGGCCGACCAGGCGGCGCAGATCCTCGACCAGCGCGTTGGCGTCGGCGAGCTGCTCCTGCTCCGTGGTCCGCGCGGTCGAGATCGTGCCGACCTTCTTCTCGTTGACCTCGCGCGCGAGGCGCTGCCACTCGCGCACCACGGTCGGCGCGGTGATCGCCTGCTCGTGCATGCCTCGCACCGCGTCGGACAGCCGCAGGAACTTGGGATCGAGGCGGAGCAGGGCGACCAGCTGATCCATCGTCGTCGCCGGCGCCGTCTTGGCCTGCTTGACGACCTCGCCGGCGTCCTTGGTCTCGTGGTAGCGCGTGATCGCGGTGGCGAACAGCTGCTTGCGCAGCTCGGGATCCTTGCGGACCTGGTCGACCTCGTTGACGATCGGCTGGAGCTTGGCGGTCAGCGCGTCGTACCAGGTCTGCGACGCGTCGAACTTGCAGTCGGCGAGCTCGACGTAGCCGGCGAGCAAGCTCGCCTCGGGCCACAGCGGCGACGACGGGAACGTGCTCAGGAACTCGGCGACCAGGTCGCGCGCGGTCGGCAGCTCGCGCTTCTGGTACATCGACCACGACGCCTCGAACAGCGCGTCGGGCAGGTACGCCGAGTCGTCGGGGACCTGGAAGTAGTGGTAGTAGGCGTCGTCGTACTCGCCTTGCTCGTGCGCGATCCGGCCCAGGCCCAGGCGCGCGAGGTCCTTGATCGTGAAGTAGCGCTCGTCGACGACGAAGCTGAACTTGTCGGTGTCCTCGGTCGCCGCGACCTCGCACATCGCCTCGGCCGAGTCGCGGTACTTGTTCTGGCGCGCGCGGATCACGCCGCGCAGGTAGACCGCCGACGAGTACAGCCGGCTCTGCTTGGACACCAGCACGAGCTCGCCCTCGGCGTCGGCCAGCTTGCCGGCGTCGTAGGCGGCGCGGCCGCGCAGGTACGAGCGCTCGCCGGCGGCCGATGGCGGGATCGGATCACTGGTCTTGATCGCCTCGATGCGCGCCAGCACGCCGGCGTGATCGCGGGTCTCGAGCGCGACGTCGACCGCGCGGCGATGCGCCGGCGCCCAGTACGGCGCGCCCGGGCCACGCCGCAGCGCGACCTCGAGCGCGTCGAGCGCGGCGCCGTAGCTGCCGGCGCGGGCGAGCGCGACGCCGAGGTCGTACTCGGCGTTCTGCAGCTCGACGAAGTCGGTGAACGCGGCGTAGCGCGGCGACTTGACGATCAGGTAGAGCGCGACCGCGGCGTTGACGAACGCGCCGTCGCGCAGCAGCTGCTCGGCGACGCCGAGCTCGTGGCGCAGCGTCTGGAGGTTGCCGCTCTCGGCGTCGACCAGCTTCATCGCCTCGAGCTCGGTGAAGTACTTCGCGATCGGATCGTCGGCGACGCGCTCGGCGGGCTTGCTGCTCGGCTCGGTGGCGGCCGCGCGGGGCGCGGCGCCGGCGACGCCAGCGACGAGCAGGCCGCACGCCGCGGCGATCACCGCGTGACGCTTGGCCGCGATCATTTCTTGCCGTCCTTGGCCTTGGCCGGCGGCGCGGCCGTGGCGGCGCCCTCGGCCGGCTTGGCGGTCTTGACCGCGACGTCGATGCCCAGGCCGTAGCTGCCCTTCTCGCCGCGCTTCCAGGCGTACGCGATGTCGCCCGAGTCCTTGGCCTTGGCGGAGACCAGCAGGTCCTTGCCGGCGACCGCCTTGACCACGATCTGGCTCTCGGTCGTCGACGTGAACGTGTCGTCGTCCTTGCCGGTGGCCTCGACGCGGAACGTGATCAGGTGGCGGCCGGGCGCGACGTAGCCGTCGAACCGCACGCCGTCGTCGCCGGCGATCGCGCCGCTGGCGTCCTCGTAGATGCTCGCGCCGTCGAGCCGGATCGACGCCTTGGCGGGGTTGTAGTAGCGCGCGGTGGTGTAGGTCAGCTTGACCTGGATGCGCGTCGAGTAGAGCTGGCTGGCGACCGCGTTGGCGCGCGCGCGCGACTTGAACAGCTCGTCGCGCAGGCTCAGGTACTCCTGGCGCAGAGTGTCGACGTCGGGGCCCTCCGGTGGCTTGTCGGCGGCAGGCTCGGTGGGCGCGGGGGCGGCCGCGGGATCCGCGCTGCCGGTGCCTGCGCCGGCGGCGGCCGGGGTCACGGCCGGCGGCGGCTCGACAGGCTCCACGATGGGTGGCGCGGGAGGAGGGGCGGGCGGCTCGACGACGGTCGCCTTCTTGGCCGGCCGCCGAGGCCGCGCCTTGGGCGCCGCGATCGCCAGGGCCGGCAGGAGGGCGAGCAACGCAACAGTGTTCCAGCGAACGAGCATCGACGTTCCCCCAAAATGACGTGGACGCGCCGACGGCGCTATCAATTATGAAACGGCAGAAACAACGACAGGCTGGCGGTCACCGCGCTGTCGTTGACCAGGAAGCGTTCGTCGAGCAGCTCTTGCCGGAACGTCCGGTTGCGGGCGTCGATCCGGAACGCGACGGCCTGGCCCATGAACAGTTTTATGCCGAACCCGAGCACGCCGGCCGCGCCCCGGCTGGTCTTCGAGTCGATCACGCCGACGCCGAGGTCCGCGTGAAGGTCGAAGTGGACGATCGACCCGCCAAGTCGCAGCTTGCCGTACACCGGGCTCCAGACCAGCAGCGACTCTGCGAAGATCTGGCGCGCGTAGGTGTCGGCGACGATCGTCCCGCGATCGTCCTCGAGCGCGCGGATGATGTCAGCG
>Ga0307513_10006750_pt1 | contig 14967 bp, 19 predicted proteins | sample 15_EM_MG_FD_202174 | JGI IMG/M metagenome (GOLD analysis project Ga0307513, IMG submission 202174) | Populus trichocarpa ectomycorrhiza microbial communities from riparian zone in the Pacific Northwest, United States - 15_EM | ecosystem: Host-associated > Plants > Roots > Unclassified | place... | reverse complement strand
GTGTCCGAACGTCGCGCAGCTGCCACAGCCTGTGGCTCGGCCGGTCCGTCGCGCTAGCGGACACAGGTCAGACTCGTACGCTCGGAATGGTCATGGTGTTTGCGGGTTGCTGGGGAATACTCGGGCGATCACCCGGACGGTGCGGCGTTCGACGGTTGGCCGCTCCTCACGATCTTGAATACACGCCGTCACCCAGTCGTCCACCATCGCGCTCAAGCGCTGGCCGAGGTCGACAAGCTGTTGCGAGGTCGCCAGCACGAACGCCGACGACGAGATCGAATGCGCCCACTCCGGCGGCAAGTCCTCACACGCGTCCATCCAGGCCAGCACCGACTGGAACTCGTGGCCGGCCTGCTCTCGGGCTGCCAGTTCCAGCACCGTGCGCCCAACTGTGCCCGGTGGGTAGTCGTCCGAGGTCCAGGACAGCCGCGCGTGGCAGGCCCGCCACCAGGACTCCCGAGTGTCACCCGCAAGCTCCGGTGCCGGCTCTACCCAACCGCTGCGGTGAAGCACGCCCAAGTGGTGACTTGCGGAACCGACCGCGACCCGGCACCGGCGCGCCAACACTCCGACCGGCGCGGGACCATGCCCGCTCAACGACTCGTACAAGCGGCGCCGCACCGGGTGATGAAGCGCGATGATCGCGTCGATCGTCACCGGTCCCGACGCAGGTGGCTCAGTCTCCCGATGACGCTCCGAGAATGTCTTCCGTGGCATGCACCAGATCATCTGGCCAACATCCACGACATCTCAATCGCTCTTGTATAAATCGGCCAGCGAGGTGTGTGCGGGCTGTCAGCGCGGGCGGAGGCTGTCGATGAAAAAGCGGGTACGGCGGTCGTAGTCCCCGCGCGAGTGGGCGCGCAGCGTGCGGAGGGCGAGCCCGTTGGCGACGTCGGCGTAGTAGAGGTCGCCGGCGTTGAAGTCCGTGCGCAGGGCTCCTGCGTCGTGGCCCCGTTGGAGCAGTTCCTCGGTCATTTCGGTGGCGGTGTTGGCGAGTGCGACGAGTTGCGCGGAGTTCGGATAGCTCATCAGGAGCGCGTCGGTGAAGGCGGGTTCGCGGTACTGCAGATCGCGCCTGTCGCTGATGTAGCTGGCGATGGCCTGCCAAGGGTCGTCGACTCGCCGTGCCTTGTCCATGATCGCGTACATCTCGGTCGCGACGAGCTCGCCGATCACGGCGTCGATGAGTCCTTCCCGCCCGCCGAAGCGGTTGTAGATGGTGGCCTTGCTGACCCCGGCTGCCACGGCGATGTCCTCCAGCGGCGTGCTCAGTCCACGTCCCCGGAATGCGGCGATGGCGGCAGCGCGGATCTGGGTGACGTTGCGGGCGGCGTCGGCGCGTAAGGCCACGTGGTCGGCGCTGGAACTCACGCACCCACGATAGCAACTTGACGGCGTAGTTAACTTAACCCTATGGTCAGATTATGTCCAAGTCCATCCTCGTGCTCGGGGCTGGCCCCGGCCTCGGGCAAGCCGTCGCCCACCGTTACGCGCGAGAGGGCTACGCCGTTGTGCTTGTGGCCCGCCGCCAAGAGCCGCTAGACCAACTCGTCAAGCAGTTGACCGGCGACGGGGCGCGGGCGCACGCGATCATCGCCGACCTCGCGGACACCGATGCCATCCCGGAGCTGGCCGGCCGGATCCGCACCACGGTCGGCGATCCCGACGTGCTCTACTACGGCGCCGCCGCCAACGGGTTCGTTCCGGTGCTCGATCTGACGCCCCAGCGTGTACAAGACCTCATGCCGCTCGGCGTCTACACGTTGCTTGAGCTAGTGCGAGAGTTTCTGCCGCCCATGATCGCCCGGGGGGACGGCGCCATCCTGAGCGCACAGGGAGCCAGCGCCCTGCACGGCAATCCGACCATCGCCGGCGGGCTCGTCCTGGCCGCTCAGCGCAACCTCCTGCAGGCATTGCACGCCGCAGTCGCCGACAAAGGCGTCTACGTCGGCGGGCTCTACATCGGTGCCGCGATCGAGAACACGCCCTTTCACGCCCAGATGCAGGCAGCCAAGGCCGCCGGTGCCCCCGTCCCCGACATCCCCACGGTCGACCCCACGCACCTCGCCGACCTGCTCTGGACCATGCACAACACGACCAGCCAGCCGGAATCCGTCTATCCGTAAAGAGTCTGCTGGCTCAAGGCAGGAGGGACTCGGCCCGCTCTGTCAGCGAACCGAGGACGCGCTGACCAACAAAGTCGGCAAGTTCAAGAGCCACAAGCGCGAAGCAGTGCGACAGTACGCCCGGACCGGCGGCCTTTTCACCGGCGATCCGGATCAGTTCCCAGCCCGCCGGGTCGGCATCGTCCACCGTCAGCAGGGTGGCGTAATCGATCGCGCGGGTACCGCTGCCGAGCGCTTCGATGTCAATGACCGCAGCCACTTGCTCCGAGCCGAACAAGATGTTGTTCAGCCGAAAGTCGCCGTGCACGAGGTCTCCGGTCGGCAGCTCGACCTGCCCGAAGGAGGCGAGAAGCGCGTCGAGGGACGCGACGAACCCGAGCCCTTGGAGGCCCGAGTCGACGATGGCCGTCCGCGCGTGATCCCATCCGCCGGCGAGTCGGTCGCGTGCGTACCGCGACCAGCAGTGGTGGGGATCGATGTCGAGGCCACGCTGGTGCTCCAGCACACCGACGAGCCGCTCGGCGACCTCGACAGTGAGGCGACGGGGTGAGCTTCCCGGCACGTACTGCTGGATGTGGTAAGGAAACCCGAGTTCGGCAACTCCGGCGGCAAGCCAGGCGGGAGTGGGATAACCGGCCGCTCGGGCCCGCTGCACCGCGCGGGCCGCCCGCAGGATCTGCGGTGCCCGAGTCCGGTTGGGAGACCATTTGAGTACGGCGGCCGCGTCCTCATTCTTGCCGTCGCGAAGGAGCCAGGTCCCGGACTGGAAGCCGCCGGTCACCGGCTCCGCCAGGTGATAGGAAGTGCCGTGCGTGCGGTTGGCGTCGGCCAGTATGAGGCGCGCGACCTCCGGGTCGGTGCGCTCAGGTATGAGGGACGGTCCAGGGGCGTCATGGGAAGGCATGAGAGTCTGATCTCCGGGCATGCGAAGAAGCCGCCGTCGACTTCGGCGTTGGTTCATGCGTTACAGGCGGCATGCGCCCGGGGATCAAGCCACGTGGGGACGCTACCAAGGAGGCGGTCGCCCCGCGATCGCGTTAGCCCCGACCTGCGGTGCATGCAGGCTGGGGCGTACGCCGATCGCGCAGGTAGATTCTGCCGATGATGGCCGAGCCGGCTGACTACCCGATCGTGTTTCTCGACGTTGACGGCACGCTGATCCCGTTCCGCGCGCGACCGGCCGAGTCCGCTCCGGTCGCGTCCCGCCCCTTCATCCCAGCCGAGGACGCGTCAGGGAATCCGTTGCTGGATCGGCTCGACCCGGCGGACGAGCGTAGGCTGCTGGCCCTGGGATGCCGACTGGTCTGGGCAACGACCTGGATGACGGACGCGAACGACCTCGTCGCGCCTCGGCTCGGTCTGCCGGAACTGCCCGTCGTCGAATCCCCGAAGACGACCAGCCCGAGCGCGGCTTGCACTGGAAGACGGCGTTCCTTACCCAATGGGCGGCCGGCCGCCCGTTCATCTGGCTCGACGACGAAATCACGCAGGCCGACCGGCGATGGGTTCAAGCCCACTATCCGGCGAAGGCTTTGCTGCACCGCGTTGACCCGTTGCTCGGCCTTACCGATGCCGACTTCGCTCAGATTCGTCAATGGCTCGCAGCGCGATAGCGCTCCTTGATCGGCTAACTGTCATGCCGCCGATCCGCGTGCGCCGGCACCGACCGGTGAGTCGTCAACGCCCGGTGATACCACTCGTCTGATTGACGTTTGTCATCCATCTGGTTGACTGACTATGGTTGCGGCATGTCGGCACGCAGAGCGCCACGGCCGGAGGATCGCGGCCGGGCGGCGGAACAGACCCGGGAGCGGATCCTCGACGCCGCCATGGCCGAGTTCGGTGCCAAGGGATACGCCGGTGCGCGCACTGCCGGTATAGCGACGCGCGCGGGCGTGAACCCGCAGCTCATCTCGTACTACTTCGGCGGCAAGCAGGGTTTGCTGGAGGAGCTTCGGCGCCGGTGGCAGGGGATTGAGGCTTCGATCGCCGCCTCCGACGCATCGTTCGACGCGTCGGTCACCGCCTATGTCGACGCGACTCTCGATCGTCCCGACTGGGCCCGGTTGGTGGTGTGGCAGGCGCTGGGTGACTGCCCGTTCGCCGATGCCCATGAGGGCGAACGCCACGCGGAGGCCCATCGGTCCAGGCTGGCGAAAGCGGTGCAGAGGAACCGCGAGCGCCAGGATGCCGGCGAGGTCACCGATGAGATCGACCCGGAGTTCGCGCTTCTCGTCACCTATGCGGTGGCCTTCTCGCCGATCACCCTGCCGCATTTCGTACGGGAGCTGCTGGGCGACGATCCGCTATCGCCCGCGGTCCGGCGCCGGCTGCACGATCAACTGATCAAGCTCCTCGGCGGCGCCGAGAGTTAGGGAGGTTCTGAGCATGGTCGCGGTCGTTTTCGGCGCTCGGGGGAGTGTGGGCCGTCATGTGGCCGGTGGACTGCTCGCGGCTGGCGAGACGGTCCGGGCGACGAGCCGGACACCCGATGCCGCGGGTCTCCCGTCGGGTGCGGAGATCGTGGTGGCCGATCTCGAGCGTCCCGAGACTCTGCCCTCCGCGCTGAAGGGCGCCGAGAAGGTATTCCTCTACGCCAAACCTGACGGTGTCGAGGGTTTCGTCGAGGCGGCCGCGTCGGCGGGTGTCCGGCACGCGGTGCTGCTGTCATCGGCGGCGGTTGTCGCCCCGGACGCGCAGCGGAACCCGATCGCCCGGCAGCACCGGGCCGTTGAGCTGGCCATCGAGCGATCCGGCATCGACTGGACGTTCATCCGCCCGGGGATGTTCGCCACCAACACGCGGTGGTGGTGGCAGCGGCCGATCCGGGACGAAGGTGTCGTGCGCAACCCGTATCCAGACGCGCAGACCGCTCCCGTACACGAGAAGGACCTTGCCGCGCTGGCGGTGACCGCCCTGACCAGGCCGGGCCACCGGCAGCAGGCGTACACCGTGTACGGGCCGGAGTCGCTGACCCTGCGACGGCAGATCGAGCACATCGGTGCCGCGCTCGGCCGGACGATCCGATTCGAGGTGATCTCCGTGGACGAGGCGCGGGCGGAGCTGGGCCGGACCATCCCGGCGATCGGCGTGGAGACCTTCTTGCGCCAGTGGGCGGCCCACAACGGCACGCCGGCTCAGGTCTCGACGATCGTCGAGGAGGTCACCGGCCATCCCGCACGGACTTTCGCGCAGTGGACAGTCGACCACACCGGCGATTTCCGCTGACGGACCAGTCAGCCGAGCTTCGTGCCGTGATGGCGCAGATAGGCAAGCACAGCGAGTACGCGCCGGTGTGAGTCGGGGTCGTCGGTGAGGCCGAGTTGTAGGAACGTTTTGGCGATGTGTGATTCGACGGTCCGTTCGGTGATGTGCAGCCGTGCGGCGACGGCGTGGTTCGACATCCCTTCGGCGACGAGGCCGAGGACTTGGGTGGCGCGCTCGCTGAGGGTGTCGAGGGGATCGGCGGTCCGGCGGCGGCGGAAGAGGCGGGCGACGATGGTGGGGTCGACGACGGTTTCCCCTTCGGCGATGCGCCGGAGGGCGTCGATGAGCACGGCGACGTCGAACACGCGGTCTTTCAGGAGGTATCCGACGCCTTCGGGTCGGTCCTCGATCAACCGCATGGCGTAGCTGGGCTCGACGTACTGGGAAAGGATAAGTACGCCGATCTCCGGGTACGCGGCGCGGATGCGTCGCGCCGCGACCAGCCCTTCGTCGGTGTGGGTGGATGGCATGCGAATGTCGACGACGACGGCGTCGGGATGCGACACATCAACGATCGACATCAAATCTTCGGCGTTGCCCGCCCGCCCGACGACGTCGTGGCCTTGCCCGGTGAGTAGGTGGACGAGGCACTCCCGGGTGAGCATGGAGTCGTCGGCGACGGCTATCCGCATGGGATCTCCGCGTGCAGGGTCCCGTCGTGGTAGGTCAGGGTGCCGTCGGCGGCACCGATTCGATCGAGCAAATACTGCGTCGGTGCGGCTTTCGGGCCATCGAGTTGGAGTACGAGTACGTCGCCCAGCGCGCTGGCGCGAACGGTGAGGCCGGCGGACGGGGCCGTCGTCAAGGTCTCGGTCACGACGAGGTATGCCGCCTGTTCGGTGGCTGCCGGCAGCCACCGGTGAGGCATGGCGTCGATCTGGATGACTGTGCCGGCTTGATCGGCGAGCGTCCAGAGGGCGGCTTCGAGGCCGGATTCTTCCAGGATGGTCGGGAAGATGCCGTGGGCGAGTTCGCGTAGGTCGATCAGAGATTGCTGCGCGGCGCCGATCAATCGGTCCAGATCAGGCAACCACAGCAACGGCTGATCCACACCGAACGCCCAGCCGTCCACAACCACGCCACTGGCGACACCGACGACGGCGCCCAGGAGCCGAAGCCAGGACACCACGCACCTAGCCGATCAACCGGCGCAACGATGCGCCGCTCACGTCGATCTTGGCCAGAAATCCCCGTACCGGAGCATTGATCAACCGGGCGCCGTAAGCCGTGCGGTCCCGGCTGGACACCAATACAACCAGGGGTGGATCGGGCAGCCGCGCCACCGACTCGGCTACCGAGATTCCGTCCATGTCCGGAAGCCGGACGTCCAACAACACCACGTCCGGGCTCAGCCTGCCGACGGCGCGGATCGCCTCGGCCCCGGTACCAGCCTCACCCAGCACGACGAACCCGTCCGCTTCCAGCAGCGCACGCACCGAAATCCGATACTCGGCATGATCGTCAACCACCAGAACGGAACGCAGCACAGGGTCATCATCCCCGCACCCGGCGACACTGCACACCGTGGCGAGCCACAGTCCTCAGGCGCCGGCGTTGCTCGGCCGCGCACGCGGACGCAGATCGGAACGGACCACCTTGCGCAAGATCGCCGCCCCGACTCGGGCGTGCGGGAGCAAAGCACTCGCCATCGAGCGATTTGGATGGTGCTTCTACCCTGGGAGACTCCCGGCGGGCGAAGGGCGATCATGGGCTCCTTCTGTTTCTTCGTCACCAACGTGGCCCTGCTCGGCGGGCTCATCGGGGTGACCGTCGCGAGCCCGGCAGCCGGGGCGGTGCTCGCCGGGCTGGTCGGAGTCTTGCTGGTGCTCGGGCCGACAGCGCGGGAGCGCTGGGATCGCCGGCACGCGGTGGTCCGGGCAACCAAATGGCTCCGCACCAGGCCCGACCCCGTGACGCTGGCGTTCGCGATCGGTGGCCCCGACCGGGTCACCGACCTGATCATCGCCGATCTGGTCAGGCACGAGCGGGCCATGTTGTCGGACGGCGGCCTGCACCGCATTCCCGGCCAGCCCCCGGCCAGCGCCCTGTCGGCGTCCGCCCGCCCACTGACCGACGCCGTCCTCGCTGCGGCCGCCGAGGCACCCGTGCCGATCGCCAAGGTGCGCGGGGTCGTGCACGAGCAGCCGCTGACGGCAACGCTCTGGAACGAGACCGCCAAGGCGGGAATGGTACGGCACCCGCACGCTCGGGGACGCTCGCAGAACGCAGCCTTGGTGTGGGCACTCGGCCTCGGGCTACCCCTCCCCGTCCCTGCCTACATAGGCCTGTCCTCCATCGATCCCGGACCAGATGCCGACACACGCCTCCGCCTGGGCTGGTTCGTCCTCTTGGGGTTGGTCGAGCTCGCGAGCGTCCCGATCGTGGCCACGCCGCTGATCGTCTACTTCCTGCTGCTAAACCGGATCAGTGGCTACGGCCCTGACCCACGCACGCAGGCGGGGCTGCGTCTCGCCGACCTGGCCGCGGCCGAACAGTGGGCGGCAACCGGTGCCTACCCGGAGGCGTTGGCCGGCGCTGTGACCGATCCGGGCCGGTGGCAGCTCGACCTGGCGCCCGACAAGCTGGACGCCGAAGCCAAGCCGGAGGCGCTCAAGGACAGCGCCGACGAGCCCGAGCCGGTCGCCGACGACGTCCGCCTGAGCGGCGATGGCCGCTAGGAGCGATCGACCCGGTCTGAGCAACGGCGGCGCACTACCCGGGCCTCGGATGAAGTGGGTCAGCCTAGGAAGCGGCCGACCGCGACGAAGGCGGCGAGCAGCAGCAGGAGCACGTTGACGGGTAACGGCCGGCGTTCGTTGCGGACCAGGTGCACCCGGAGCGCGCCGATCTGCACCACGACCAGGCCGATCGCGGCGATCGGGGTGAGGATCGGGGCGATCCCGGTCAGCCAGGGCAGGATCACGCCGAGTGCGCCGAGGATCTCCACCAGGCCGACCGCCTTCACGCGGGCGTCCGACGTGTCCTTCATCCAGTCGAAGTTGCCCGACGCGACCAGTTGCGCGCGCGGGCGCACGACCTTGAGCCCGCCCGCGGCGAAGTAGGCCAGTACGAGCAGACCCTGGGCGATCCATAGTGCGATGTTCACCGTTTCCCCAATCCTTACCGCTTGTGCGTAGCCTGATGATCTGTGCGCATGGGGCCGGCCACAAAAGGCACATCGATGTATGTGTCCAGGAAGGGAGCCGCGGGCATGGCGAAGGTCACAGGCAAGGCTGCCCGTCCGCCGCGGATCCGGGACGGCGGCGCCGTCCGCGAGGTGCTGGACCGGATCGGCGACAAGTGGAGCCTGCTGGTGATCGGCACCCTGCGTTCCGGCCCGCTGCGCTTCGGTGAGCTCGAGGAGGCCGTTGCCGGCATCTCGCAGCGGATGCTGACGTTGACGCTCAAACACCTGGTCGAAGACGGCCTGGTAAAGCGCACCGCCTATGCCGAGGTGCCACCTCGGGTCGAGTACGAGGTGACCGAGTTGGGCCGGACCCTGGTGCCGCTGGTGATGGCGCTCGCCGAGTGGGCGATGGCCAACCACGAGCAGATCAATGCCAATCGAAGGTCCGACAAGTAGTTCTTGATCCGACCTCGAAGCGGCTTGCGCGGCAGGGCACCCGCCCGGTCCAGCGGACGAGCCCCTACGAGGCGGCGCCGAGGAAGATCGAGTTGTTGGATCAGCTATGTTGCCCGGATGGATATCCAGGTGCTGGAGGGTTCGCTGGTCGAAGCACCGGCGCTCGACGTCGCGGGCGTGGAGCGTCGCGCGTTCGGTGAGTTCGTCGGGCCTCGCGGCGAGCTGGCCTCGTATGCGTTTGGCTGGACCGCCGGGTCGCAGTCCCACATCGCCCGTATGTCGATCGGGATCGGCGCCGGCAATCCTGGTGGCGGCACCTTCCACGCCGTCGCCTTCAGGCACGAGGAGGGCCATGCGTTCTCGCTCACCGACGACCCGTTCGAGCGGGTACCGCAGGGTGGACCGGACCTGACCGCGGACCAGGCGCGCGTACACGAAGATCTGCCGTTTGTGTGGTGGGTCGTCGACCACGTCATGCGGTACGACCGACGTGCCTGGTGGATGCGACACTGGCTGCTGGGCACCACGTGCATCCAGACCCTGGAGGTTTTCGAACGCCGCGAGCCCGTCCTGTTGGTCAGCCACGACGCCGACGACGGCATGTGGCAGCTCATCGGCGTGTCTGACGCGGACGGCAGCACCGGCAAGATCGGGCACTTGCACCACGCCGTGGACGAGGACCAGTCCCTGATCGACGTCCTCGACCTACCGGCCGGAGGCAGCGCGGAACGCGACGGCCCCGGAAAACCGTGGACCGGCCGCACCGGCAACTCCGACTGAGCCGACGGGTGCGGGACAGCGCCGCTGTGTCTGGGTGCTGCGTGCGTCAGTACTGGCCGACCTGCTCCGACACCGGGAAGGTCTGCGGAATCTTTGGTTGTTTGGCTACGGGGTGGCTCGGTGCGGTTGATCCCAGCCGTCCGGCAAAGATAGCGGCTCCCATCCCCGGTCCGGGCGGTAGTCGGTCCACCGTCCGTCGAACGGCGGTGCGCCGCTGGCCGCGAGATCCATCAGATGCTCTCCGGTCGCCCGGATCGCCGGCGCCTGATCGGCGGTCCAGCGGCCCGGCAGGCCGGTCAGCGCGGCGAATTCGTCCTCGTCCTTCCATCGGCCGACCCGGTCCGGGGTGATCCACACATCCAGGGCGCGGTCTGTGGTGTCAACGCCACGCAGGCCCCGTCCGTCGGCCAGGACAGATTCGATCTGCGGCGAGCCCGCACCGATCCACAACGCCAGCCCATCGGCGTCGTCGGCGATGACCCGGCCGACCCGTACGAAACGCGTCTGTCCTTGTCGCCCGTATCGATAAAGGACCGTGTCACCGTAACTCCAGACCATGCCCGACACGCTATTGCCCGCACGCCAATCGGCCGCGGTCAGAGCTCCAGCGAACGGATCCGCGACTCGTCAATGTCGGCGGGCACGCTCCTTCGGCCCGGGCCGGTTGCCGTGGGTCACGAGCCGCGTTCTCGACTTGCCTGATCTATGCTCCCCCCGTGCAAGAGGATCCCAGTCTGGTGATCGGGGTCGATGCCGGCGGCACGGGCACCCGCGCGATCGCCATGTCATCGCGAGGTGCGGTGCTAGGGCGCGGGGTAGGCGGGCCGGGCAACCCGACGTCGCATGACCTGCCGGTCGCGATCGCCTCGATTGTCGCCGCCGTTCGTGGTGCGCTGGCGGGTCTGGACCCATCGCACGCGGCCCGCGTGTTCATCGCCATGGCGGGCGGGATGGCCAGCAGCGCTGCACGGACGCGGGGCGCGTTTGTCACCGCGTTGGCCGGCGTCGGAGTTCAGGGTGGCCTCGACATCCGCCCGGATGTGGAGGCGGCGTTCGCCGATGGCGCCGACCGCCCGGACGGCTACGTTCTCGTCGCCGGGACGGGCGCGGCGGCCTGCCAGATCGTGGACCGTCGGCTGGTACGACACGTCGATGGCAACGGATGGCTGCTGGGCGACGACGGCGGCGGCTTCTGGCTCGGCCAGCAGGCGATGAAGGCGGTCCTCGCGGCCTTTCAGGGATGCGGCGAGCCGACGGTGCTCGTCGAGCGGATCGCGGCGGAACTGGGTGTGGACCCGGCCTATGAGGCGCTGCTCAGTGCCGCGTACGCGGGTCCGCCGATCTCGCTGGCTCGGCTGGCGCCGATCGTGACGGCGAGTCACGCGGATGGCGACCCGGCAGCCTCTCGCATTGTCGAGGCGGCCGCCGGGGCGCTGAGCGCGGCGATCGGAGGGCTGACGCCGCGCCCGGGAAGTCCGTTGGTCCTCGCCGGGAGCGTGGTCGCGGACGGTACGGCGATCGGGCGGCTCGTTGCGGAGCGCGCCACGGCCAGGTGGTTGCTGGCGGTCTCGTACGCGACGAATCCCGCGCTGGGCGCGGCCCGGCTGGCGTTGCGCGAAGCATCCTTTTAGGACCTGGCGGTGGGTGGCGAGCCGGGTGGTGCGGCAGCGTTGCGTATCATCCTCGGCGTTCAAGAAAAGTGCTGTGGTCGCTGGTAAACTTTTCCTGCGGTTGGAAACGGCGTCGAAATGAGGTTCCGCGGTGACCCCGACGAATCGCCCGAGCGGTGCGGCTCGGCCGCTGTCCACCGACGCCGACGTGCTGGCGCATCTGGAGGCGGTTTTCGCGGATTTGCCCGAGGCGCTGCAGGCGGTCGCCAACCACGTGCTGGACGTGCCGGGTCAAGTGGCCGGCGCCTCGGTGCAGGACGTCGCCGTGCGGAGCGGGACGTCGCCGGCCACCGTCGTGCGCTTCTGCCGCGCCATCGGGCTGTCCGGCTTTCAGGACCTGCGGCTGCGGCTGGCCAAGGAGGAGGGGCGCGCGTCGGCCGGGCGGTGGAGCATCGATCTCGGCCCGCACATCGGGCCGAACCACAGCGTCGAGCACGTCGCCGCCGTGGTCGCCCAGCGCGACGTGGCATCGATCCAGCGCACCCTGGAGCAGCTCGACCTGGCCGCGCTCGACCGGGCCGCCGCGGCGGTCGCCCAAGCCGGGCGGATCGATGTGTACGGCATCGGCGGCAGTGCCTCCGCCGCCCACGAGCTGGAGATGCGGCTGCACCGCATCGGCCGGCCGGTGTGGGCCCGGGTCGAGGGGCACCTCGCCGAGACCAGCGCGGCCCTGCTCTCCGGCGCCGACGTCGCGATCGGCATCTCGCACTCGGGGGTGACCGGCGAGGTCGTGCTGCCGATGCGGCGGGCGTCCGGACAGGGCGCCACCACGGTGGCGATCACCAACAACGCCCGTTCGGCGCTGGCCCGCACCGCGAACATCACGCTCACCACCGCGGTGTACGACACCACGTTCCGGCATGGCGGCGACGCGGCGCGCCATGCCCAGCTGCTGGTCCTGGACTGCCTCTACGTGCGGGTCGCCCAGCTCAACTACGACGCGGCGATCGACGGGCTGCGCCGCACCGCGGAAATCCCGCTGGGGCACGCGGTAACCGCCGCGCCGTCCCGCACCGACCGCCGCCCGCGGTAACCGTCCGCAACTTCGCACCAGGGTCTAGCCAATCGGTTCATCGATGGAATAGCGTTTCGCCTGAACCGGACGACCCCGAAACCTGATGCCGGGCGGTCGGTTGTCCACCGCTGGTGCTGCGGAGGGTGTGAGCATGACGGTGAGTGCGGACGCGTATGTCGCGGCGCTGCGATCGGTCCTCGACCGGGTTGTCGCCGGCACCGCGGCGGAGGTCGCCACGGCGGCCGACCTGGTCGCGGGAGCGCTGCTGCGCGGCGGCGTGATCCAGGCGTTCGGCACCGGCCACTCCGAAGCGTTCACAATGGAGGTTGCCGGCCGGGCCGGCGGCCTCATCGCGACCAACCGCATCGCCCTGCGCGACGTCGTGCTCTACGGTGACGACCCGCGCGAGGTCCTCGCCGACGGCCACCTCGAGCGCGACCCGACGGTGGCCGGCCGCCTCTACGAGCTGGCCGCGCCGCACCCCGAGGACGTCTTCGTGCTGGCCTCGAATTCCGGGATCAACGGGTCCATTGTGGAGCTCGCTCTTCTGGTCAAGGAGCGGGGACACGATCTGATCGCCGTGACCTCGGTCGAGCACAGCTCCCGGGTGGCGCCGCGCCACCGGTCGGGCAAGCGGCTCGCCGACATCGCCGACGTCGTCCTGGACAACGGGGCCCCGTACGGCGACGCGTTGCTGCCGTTGCCAAGCGGCGGCTCGGTCTGTGCGGTCTCCTCCATCACCGCCGCGCTCCTGGCGCAGTTGGTGGTCGCCGAGGTCGTGCGACGCATCCAGGCCGCGGGCGAGGTGGCTCCCATCTACCTGTCGGCGAACGTCCCCGGCGGGGACGAACACAACGACGTTCTCGAGTCCCGTTACGCCGGAAGGCTCCGGCGTTCCGCCTGAACCACTTCAGGAGCGCGCGATGCTCGACAATCCTGCCTCTGCCGCACCCACCGTCAGCCGCCGGCGGCTGATCGGCGGCGCCGTGGGCACCTTCGACGGCACGGCATGAGGGTCGTCCTCGGGATAGTCGTACACCGAGGCCGGCTCGCCGCCTTCCAGGAGGCGGCCCGCACGGTGGCGGGCGTGACGCTCAAGTGGGTGACCTACGACCACGAGTACGACCTGCGGGGCCAGGTCGAGAGGTTCCTCGCCGACAACGAGGTCGACGGGTTGCTGCTCGGCCAGCTCCCGCTCGACCGCTGTCGTGACCTGCTGCCCGACGTGCCCGTGGCGGTCACCAGGTCGGCGACCGTCGACCTGTCGCTGGCGCTGGGCGAGGTGCTGTCGCGGGCACGCCGGCCCGTGCCGGTCAGTGTGGACACCTTCGAGGTCGATGCGGTCGACGAGGTGACCACCGCCTTGCGCATCGAGCCGGAGCTGGTCGGTTGCCTGCCGTACGCCCCGCAGCAGACCGTGGCCGAGGTCGTCGCCTTCCATCTCGACTTCCATGCCCGGCATCCCGGCGGATACGTGGTGAGCGCCCGGACGGCGGTCGCCGCCCGGCTGGGCGGCGTGCTGCCGGTCGTCAACCGGGCGCCGCTGCCGTCCTCGCTGCGCGCCGAACTGCACCAGCTTGCGGTACGCGTGCGGTCCCGGCGCGCCACCGCGTCGCGGTTCGCCGCCGGCGTCTTCGTCGTGACCCACCGCAGCGGCGGCTGCGACCTCGACACGGCCCGGTCGCGCCTGCTGAGCCTGCTGTCCAACATGCCCGAGTTCGCCGACGCCTGGATCGAGAACCGCGGGCGCCGCAGCGTGCTGGTCTTCGCGCCGCAGGCCCTGTTCGCGCACATCACCGACAACTGGATGTCGGTCGGTGTGCTCGGCCGGGCCGAGGACCTGCTCGGGGTACGGATCGCCGCGGGCTTCGGCGTCGGCGCTTCGGCCCGGGCCGCCGTGCTGCTCGCCGAGCGGGCCGCGGCACGCGCCGAACTGACCCAGCAACCGTGCGGCTACCTGCTCGAAGACAGCGGCGTCGCGATCGGGCCGATCGGCTGGCACCCGCAGCCACTCGAGGCGAGCGCACACGGCGTGCGGCTGGGCACCCTCGCCCGCGACGTCGGCCTCAGCCCGTCCACGCTGTCGCGGCTCGTGGCCCTCGAGCGGACGCTCGCCGGTGACACGATCTCGCCCAGCGATCTGGCCGGCTCCCTGGGCATCACCGATCCCAGTGGCCGGCGGCTGATCCGCAAATTGCAGACCCGCGGCCTGGCCACTGTGGAGGGAAGTACGCAGACCCGCCGCAAGGGGCGGCCGTCGCGCCTCTACCGGCTCGCCGTCGACGCGGCCATCGCGCGCGTGGCATGAACCACGCCGCCGAAGCCTGATCCACCCGGACAAGGAGGAATGATGCTACGGCCCACCAGAACTCTCCCGGTCCTCGCCGCGGCCCTGCTCTTCGGCACAGGCGCGGCGGTGCCGGCGGATGCCGCCGCGCCGAGCGGGACCGGCGCGCTGCCGGTCGTGTCACCCACACCGCAGCGGATCGACCGCATCGGCCCGGACGTTGCCGTGCCCGACCG